>Ga0194129_10008039_pt1 | contig 12348 bp, 15 predicted proteins | sample TA2KigCa35mmetaG_FD_150862 | JGI IMG/M metagenome (GOLD analysis project Ga0194129, IMG submission 150862) | Freshwater microbial communities from Lake Tanganyika, Tanzania - TA2015038 Kigoma Deep Cast 35m | ecosystem: Environmental > Aquatic > Freshwater > Lake | place: Tanzania: Lake... | reverse complement strand
GCCGGCAGCGATCAGTTGCCGCGGCTCGACACAGAGATCGGGCACGATCCGCTCGCTGATGCCTTGGCCATGGCGCACGCAGATCCGCCGAGCCGCGCAGAACGCCAACTGGTCGGCCCGAAAGGGGGTGCCGCTCAAGCCCAGGCGCAGGGCCGCCGGTCGGGTCACCGTGCTGAAGGCAGTCCCCCAGGCAGCGGCCTCGGGATTGTCCGGATCCACCCCCAGATGGTGCACCTCGTCGGCGATCGCAATCCAGGCGGATGACGACCACGGTTCGAGCCAGGCGCTGAGCGCGTCCTGCTGCAGTGCCGCCGCCTGGTAGCTCAGCAGCAGTCCCTGCGGGCCTGCCGCGGGGGCTGTGGGGCGATTGGGGCTCCAACTCTCGAGCCGTAGCCCCAGCCGTTCGGCGGCCTTGATCCATTGACCGGCGATGGCCGTGCGATGGCAGAACACCACCACGTGTTGCAGCTTGCGCTCGTGGCGCAGGCGCAGCACCCCCAGCAGGGCGCCCAGGGTTTTGCCGGCACCGGGGCCGGCGTGCACCAGCACGTCATGGCCCGCAGGGGTGGGCGCTGACAAACGGGTTTTGAGCAGCTGGATCAGCTGGCTCTGCCACTGCCGCGGCTGCACTGGCAGCGTCGGCGTCAGATCAAACGAGGGGGAGGCCATCAGTGCCAGTTTTAGGTGTTCTGGCCTATGGGCATCAGCACCAGCCTGCCTAGTTTCTGGCCATCGAGGCTTTGGTCATGGATTCCGCAGCTCCCAACCCTCAGGCCTGGTCGTCGTTGCGCCGCCGCCGCTTTCTGGAGCAATGCCTGCAGTTGGAGTGCGATATCGATCCGATGATCCTGCGGGCCCGCCAACTGCGTCACCAGGGGGCCTGGCCCCAGGCCACCTGCCTGGAGCAGGAACTGCTGCCGCTGTTCTGATTGATGGGCGTGTGCCCACAAACGGCAGAAAACAATTGCGGTTGGGCCCGGCTTCCTTGCTAATGGATTCCATTGAGGTTTCCCCACCACCCTTTTGGGATCTGGGGCTTGTGCGTGAGGAGTTGATGGCATGGTGATGGTGCTCGTTCCCAGGGAACGCCGTTCCGGTGAAAACCGGGTGGCTGCCACCCCTGAAACGGTCAAGACCTGCTGCGCAGCGGTGTTGACCCTGCAGCTCGAGGCGGGAGCTGGAACGGCGGCCGGGTATGCAGACCCTGACTACGCTGCGGCTGGAGCCCTAGTGGTGCCGGCCGAGGCTTTGGCCTGGGGTGATGCCGATGTGGTGCTCTGCGTCGGCCCCCCTGCGCCCGAACAACTGGCCCGACTCAAGCCGGGGGCCCTGTTGATCGGTCTGCTTGAGCCCTACGGCGCCAGCGAGCGTCTCGAGCTGCTGGCCAGCCGCGAGGTCTCGGCTGTGTCGATGGAGTTGTTGCCGCGCATCAGCCGCGCCCAGAGCATGGATGTGCTTTCGTCGCAGGCCAACATCGCCGGCTACAAGGCGGTGTTGCTCGCAGCCGCAGCCCTCAACCGCTACGTGCCGATGCTGATGACCGCCGCCGGCACGATCCAGCCGGCCCGTGCCCTGGTGCTTGGTGCTGGTGTTGCCGGTCTGCAGGCGGTCGCCACGGCCCGTCGCCTCGGAGCCATCGTCTTCGTGAGCGACGTGCGTCCGGCCGCCAAAGAGCAGGTCGAATCGCTGGGGGGGCGCTTCATCGATCCCCCGGCCGAGCAGGAGCGGCCAGCCGAAGCCGGTGGTTATGCGATGGCCGCCAGCGAAGCGTTTTTGGCGGCCCAGCGCGAGCAGCTGGCCCAGCAGCTGGCCCTGGCGGACATGGTCATCTGCACGGCCCAGGTGCCAGGCAAGCGCGCCCCCCGTCTGATCAGCGACGGAATGCTGGCTGGCATGAAACCGGGGTCGGTCATCGTTGATCTGGCGGTCGCCCAGGGCGGCAACTGCGAGGGCAGCGTTGCCGGCGAGACGGTTGAGCGCTACGGGGTGCAACTGATCGGTGCCGATGCCCTGCCCAGCAGCCTGGCCCAGCACGCCAGCGCCCTTTACGCCCGCAACCTGCTGGCCCTGCTGCAGCATCTGCGCAGCAGCGGCGAGCTGGCGGTCGATCCCAGCGATCCGATCCTCGAGGGTTGCCTGATTACCCATGGCGGCCTCTGCCAGCGCAGCGATCTGCTGCCTCAGGCCGCCCCCACCCTGACCCCCGCCTGATCCATGAGCTCCCTCTCCCAGGCCCTGTGGGTGTTGCTGCTTGGCAGCCTGCTGGGCCTTGAACTGATCGGCAAGGTGCCCCCCACCCTGCACACCCCGCTGATGAGCGGGGCGAATGCGATCAGCGGCATCACCGTGCTCGCCTCGCTGACCCTGATTGCCCAGGCCCATGGCAATCCGGTGCTGCTGCTGTTCGGAGCGGTGTCATTGGCCTTTGCCCTGTTCAACGTGATCGGCGGCTTTCTGGTCACCGACCGCATGCTCGCCATGTTCTCCCGCAAGAAATCATGAGCACCGCCACCCTGTTCAGTTATGCCAGCGATCTGGGGGCCGTGCTGCTGCTGGCCCTTGGACTCAAGGGCCTGTCGAAGGTGCGCTCGGCCCGCAGTGCCAATGGCTTGGCGGCCCTGGCCATGGGCCTGGCCGTCGTGGGCCTCTTGATTCAGCAGTCCCTGAGCCTGGAGGCCTGGCTGTGGATCGGCGTCGGCACCGCCATCGGTGGACTGGCCGGTGTGATCACGGCCCAACGGGTGCCGATGACCGCCATGCCCGAAACAGTGGCCCTGTTCAACGGCTGCGGTGGCATGGCCTCCCTGCTGGTGGCCGTCGCCGTGGCCCTGTTTCAGAGCAGCGGCGCCGATCTGGTGGCGTTGATCTCGATTGTGATTTCGGTCTTCGTCGGCGCGATCACCTTCAGTGGCTCGGTGGTGGCGATGGGCAAGCTGCAGGGCTGGATCGCCACCCCAGGCTGGACCCAGAGCCAGCTGCGGCATGCGGTCAACATCAGCCTGGCGGTGGCCTGTCTGGTGGCGGGCATTGGTTTGCCCTCCGATCCGGCGGGCCTGCCGCTGTGGATTCTGGTGGTCGCCTCAAGCCTGTTGGGCATTGGTGTCACCCTGCCGATCGGCGGGGCTGACATGCCCGTGGTGATCTCCCTGCTCAACAGCTATTCGGGAGTGGCCGCTGCCGCCGCCGGCTTTGTGGTGGGCAGCCAGCTGCTGATCGTGGCCGGTGCCATGGTTGGCGCCGCCGGGCTGATCCTCACCCAGGTGATGTGCACCGCCATGAACCGCTCGCTGGTGAGCGTGTTGTTCGGCGGTGCCCTGGGGGGCGCCGCCCCTGTTGGCGGCGGCGGCGACGAAGCCGGCTACACCCGCATCACCAGCTGCAGCCCCGAAGAATGCGCCATGGCCCTCGAGACCGCCGAGCGGGTGGTGTTCGTGCCCGGTTACGGGCTGGCCGTAGCCCAGGCCCAGCACACCCTGCGCGAGTTGGCCAAACTGCTCGAGGCCAACGGCGCCGAGGTCAGCTACGCCATTCACCCGGTGGCCGGCCGCATGCCCGGCCACATGAACGTGCTGCTGGCCGAGGCTGACGTGCCCTACGAGCAGCTGCTCGAAATGGACACGATCAATCCCGACTTTCCGCGCACCGATGTGGTGATCGTTCTGGGGGCCAACGATGTGGTGAACCCCGACGCCAAGAGCGACCCCACCAGCCCCCTGTTCGGGATGCCGGTGCTCGAGGTCGACCAGGCCCGCCAGGTGTTCGTGGTCAAGCGCAGCCTGGGCGCCGGCTATGCCGGCATCAAGAACGCCCTGTTCGAGCTGCCCCAGACCGCCATGGTCTTCGGTGATGCCAAAGCGGTGTTGGCTGGCCTGGTCAGCGAACTGCGGGAGCTGGGGGTGGGCAAGAAGACGCCAACGGCGGTCTGACGCGATGCCCCCTGTGGGTCTGTTGCCCTTTCGCCCGCGCCTGCCATGGCTCGGGGGCGATCTTCAGACCCTCAGGGACACCTTGCGCCCCGTAACCCTGCCGGCCGATCGGGGGCAACCGCTGCTGTTGCGCCTGCAGGGTGACGATCACCTGTTGGGCTTTCTGGATGCGCCGCTGCTCCTGCAAGCCTGCCCACAGCACGGTGAAGCCCTTGTGGTGGTTGTGCATGGGCTGGGCGGTGGCAGTGATCGGCTCGGCGTGCGCCGTCTGGCCTTGACCCTGCAGCGCGCCGGGTTTGAGGTGCTGCGGCTCAACCTGCGCGGTGCCGGGCCGGGACGCCACCTGGCCCGGGGCACCTACGCCGCCAGCTGCAACCGCGATCTGCTGGACGTGCTACCCCAGCTGCGCGAGCGGGCGGCCGGGCGACCGTTGCTGGCGGTGGGTTTGTCGTTGGGGGGCACGGTTCTGCTGAATGCGCTGCTGTCCAGCCCGCAGCAGCGCTGGCTGGATGCGCTGGTGTGCGTCAGTTCACCGCTGGACCTGGTGGCGAGCTCGCGGCAGATCGGCCGCTGGCGCAATCGCCTCTATGAGCGCTGGCCGCTGCAGCGCCTGGTGCGCGACACGCTGGCCGACCCCGCCGGTGTCTTGGCCCAGGAGCGGCAGGCGTTGCAACGGGTGCGCAGCATTCGCGATTTTGATGCCGCGATCACGGCTCCGCGCTGGAGCCATGCTTCGGTGGACGATTACTACCGCGCCGCAAGTGTGCTGCCGCGGTTGCTCGAGCTGCTCAGGCCCGAGCTTCCACCCACCCTGGTGTTGCATGCCCTCGATGATCCCTGGGTGCCGGCCGCAGCTGCGCTGCAGCTGGCCCAGGCCGTTGCTGCGCTCCCCCAGACGCCATTGCAGGTCCAGCTGACGGCAACGGGCGGCCACAACGGCTTTCACGGTCTGGGCGACGGGCCACTGTGCAGCTGGAGCGATGCGCTGGTGTTGCATTGGTTGACGGCTGGGCTCGACGCTGCTGCATCGCTCAGCACTGCAGCGCAGCACAACACCTGAGGTCAAGTGCCGAGCTGGTAGCGCTTGACGATCCAGGGCTCGATCGGGGTGCCGCCGATGACGTGCTCGCGCACGATGCGCTCCACCCGTTCGGGCCTGACGCCGCCGTAGACGATGCCCTCGGGCCAGATCAGCAGCACGGGACCCTCAGCACAGATGCGCAGGCAGTCGGCCTTGCTGCGCAGCACGATGCCCTGCGGCCGCTGCGGGTCCTCCAGACCCAGCTCGCGCACCAGGCGCTTGAGCGCCTCCCAGCTGGCGGCGCCCAGCGCCTGGTCGGGGCAACACAGCGATTTGCTGGGGGTGGCGCAGAGCAGCAGGTGATGGGCGACGGGTGTTGGCCGAGGCTCTGGCATGGCTTTCGAGTCTGCTGCGGTGCCGTGAAGCCTGTGCAGCGGCGGAGTGGAACGGGTGTTGAGGCAGGTGTTGGCTTCGCGGAGCGGCCCTTGGGAAGGTGATCACCATGGTGTCAACTTTTCCAAGGGCCGCTCGCAAGCATTCGGCAGGCTGCAGGGGAGGGACCTCTTCGGGGAGAAGCTGAAACTCCGATGGCTGCTGCGTTAGCCCGGCAGCGTTGCGGGCAGCTTGGCGTTCAGCCAGGCTGCAGCTTCACGCACCGCTGTGCGGGCCCAGGCGTCGACCGCCAGCACGTCGGACAGGGCGGGATCGACCCTGTGGTCGGCCTTGTGGCGATCGCACACCCCGTCGATCAATTTGGGAATATCGAGGAAATGGATCTGTTCATCGAGGAACAGCGCCACGGCCTGCTCGTTGGCGGCGTTCATCACCGCCGGCATGGTGCCGCCGGCGCGGCCCGCGGCGTAGGCCAGCTCCATGCAGGGGTAGCGGGCCGGGTCGGGTTTGCGGAAGGTGAGTGAGCCCACCTCGGTGAGATCGAGGCGGCGCCAAGGGGTCTCGAGTCGCTCGGGCCAGCTGAGGCAATAGAGGATCGGCAGCTTCATGTCGGGCCAGCCCAGTTGGCCCAGCACCGAGCTGTCGGCCAGCTCGACCATCGAGTGGATGATCGACTGGGGGTGGATCACGATCTCGATGTGGTCGTAGTCCAGGCCGAACAGGTAGTGGGCTTCGATCACTTCGAGCCCCTTGTTCATCAACGAGGCGCTATCGACGGTGATCTTGCGGCCCATGCTCCAGTTGGGGTGGCTGGTGGCATCGGCCACCGTCGCCTTGACCAGATCGGCCGGGTCCCAATCGCGAAAGGCGCCACCGCTGGCGGTCAGCATGATGCGGCGCAGGCCCGGGGTGGGGGTGCCGGTGCTCAGCCGCGCCGTTTCGGCGTAGGGCGTACCCTGCAGACATTGAAAGATCGCCGAATGCTCCGAGTCGGCCGGCAGCAGCCGCGAGCCGCTCTTGACCAGCTCGGGCAGCACCACCGGCCCGGCGGCGATCAGGGTTTCCTTGTTGGCCAGGGCCAGGTCTTTGCCGGCGCGGATGGCGGCCAGGGTGGGGAGCAGTCCGGCGCAACCGACAATCCCGGTCACCACCAGATCAGCGGTGGGCCAGGCGGCGGCGGCGCACAGGCCATCACTGCCGCCCAGCAGCTCGGGCAGGCGGGCCGGGCGGGCACTCGGCTCGAGTGAGTCCAGGCGCTCGCGCAGCGTGGCCACCTTGTCGGCATCAGCCAGGGCCACCACCTCGGGGGCGTGGCGGCAGATCTGCTGCAGCAGCAGATCCAGGTTGTTGCCGGCGGTTAGGGCCACCACCCTGAAGCGATCGGGAAACTCCTCCGCCAGCTCGAGGGTCTGGGTGCCGATCGAACCGGTGGACCCGAGCACGGAGAGGGCTTTCACGGGCTGGCGGCACAGATTGGGGACCAGTTTCCCATTGGCCGGCCTGGCAGCAGGCCGATCTGACCTTCGCTATTACCCTGACTACACCAAAGATGGCCGTCCGGTGGTCGAGCTCAGATCCGTCCAACCCGTGCTCGAGTCGTCGGATTGGACCGTGCTGCAGCCGTGATCGTTTTCGATACCCACGTGCTGATGTGGCGTTCGCTTGATGCCAATGCTTGAGCGTCCCCGCGAGCACTGGGCCAGCCGCGCCGGCTTTTTGCTGGCGGCGATCGGCAGTGCCGTGGGCCTGGGCAACCTCTGGGGTTTTCCCTACAAGGCTTCGGCCAATGGCGGCGCGGCGTTTGTGCTGGTGTACCTGCTGGTGATCGCCCTGGTCTGCCTGCCGCTGCTGGTGGCCGAGCTGATGATCGGCCGCCGCACCGGCAAGAGCCCGGTGCTGGCCCTGGCCCAGCTGGGCGGCCCCCACTGGCGCTGGCTGGGCTACGGCATGACCCTGAACGCCTGCGTGATCCTGGCCTTTTATTCAGTCGTGACGGGCTGGACCATCCTGTCGACGCTGCAGACGCTGCTGTTTGGCCTGCCGGCGGATCCGGAGGCGTTCTTTGGCCAGATCAGCCAGGGGGGCTGGGCGATTGCCGGCCACTTGCTGGCCATGCTGCTCACCGCCGGGGTGATTGCTCTAGGGGTGCGGGGTGGCATCGAGCGGCTGTCGCTGTGGTTCATGCCGCTGCTGTTCGTGCTGCTGGTGGGCATGGCCCTGTGGGCCACCACCCTCAGTGGCGCCGGCGAGGGCTATCGCTTTTATCTGCAGCCTGACCTCAAGGAGCTGCTGCGCTGGCCCACGCTCACCAGCGCCACGGGCCATGCGTTCTTCTCGCTGTCGCTGGGCCTGGGGGCGATCATCACCTACGCCTCCTATGGCCAGGGCACCAGCCGCCTGCGCCATGAAGCGGGCACCATTGCCGCCGCCGACACCGCCGTGGCCCTGGTGGGCGGCTTGATCACCTTTCCCCTGGTGGCCCACTTCAACCTGCTGGGCAACCTCTCGGACAGCACCATCGGCACCCTGTTTGTGGCCATCCCCAAGGGCATGGCGGGGCTGGGGGGCCTTGGCCGGCTGGTGGCGCTGGTGTTTTTTGTGGTGCTGGTGATCGCGGCGCTCACATCGGCGGTGTCGCTGCTGGAGGTGGGCACCGCTGCGCTGATCGATCGGCGCGGCTGGCCCAGGCGCAAGGCCACGGCCTGGGCGGTGGCGGCGATCACTCTGATCGGCCTGCTGCCCGCCAGCGACAGCCGCTGGATCGATGTGCTCTACACCGTCTTTGGCGAGACGGCGCTGATCTTTGGCGGGCTAATGCTGGCGCTGCTGATGGGCTGGACCCAGCCGGCGCTCGACGGTGGTGTGCCTGTGCTGCTGCGGCGCCTGCTGCGCTGGGTGGCCACACCGCTGCTGCTGGTGCTGCTGATCCAGTCTCTGCTGCATCTGCCGCGGGTGTTGGCGCCGTTTGTGACCGCTTGAGCCTGGGCCCGATCCAGTCCCCTCAAAGAGCGATGGATGGTGCGTAGATCGCCCATGGCGGTCCGCCTGAGCGAGCTGATGCAACGCACGCAGATTGATCTCTCGGATCAGCACCGCTGCGGGCATGCCTGCGCCATGAACTCGAGTGTTCGTCGTTGTTGGAGCCCTGGCCCGCAGTTGGGGAGTGGGTTGATGGTCGGTCCTTGCCATTGATGACATGTCATCAGTGACAAGGCACGATCGTGGCCTCGGTCGTGCCGATGCCGTCATCCCGCTGTGGGCTTGACTGGCGCCAGTGGTTGTGTGGCCTGTGTCTTTGCCCGCCTGGTTGCAGCGCTGGAACTTCATCGAGCGGGCGCGCTATGAACGCGCGCTCTGGGAGGCGTTCGAGCAGGGCCAGGACATCGATGCCTTGGTGCAGCAGTGCCGCACTGCCGTGGATGCTGGCGATCAGGGCCGCGCCTTTGAGCTGGAGGTGTGGACCACCACCCTGGCGCGCATCCGCAAGATCGAGCGGATGATGGGCGATAAACAGCGCCCGTCCGGCGATGGGGCCTGAACTGCTGGCGATGGTGCTCAGGCCAGGGACCAGGGATTGATCAGCGTCAGTCCAATGCCCGAAAAGTCGGTGCTGTTCCAGATTGCCAGTGGCGCTCCATGGGGCGCGCCAGTTGCTCACGGCGGCAGAGCACCTCGGCGTACCAGTGAGCTGCTTCGCTCGTGAATGGCCAGACCCGCTCAGCAAACAGTTCGCCGACCAGGCCTTCCCAGCTCTGCTGAAGGTCCTGCTTGCGTTGGCCCTCTGGGAGCCGTGCCATGCCATGCAGGAGTTCGGCTTGGTTGACAGCCGTGATCGCCACCGCAGCCTGGAGCTGGAACCCCAACGAACAGTTCGCTGGCGGCGGCAACAGCGTGACCAGCGCAATCCGGCCTAATGTGGTCGCATTGGCGGAGTAAGACGTGGCAGAAGTGGTCGCAAGTCAGGTGTCGGTGCGGAATCTCAAGACCCACCTCTCCGAATGGCTGGCCCGGGCCCGGTCTGGTGAGGTGGTGGAGGTCACCTCCCATCGCCAACCCATCGCCCGCATCACTGCTGTGAAGCCGGCACACTCAGGGATCACTAGTCCGCTGCAACAAGCGATTGATGCTGGCCTGATCAGCTGGAACGGTCAAAAGCCCAACCTGCCCCCTCCTGTGAAATTGCGGGGGCAAGGCAGATTGCTCAGTGACATCGTGCTGGAGGATCGCGGTTGAGCCAGTGATCCTCTTCTGTGACACCAGCGCCCTGATCAAGCTGCTGGTTGACGAAGCCCAATCAGATCAGCTGCGGCAGATCAGCACCACTGTTGATGCCATCGGGGTTTGCCGGATCAGCTGGGCAGAAGCCATGGCTGCCCTGGCTCGCTTGCGGCGGGACGATCCGGTCAATGACCACGATCTCGAACAGGCTCGGCAGCACCTGATTCAGGCCTGGCAGTGCTTCACCATTGTTGAAGTCAGCCAGCCCTTGGTGGAAACGGCGGGTCGCTTTGCCGACGTGTTTGCCCTTCGCGGCTACGACAGCGTGCAGCTCGCAGCGGCCCATGCACTGCATGTCAACGCGCAACAGGCCGTTCTCTTCGCTTGTTACGACCGTCGACTCAATCAGGCCGCCCAGCTGCTTCAGTTGGAGGTGTTGCCATAACCACCCAACACGGTTACACCAGCAGGCGCCTCTTCAGAATGTTCGTTGTGAACATTGCGGGGGGCGTGTGGCCCATCTCCGGTTGGTGGTGTCGGCGGCGGCTTATCACCGGCTCAGTGGCCTGGGACACCGCTATCCGGTGCATTGGTTGTGAGTTCAGGGGCAGTCAGGCAGTGGACCGTCAGATCACCGGTGGCGTGGCTCAAGCGCCTGTCATTGGTGATCAGGCTTGTGCAGCCGTGACGCAGGGCTGTGGCCAGATGCAGGGCATCGGGGGTGCGCAGCCGATGCCGCGCCCGCAGCTCGGTGGCCAGCTCGAAGGTGCTGTCCTGAATGGCCAGCACAGGAAAGAGTTGCAGAAACGAGTGGGTGCGATGCAGGCGTTCGCTGTCGGCTTTCGCCATCGGTTGCACCAGGCATTCGAGCCGTACCAGGGCTGAGATCACCGGTTGCAGGTGTTGTTGCCGCAGTTCAGCCAGGGCCGCCCGTGCCAGCGCTCCGAATTGGGGGTCTTCGTCAAGCGCGTAGATGAGCACGCAACTATCGAGATAGACCATGGCCATTGCAGGGGAGCCTCTCGAACTCAGTCCCAGGCTTGGCGTTCGGCCTTGATTTCGGCCTCGATGGCGTCGTGGCTCCGTTTCAGGTGCGCCGGCAGGGGGTGGGCTGCCAGCCATGCCAATGGGTCTGGCGCCTGATCCCCAGGGTTGATCGGCACCAGGCGCACAGCTGGGATACCTCGCTGGGCAATCACCACGTCTTCGCCGGCCTGGGCGGCCTTGACCAGGCGGGACAGCTGATTTTTTGCCTCAAGCATGTTCACTTGCATCGCCCGAACCTAGCCAGCATTGCCCCATTCTGGCCAGCTTGTGGTGCTCTGGTTGGCTTGCGGCCATCGCGCGGGCAATCCGATGACGGCTGATCTCGATCGGGCCTTGGCGGCGCTGCGGCGGCATCTGCTGCCGTTTCTGTTTGTGCTGTACGTGATCGCCTACCTCGATCGCGTCAATGTCTCCTATGCGGCGGCCGGTGTCTCCAAGGACCTGGGACTCAACAGCGCCTCCTACGGCTTTGCGGCGGGCATCTTCTTTCTGGGCTACGTACTGCTTGAGATTCCCAGCAACCTGATCCTTGATCGGGTGGGGGCTCGGCGCTGGATCGGCCGCATCCTGCTCAGCTGGGGCGTGATCGCGGCGCTGATGGCGTTCATGACCACGGCGGCCCAGTTCAACGGGCTGCGGTTGCTGTTGGGCGTTGCCGAGGCGGGCTTTTTCCCCGGGATCATCCTTTACCTGAGCCGGTGGGTTCCTGAAGCACAGCGGGCCCGCACCCTGGCGGGGTTCATGCTGGCGATCCCGGTTGCGGGCCTGCTGGGCGGGCCGCTGTCGGCGGCGCTGTTGTCGATGCACGGGTGGTTGAGCCCCGCCGAGGCGGATGCGCTGGAGCAGGTGCTGCAGCAGGAGAGCCAGCAGCGGCAGTCCAGCGCCGGTCACATCCAGGGCCTGGCTGCGCTGTGGGGGGACCGGCGCCTGTGGCTGTTGGCTGTGCTGTATCTGGGGATTTCCACCAGCTTTTACGGCTTCAGTTTCTGGATCCCGCGCTTCGTGGGGGCTGCCCTGGCGTAGCAGTCACCGTCGCCGGCGCTGGTGAACCTGCTCAGCGCCATTCCCTATGGGCTGGCGGTGGTGGTGATGCTGCTGGTGGGCCGCGCCGCCGATCGCCAAGCCGACAAACGGCTGTTTGTGGCCATTCCGCTGGCGCTGGCGGCGGTGGCCCTGACGCTCTCGATCGCGGCGGCCGGCCCGCTGCGGCTGGCGCTGATCAGCATCGCCACAGCGTCAGCCTTTTCAAGCCTGGGACCCGCCTGGACAATCCCGCTGCAGTTTCTGGGCGGCCAGGCCGCCGCCGGCGGCATCGCGGCCATCAATTCCTTTGGCAACATCGGCGGCTTCCTGGCCCCCTTTGTGATGGGGCGCCTGATGTTGCGCCCCCAGGGCGACAGTCTGGCGTTGGCTTATCTGGCTGGCGTGCTGCTGCTGTCGGCGCTGTTGGCGTTGTTGGTGAATCGGCGGGGGGCGATGTCAGGGGCCGTTTCAGAACCCGTTCATTGAATCCAGCACGCAGTTCGCGTACCAGGGCCACAGCGTCGAGCTGCTGACCAGCCTTGTCCGTATGAAGCTGGCGAAGACGTTCTGGCCAGTTGCTGGGCTCTTTCGTCACATCAGGCTGATCTGCTGTTGTGACGCTCATGTTCTCAGCGCCGCAGCCAGTCGGTGACGCCGCCTGGTTTGTCGATCAGCTCGATGCCGGACTCCAGCAGCTGGGCACGGATCGTATCGGCCGTG
>Ga0194129_10008038_pt1 | contig 12348 bp, 8 predicted proteins | sample TA2KigCa35mmetaG_FD_150862 | JGI IMG/M metagenome (GOLD analysis project Ga0194129, IMG submission 150862) | Freshwater microbial communities from Lake Tanganyika, Tanzania - TA2015038 Kigoma Deep Cast 35m | ecosystem: Environmental > Aquatic > Freshwater > Lake | place: Tanzania: Lake... | reverse complement strand
AGAACATTTGGGGAAATAACTGGAACATTAGTAGGTTTTAAAAGTTTTTCTTTATTTTTTTTTGTTTTATTGCCACCAACGCTAAATAACGAAGGATTAATAGAAATTGTTTTGTTTGACATATATTACTTATATTTAATATAATTAAATGACTAATTTAACTATAAAGAGTGCTGTATAAATATTTTTTTCTGTCTTCTTCCTCTTTTTTTGCCTTTATATCATCATTTTTAAGATAAATTTCTAAACCCTTATTTAAATCAGTAACATTTATTTTTTTCTTTTCATTTTCAGGCTTACAAAAAACTCTTCTGCTATGCGCTATTTTTGTTTTACTTAATAAACTCTCAATATCTCTACCAAAAAACCTAAAATACTCTTTATTTTTTTTAAACCAATCTGAATTTATGTTTGATTTCTCATCAATTTCCCAACCAATGTCTTTTACCATTTTTAAAAATATTTTATACAGGTCTTCGTGAGAATAATCATCTGTCTTAAATCGCCACGTAAACCTAGAATCTAAACCTTGGTTAAAAGCAAAAAAACTTTCTTTTAGTTCTTTTTCATATCCAACTATAATAACCATTAAGTCGTTTTTATCATTACTTAATGACTCGCATAATGTATCTATACATTCCTTAGCGAAACTATCTCGTTTTTCTGGATTTCCTAATGAATAAGCCTCATCAATAAATAATACTCCACCAATAGATTCTTTAATGACATCTTTGGTTTTTAAAGCCGTTTGACCCAAATAACCGGCTATTAAATCACTTCTTGTAACCTTTTTAAATGTTCCCTTCGAGAGAATTCCTAATTTGCTGTAAATTTTACCCATTATTTTGGCGATTTCTGTTTTGCCTGTTCCAGGTGGACCATAAATGACTGTATGTAAAAACTCACCTGATGATTTATCGCTCTTATGTAAATTTTGAATAAAGTATAATATTTGGTCAACAATATTGTTTTTGAGTTGAACCATACCTATCATATTGTTTAATTCCTCTAAAGGTTCTTTTATATCGTGTAATGATTTCATATTAATGTTGTATTTTATTTCTGGGTCGTTTTTATAGGTATCAACAAGTTTCAATATATCTGTTATATTATTTATTTCAGTTTCAATATTTATGGTTTCTTTAATAACAATTTCTGATTTTTCTTCATTTGATTTATTATTTAAATTATTATTTGAATTATTATTTGAATTATTTGTTTCTGTATAATTTTTTGGTATGTATTTGTAATATTTTATATTGTAAGATTTATTTAAAAAGTCTAGGTATTTATTGGGATCATGAGTATCAAAATTTAAATTATCATATTGTGTCTGTCCATTGAAATTTGCTGAACGCATATCATTTATGTAAAAGTTTTCGCTTATTCTATCAATTAGTTTATCTAACTCTTTTTTAAAATCCTCATCGTTTGACATAGTTCTTTTAATTTCATCTAATTTTGTTTCATTTTTATTTGGAAAAAAACAATTTTTATCTATCGTTTTTAAAAAATCATTATATTTAGCGATTCTCATAGGATCATGAGTAAAATATTTGCGTTTATTTAGCATTATTTAATATTATGAAATTCATTTATATTATTTTATAGTTATTTTATATAATAGATAAATCTTTTCGTTCAAAAAGACAATTAAAAAAGGAAAAATTACGTAAATTTTACGGTAATCCATGGGATAACACACCATCAGGAGTAATGACTGGAGTTAAAGAACATCCAACAAGAATATTTTCGCCAAAAAAAAAGAACCTCATCATCACCAAGAAAATCTATGTTAGCAAAAAGTCAAAAGCATCCAAAAAAAAGTGCCCTTAAAAAGTCAAGTGGAACCAGAAAAATATGTGTCATTTAGACATCCATTGACAAGAAGTCGCTCTACAACAAGTAGTGCTTACGCAGCATGGCGTAGTGTATCTAGTAAAAAATAAGTTTTATAAATTTAATCAATTAATATTCTAGAGATAAATAATATAAGTTATAGCAAACACTTATATTATTTATTAAAACAATTTAAAAATAAATTGAAATGTTAAATAACCGAAAATTAGATGTTATCTCTCCCTGATAACCAAACCACCTTAACAATGAGTGATATTAATTGTTCTGAGAATGAATTGTTTGATATTGAAAATGAACAATATATTGAAACCCCTTGGAATATTATTGAATCTTATTTTAGTGGTCAGCAGTTAGAAAGATTTGTTAGACATCAACTAGAATCCTATAATAATTTTGTGGGATATCAAATAATGAAAACTATTGAAATGTTTAATCCTGTACATATAGCGTCCGAACAAGATTTTGATGAAGCATCAAAAAAATACGCACTAGAAATTTTCATAACTTTTGAAAATTTTAATGTTTATAGACCTCAAATACACGAGAATAATGGTGCTATTAAATTGATGTTTCCGCAAGAAGCAAGATTGAGAAATTTTACATATGCTTCATCTACAACTATTGATATTAATATTAAATATATGGTAAGAAATGGTCCCAACTTAGAAAATATTCAAATATTCCATAAAGTAATACCACGTGTTCATATTGGAAAAATACCCATTATGTTAAAATCTAACATTTGCGTATTAAATCAATATAAACATTTTGATAATGTGCAGACTGGCGAATGTAAGTTTGACGCCGGAGGATATTTTATCATAAGTGGTTCAGAAAAAACAGTATTAGGCCAAGAACGTGCTGCTGAAAACAAGGTATATTGTTTTAATGTTGAAAAAAATGACACAAAATATTTATGGAAAGCGGAGATAAAGTCTGTTCCTGATTTTAAGTGTATTTCTCCGAAACAAATTTCAATGTTTATTTTATCAAAAAATAATGGATTTGGGTTTCCAATTGTTTTAGAAATTCCACGCGTTAAACAACCAATTCCATTATTTATCGTGTTTAGAGCATTAGGTATTATTTCGGATAAAGAAATTTGCGAGAAAATTTTACTTAATATTAATGACGAAAAAAATAAGAAAATGCTTGAAGCACTACAAGCATCTGTGATCGATTCCGATAAGTTTTTAACACAAGAAGAATGTATTAAATATATTACTAGTTTTGCTATGTATACTCCTATCAATATGGATAAAGAAACGGGAGCGAAGAAAAAATATGAATTCACATTAGATATTTTAAATAATGATCTATTTCCACATTGTCATAACATGGAACAAAAAATTTATTTCTTAGGCTATATGGCGAATAAGTTACTGATGGCATATTTTGAAATTATTAAACAAGACGACAGAGATTCTTATTTAAATAAACGAGTTGACTTGACTGGAACATTACTTAATAACTTGTATAGAAATTATTTTAATAAACTAGTAAAAGATATGGAAAAACAAGTTATTAGAGAAATTAACACTGGATCTTGGAGATCTAAAGATGATTATGAAAATATCATTAATCTCACAAATATATATAAAATTATTAAATCATCAACAATTGAAAACGGAATTAAGCGGGCTTTATCAACTGGTGATTTCGGTATTAAACATAGTAATTCAAGTAAAGTAGGTGTTGGTCAGGTATATAATAGACTTAATTATGTTTCAAGTTTAAGTCACGCCAGAAGAATATCTACTCCAACAGATAAAAGCGGTAAATTAATTCCTCCTCGTAAATTACATAACACATCTTGGGGTTTCTTATGTCCAGCTGAAACTCCAGAAGGTCAATCTGTTGGTGTAGTTAAGAATTTGGCGTATATGACACACGTAACCATATACTCGAACTCACTTCCATTATACGAATATATTATGCCAAATATTATTAAAATAGATGAAGTAGTTTCTAATCCCGAATTCATTTATGATAAAGTAAAAGTATTTATTAATGGAACTTGGGTTGGAATAACATTGGAACCTCAAGAATTATATGTTTCATTAAAAGATAAAAAAAATAAAGGAATAATTAATATTTATACTTCTATCATATTTGATTACAAGCTAAAAGAAATTCGTGTTTGTAATGATAGTGGAAGATTAACAAGACCAATATTACGAGTTAAAAATAAAAATTTATTAATTAATAATACTATAATAAATAAACTTAATAGTGGAGAATACAATTGGGACCATTTATTAACTGCTTCAAAACTTAAAGAATCCGTATTGGAATATATTGATCCAGAAGAACAAAGTTGGTCAATGATTGCTGTTTCTCCGAAAGATTTGATTAAACTCGAAAATAAATTGATAAAATATACACATTGTGAAATTCATCCATCAACATTATTTGGTGTTCTTGCTTCTTGTACACCATTTCCGGAATATAATCCTTACCCAAGAAACGCATTTCAATGTGCTCAAGGAAAACAGGCTATGGGTGTTTATGTTACTAATTATGAAAATAGAATGGATAAAACAGCTTACATTCTTAATTATCCAATGCGCCCTCTTGTTGAAACTCGTATTATGGATTTAATTCATTTAAATAAAATTCCATCCGGTTCACAGTTAATTGTAGCTATTATGACTCATACTGGTTATAATCAAGAGGATTCTTTATTAGTAAATAAAGGTTCAATTGATAGAGGAATGGCTTTAGTTACGGTTTATCATACCGAAAAAGATGAAGATAAACAAAAAATTAATGGAGATGAAGAAATTAGATGTAAGCCAGATTCGTCTAAGACAAAAGGTATGAAAATGGGTAATTATAATAAGGTTAATTCAAAGGGTGTCATACCTGAAAATACTTTGGTAGAAAATCGTGATATTATTATTGCCAAAGTAACACCCATTAAAGAAAATAAAAATGACCATACAAAAGTAATTAAATATGAGGATCAAAGTAAGATATATAAAACAGTTGAGGAAACATATGTTGATAAAAATTATATTGACAGAAATGGCGAAGGTTATAATTTTGCGAAAGTAAGACTTAGAACAGTCAGAAAACCAGTAATTGGTGATAAATTTAGCTCGCGTCATGGTCAGAAAGGTACTGTGGGAAATATTATTCCTGAGTGTGATATGCCGTATACTGCTGCCGGTGTTCGTCCAGATATTATTATTAATCCACACGCTATTCCATCTCGTATGACAATCGGACAATTAAAAGAAACTATACTCGGTAAGGTATTAGTTGAGCTAGGTTTATTTGGCGATGGCACAGCATTTAATGATTATAATGTAAAAGATATTTGTGACCTTTTATTGAAAACTGGGTATGAAGCGCACGGTAATGAATTATTATATAATGGACAAACAGGTGAACAAGTTGAATGTAGTGTATTTATGGGACCAGTCTTTTATCAACGTCTTAAACACATGGTTAATGACAAGTCGCATAGCCGATCTATTGGACCAATGGTTAATCTTACTAGACAGCCTGCTGAAGGTCGCAGTAGAGATGGAGGTCTTCGGTTTGGAGAAATGGAGCGTGACTGTATGGTATCACACGGAGCAGCCAGATTTACACGAGGAAGAATGTATGATGCTTCAGATAAATATTCAGTTTATGTGTGTAAAAAATGTGGTCTTATTGCGTCTTATAATGACAAGATGCATATCCACTTATGTCATACTTGCGGCAATAGAGCTGATTTCGCATATGTAGAAATTCCTTATGCTTGTAAGCTTTTATTTCAAGAATTAAATACAATGAATATTGCGCCACGTTTATTAACGGAAGGTTAAATTAATTAATAAATTTAATAATAAATTAATTAATTATAAATAAAAAAATTAATGAAAAATGCGAATATTACAATTATATAAAAAGGTATTCCACAAAAACTTTTTCTTTTCGATACATACTGATGATATTTCATGTCTAAAGAACAAATTGAATAGCTAAATAATAATAAAGCTAATGAAATTATAAAATTTTTCATTTTTTCTTTTATTTTCATTTATAATAATATTATAATAATATATAATATTATTATAAATGAAAATAAAGCTAATGAAATTATAAAATTTTTCATTTTTTCTTTTATTTTCATTTATAATAATATTATATATTATTTATTTAACGCAGTAAATTATTCAGCTTATTTTTTATTTTTTTATTTTTCTTGTTTTATTAATTCTTTGTTTATAATATTTGTGTGTTATTTTATGTTTTCGTTTTTTTGTTATTTTATTGCCTCCCATTTGTGTAGCAGTGTTTGTTCCTCTTTTTGATGATATAACATTTCCTCTGGCAGTTTTTCTTGCAGATACTGTTTTGTCTTGCTTTGATTTTTTAAGAGATGCTTCATTTTGCATTTTGGTTTTAGATGTTACGTTTGTATTGCCTTGGCGTGGTTTTATAAGGGAATTGGGTTTAGGATATATGGTTCCAGAGGTTCCTACAACCTGCGAAAAATATACAAATGATGTATCACCACCAACATAACCACCACTTGCTTTTGGATTTTTGCCTTGACCATCAGGATTTCCTGTCAATAATTTAAAAACGCGAACACCAGAAGGCCTATCTCCCATTAATCCATATGTTTTTTTTACATTAAGAAGTTGAACTGGAAAATTGTATCCTCCATTAATTAGTGTGCTATTTATCTCTTGAAATATATCACCAACAGCCTTTTGTGATCCCAATTTTAAAATAGATAAAAAATAATCTGTTCTATATAAATATTCCCATAAGCCTTCAATATTTGAAGTTTGTATTCCTTTCCAAATTTCAATAATTCTATTAATTAAATTCTTAAAAACGTAATTTGCTTGTAAAATAATTGGCTGTGAATCAATTTTTATATCAATAAAATTATATATTTCCAAATTATTATACTTAATACCATAGTTTATATTTACAGATGTTAAATCAGGTTTTATGTTAGTTTGGCCATAATAATAATTTGACTCATCACCAAATGTAACTGAAAAATTCATATTAGCATATTCTTTATTTCCTTTTGGATTTACACAACTACCAAAAGAACCCATTCCGTCACATACTGAACTTGTTGGACAAACTACAATATTTGTAATTTTACTTTTTATCTCTGTTGGCACAGCATTATTAATTACACGACATGTAGTTTTTTGACATAAATTTAATTGTGCGTCCAATTCTGCTAATGCTTCAGGTCCAGATAAAATATTTGGTAATGTGTTCGCATATTTATTAATAAAATGGCTAATTAATAAATCATCAGCGTTTGTATAACCTTTATCGTTCCTTGCTATATTATTTAATATGCTTATTTGTGCATTTAAATCTGAAGGATTATCTTGAACATATGATGGAGAACCTGTTAATTCTAATATTTTAGTTGCGAGTAATCTTGAGACTCTTTGAACTGATGTTTTAGCGCTACCTTTAATTGTGCCTCCATCTCCACTATCTTCACTGATTGCTTGTTGTCTATTTTTTATATCATTATAAACATCAATAGTTTTTACAATTATTAAATCAACAATAGTATCTACCATCTCTTGAATATTTTTTTCTGCATTTCTTCCACTTTTTCCAATCCCATCATATTTGTTTCTAATAATTGTTGTTTTTACACTTAACATTTGTTTACCAACTATTAGTTCCATTAAATTAGGGCTTCCGATAATTCCAGTTACACTAGTAATAAAAGTGTTATATTCTTCATAAAAATATTGATACGTTTGTAAATTATATGTAAGCGTACCATATTTATAAGTTTGATAAAAACCACCCTGTTTAAATGTTTCTATTGAAGCTTCAAATCTGTTCCATATAGATTCATCAATTTGTGAGTATGTTTTTCCGTTAAAGGCACCCCCAACAAAAATTTTATTACCACCTCCTGCTGCAGCTATTGCTGCATGTCTAGTAGGTAAAGAAGGTAAATTTATTCTTATTGGATTCATGCGGCCTCTAGCTATAGGATTTAATAGACCCTTAGCCTTAACTGATGTAAATCTATTTTCATTAGTTATATTTTGTTTTGTAGAAGAACTTAACACTAATGCTTTTAAGCATAATTTCGCTTGTTCTCTAATATTTGTATTATTACATTGCCCAATAATAAATATTGACGCACTATCTTCAATTAAACTATTATTAAATATTTCTAATGGAGAGATACCAGGAATAGATAAATTTAAATATGAAAACATAATATATTCAAAAAAACTAATAAGTTGTAAATTTTGTGGTGTAGCTTCTTTTATCTCCTCAATAATATCCTTAATTGATTGTACTATATTATTTTTTGTTATAATATTAATGCCATTTCCTCCCTTTTGTCTTTTAATACGTTTAGCTCCACCTTCTTCTAGTTCCATTCTATCTTCTTCTAGTCCCATATTTGGTGAATTATCTGAATTATCTTGACTAGCTAAAATAACTTGGTTATCTGGAATAGAATCATGAAGTTTACTAATTATTAAAAATTTACTTTCCTGAATAAAATCTTTTAAGCGTTGTAATACGTTCAATTTTTTTGTAATTGACCTTGTTTCCATTCCTGTTGAATCTATGCCTGTAGATAAACTATTAAAATCCTCAATGATTCTATTAGTAATATCTTGAATTGTTTGACTTGCGCCCTCAACAGTATCTGAAGCAGTATCAGCAATATTAATATATTGTATTGGTTCATTAGAAAAAAAATCTTCTTGTTGACTTTCTTCTAGAACACTAGTTGATATAGCTAGTGTTGAGTTATCATCTGGATTATCATTTAAATTTTCTTGAATAACTGGGTGTATTTCAGGACGAGATTCAATATATTGGGATACAGCAATAGCTGTTCCTGGTTCCTCTTCATATTCAGGTTCACTATCTCCTAATCCCCCCTTTTGTTTATTATGTTCAACTAAACCCATTATGTAATTTAAAATTTTTCCCATTCGTCCATAATTATTAAAATCATGAATAAAGTCATGACCAGCAGCATTTAAAATATAAAATAAAAGGTCATCTTGGTTTTGAAATTTATACTTAACTGTATTATTATTCATATTAGCAGCCATTATATATATATATAATATAAAATTTACTATTATATCTAAAATTTACTATTATATCTAAAATTTAGTGTAACAAATTAATTAAATATGTTGTTGATGCAAATAATAATCCTCCCCATAATGTATCGATAATAACTGTTAGTATAGACCAGTTTTTAAATAATGCGTAATTTGTTGTTTCAAATACACCATATATAATTATACCCAATAAAAAGGCATCACTTACTGATTTTCTTGGTTTAATAATAAAATAATTTAAACCAGTTATAAGTAAAATATAACAAATAGCGGCACCTAAGTAATTTATTTTTGCTGCTGAACCCTGAATGGACTGAATTTGATTATTAAAATAGCTCTTAATTACATTTAAATAGATGAAGTCTATTGAAATAAAAATTATCGCACTAATTAACAAAATAAAATTAAACATTATATAATATTTAAATATTATTTCTCAAATAAATGTTTAGATAAAGTTTTAAAAAACTTTTTTACTATAGTATTATATAAATGTCGACATCTGTAGGATATTCAAGCCCAATTAATGGAAGTAATGTAGCTTTTCAAGCTTTTGTTATAAAACCAAGAAATCCAGGAGGAGCAATTAATGGATATATGCCACAAACAACTCAATTAACCGATAAACGCTATCCGGAATATGAGCAAATTCGTTTTACTTTGAAAAATGCCTGGAATACTACATATCCTAGTCAATTAAGACGTGATAACTTATCTAAACCAATTACTACACCATTTAGAGCAGTAAATAACGCTGGTGATTTATTGAGTCGTTTAAATTATTCTTGTGGTGGATCTTGTCAAACTCCTCAAAGTAGACCTGGTCTTAAGGGTTTGAGACAACGTTTCGGGGCTGTTCAAGACTCTTGTGTTCCATCAGCAGCATATAGTTCACTTCAACTACTTACAAATATTCCTGCTGCCGCATGTAATGTTAAATTTGTTTATGATAGCTCTGATTATGTTACTTATTTAAAACAAAAGGCAGTCAATAAAAATTATAATGACCTTAGTTATGGAGGAGATCAATCAAATTCTACTCAATCTGCCATTAGAGCCATAAGAAGATATTAAGTAAAATGCCAATAATAATTTTAATAATATTTAGAATTTTAGATATTAACTTTAACATAATTGGGTGTTCCGCAAAATAAACAATTCTGGACAAAAGTTGCTACATTTGTTATTGTATATGAATTATTTTTTTTACATTTACAGCATATAAAAATTCCAGGTAATTGGCAAATTTTATGGCTATTAAAGTCGGTTTTTTGGTATAACATTTGTTTTCTTTTATTATTTTCCATAATAATATATAAAATATATTATATTTTATAAAATATAATATATAATGACAACTCCATACGCTGTATCAACAAATATAGGTTCTGTTTCATATAATAATTATGTTAATTCCCCAATAACAGGACCTTTAAGCACTAACCAAACACCTGGTCAAATACCATACCATAGTTATGGTGTATTAACCGGAATAAGACCTACACCACCTCAATTTTATCCGTTACAAGAACCTGTATATGCCGAAATGAATTCAAACGCAAGAAAACAATATTTAAGAACCGCAATTTCACAAACAGTTAAAGCTCAACAAACAGCTTTAGGGAAAATGTCTGTTCCACAATCATATGTAATTAATTCATCACAAAGACAGGTTCCAGTATCAACACATACAAATTACATTCCACCAATGCAGTCATCATTATACGTAAATATAGTTAAAAGCAATGCTGTAGGTCAAACTGCGTATAAAGTAAACTTACCAAATACAGCACCAACTGGAACAAAAAGTTATTATCCGAGTGGAACACGTTCGTCAATTAGACGCGCTCGTTCAGGTGGTTGTACAGCACCAAAAAAGAAAGGCGCAATTGAAAATACAAGTTTAACAAATGGGCAAGTATGCGCTTGGGGTTCTATTGTGCGTCAAAACTATTAATCTACTTTTAGTAAAAGTGGAGCAAAATATTATCTATAAAATAATATTATTTACAATTTATTTAAAATAATTTTGACTCTACCTTTTCTAAAGGTAAAAAATAAAATATTTAGTATTATTATAATATGCCATACCCAGTATTAACCCCAGCATATGGTTTAGGTAGTTACGGAAGAACTGGTGCTGCTATGACTATTAGTAGTCCTCGCAATAAAATCGGTTCTCAAGGCAGAATTTATGCTTTTTATAAAAGCAAGGGACAAGGACAATTATATAAACAATTTTTAATTGATGCTCTTGGTCTTAAGTTTTTACCAAGAGTTAACCCTTGGTCGATCATTTAAATTATTTATAATATTTTATAATTGTAATTATTTAACATAATTGTAAAATATAATTATATTTTAGTCTTTAAACTATAATAGCTTTTACGCTTAGATTTAGCCAATTAATACTTTTTATTTTAATATTAACTTTATCATATATTTTAAATTTAGAATTTGTTTCAAAAATAAAAGTTTCAAATAAATTTTCCTCTAAAATAATAGATATTCCAACAGGTGTAACAGAGAGAACAAATCCATTCCAAACTTTTTCTAAATTTTTCTCAAAAAAACTTAAGAACTTAAGTAAACTGTATTTTTTTGTTAATTTATCAACATATAATTCTTGCTTATTAATATGCGTTAGCATATCTTCTATATTATAATACATTATTCCAGCTAATAACCTATGAATTATTACATCAAAATAACGTCTAATTGGAGATGTAAAATGCGTATAAGAATTTAATGATAATCCAAAATGTCCTTTATTTAATGAATCATATACAGCTGGTTTGTATTTTTTAATTGTCAATATTGAATCTATTATATTATTTCCTGTAAGTTCTTTTATTTCTAATTCATCTTTTAATTTTGAATGATATCTTTGTGGAATAAATTTGCCTACATTTTCGCTAATTGTTAAGTTAGTTAATACCATTAATGTCTCAATTATTTTATGAGCATCATCAAAATAATGTTCTAATTTACAGTTAATCATACTTCCATTATTTCTATCGATATTTAATTTAACGTGTGGAATATTAAATGTCTTTCTTCTCCATTTATTATGGAACTTCGCCAAAAATGGAAAGTTATCTAGACAACTATTGAATTCATTATAATCATACCGTTTTTTAATAATAATTTTAGACTTATAAATTGAATGGCTCACTATGTCTAACGTTAATGGATCTATAGTAAACTCTACAGTTATCACTAATCTCTCTTTTCCTTCAATTAAACTTAGTTTATCTTCAGCTAATTCTTGTGGTAAAATATTTTGAATTTGTTCCGGTAAGTATAAAGTAAAAGCATGCTTTAATGAATTTAAATCAATATCGGATAAAATATCTATTTGCTCATTGGCATCTACAATATGAATATATATTTT
>Ga0194129_10008037_pt1 | contig 12348 bp, 15 predicted proteins | sample TA2KigCa35mmetaG_FD_150862 | JGI IMG/M metagenome (GOLD analysis project Ga0194129, IMG submission 150862) | Freshwater microbial communities from Lake Tanganyika, Tanzania - TA2015038 Kigoma Deep Cast 35m | ecosystem: Environmental > Aquatic > Freshwater > Lake | place: Tanzania: Lake... | reverse complement strand
CATTGTTTTAAATTTATTATTAAAATATATTTTATCATCTTCAATCATATCATCATAATTTATACTATTCATATCTATAATTTTATCCAAATCTAAAATTTGATTTAAAACTTGGATTAAATAAAAACGGCTCGATTGAGTAATTTCGTATGGAAAGAATAACCATTTAATTTTCTTTGCATTTTCATAATAATTTACTCTAATAATATTATAAAAATTTCCTATCCATAATCCTGAATAATTTATCATCATATTTTTTTCTAATTCTATAAAATCTAATCTATTAACGACAGTACTTCTAATTTCATTTAATTTATTTTCAGTAGCTTTAAAAATTTTTGAATCATAATAATTTTCTAAATTTAGTGGATAATAATTAATCCAATTCACATAATATTTACCATTCATAATTTCTAATGTTTTTAATAAACCAAGAAAATTATGACAAATTATATCATAAATTAATTTATTATCATTAGGATATAAATCAAGTAAATTTTCACTATCTGATTTTAATAAACCTATACCCATATTTCCAAATTCAAAATTATTAGAGAGAAAAGTATTATTTCTTTCTTCATTTTTTAAACTATTTGGTATATATTTTTTCCCAATTGGTGAATATAACAATTGATTTAAATCAGAAATTTTTTTCAGGAGATAACTATTATCTTTATCATCTATGAAAGGTAATAATAGTAAGATAACTCCTTTTATGTCTCGATAATTATTTTGAGTCCATTGATCATAATAATCTTTGATATCTTTATCAAATGATAATTTATTTGATATTAATTCAACAATAAAAATAGTTAATTCTTGAATTATTTCACAATCTTGTTGATTTAATTTTGGGAAAAAGTTTTTAACTACTTTTTTTATCTCAATTGTAAAATTATCAGTAATAAATATTTTTTGTGAATTTCTAATATTATTTAATAATATATTAATATCATGTGACATTATTAAATAATATGATATATTTTTATTACTAAACCAATTAATTTATTGGTTTATAGGTCCATTTATCGGTATCAAACACTAATGATAATTTACCTTTATTATACGAAGTCATTACTGATGGTTCTAATTTATTTGATTTATTAACTATTTTTAATATTTCACAGCATACTGATTGATGGGTTACTAATACGATATTTTCATTTAATAAATAATTTTGAGAAATTAAATTTTGTAATAATTTTCTTGTTCTTTTACAAACTTCTTTATTATCTTCTGGATATACAATATCAGTTGATTTAAAAAATGATTTATAATTTAAATTACAATTAAATGATTCTGCTAAATATTCTGGTAATGATATTCCAACAGCTTTTTTCGGAATTAAATCTTGATGGTGTATTTCTACTAATCCATATTCTAAATTAATATTTATATTGTTATTTTTGGCATAAGGATAAATTGTTTGAAGAGTACGAATAAATGGTGAACAATATATTTTTGTTATATTTTCTTTTTTAAGATAATCAATTAATTTTACTGAATTATTTAAACCTGTTTTTGTTAATGGAGAAAAAAAAGAACAATCCTGTGTTCTATCTTCATGTCTCAAAATATAAATTTTCATTCTATATAAACATCTATATAATAATTTGATAATATCTAAATTTTTTTATACATATATATATATGGACACTTTTGATCCAGAATCAGAAGGTATAATAACAAGAGTTATTAGCTATTTTAATGAATTTAATATTGTAATAGAACACTATAATTCTTTTCATTTAAGAATGAAAAAAATAAATGAAAAAAAAATTAATAGAGAACAATTAACTCCAGATGATTTATCTTTTGAAGAAGAATATGATAATTTAAATTATATGGATTTAGATATATCTTATATAGATAATAATATATTTGATTTTTTTGGTTTTAAATTTAGTAAGGATCTAAAAAACCCTCAAAATTTAGCAGATTTTTTTATAGATAAAATAAATAATATTGAAAAATATCCTTCAGATTTAACTTTATATTCTGCATATACTAATCAAACAAATATTATGAATAAAAATTTATGTTGGTTTACTCATAGAATAGATCAATCGATACTATTTCCTTTTGATATTTCACGATTGGATATTTTTAATGCTGAATCTAATAGACCACATATTTACAGTTTTAAGTTAAAACAACCTCTTAAACTAATAAATTCAAAATCAAATCATAATATGGAAATTTTTAATAATTTTTTTCCATTTGAAGGATATTTCTTTAAAAATTTTATTAAATTTGTATTTAATGAAGATTTTAATCAAGAAACATTTGCTATTGTAAAAAATAAAAGAATATTGTACATAATTGAAGCAATAAATAGATTTATTAGTTCAAAAAAGTCTAGATTTCAAAAAATAGATGGATATAAAAATGATTTAGATCAATGTGAAATAGCTGTTATAGGTTTTTCAAATTTAGTTGATATACAAACAATTAAAGAATATCGAATAACACAAATAGGCAGAACTGGTAATTTTTTTAAACTCCCAATAAAACAACATCAATTAGATAATTTTTTTCGTATTATTGGTGATATTATTTATGATATAAAATCAAAATCAAGAATGACATGTCCAGAAAATTTAATAATTAAATATAGAAATACCAATGGTCAAGAATCTCTAAAAATATTTAATTGTAGTTGTATGCCTATCGATGTTTGGCAAAAAAAATATTTAAAATATAAAACAAAGTACCTACAACTTAAATCATTTATCAGATGATATCATTAAATTGCTAAATAATAATAATAAACCACCAATTACAATTAATAAAATAGCAAAAGCAAAGTGTCTATCTGGAGTTGAAAATATATATGGTATTGGATTTTGTTTATCAATTAACATCTCTAATATTTTATAAAATAACTCTCTTATATTGATTATTATATCTTCAATTGGTTTTTTATGTGGTAATTTAGTATCAATTATTTGATGTTTTTGAAACATATCTGGTGAATTTCTAATTCTTAATTGTTTTTCTTTTAATTCATTATTTTCTTCAAATTTTTTATTAAAATTTTTTTGATCAAACTGTTTATTAATATCTCTATTTGATTTGTTTGTTGTTACATAATTTAATCCTTTTATATCTGACATTATTATATAATTATATATAAAAAAATTGTCTATGATAATATTTTTTTATAAAATTTAAGTTAATAAAAAGTTTTATAAAAAAATTGAATTAAAAATATATGGACTATAAGTATATATATTTAATGTTATATATTAGTTGTCCAACATGTGGCTATTTTTTAGGTCAAAAAAATTTAGAATATGAAGAAGGTAAACAAAAAATTTGTACTAATCCAAAATTATCAGCTGAAGAAAGAGAAAAAGAATTAAGCAAATTATTACTAAGTTTAGGACTTAGAAGGTATTGTTGTAAAATGAGAATGATGACTTATAAAGATATTGTACAAGATATTTTACCTGTTGTTAGCAGTGAATAAAAAAATTTGATTTATTAATATATTGACCCTATAAACATATTAATAATGTCTTCATCCTTTAATAATTTCGTATATGCTGTTGTTTTGTCTTTCTTATTTGCTTCTGCTATGAGTTTCACACGTAATACTACGTTTGAAAAAAATACTACAAATACAACATTTAACAGTACTGGTTTGGAATGTGATGTCTGTCAGTTTGTAGCTCAAGAAGCTGAAGCTTTACTTTTGACTAACAAAACATTAACTCAAATTGAGACTGATCTCGATTCATTGTGTCAGAAAACAAAATATGATACTCTATGTGAAAGGGTTGTTAATACATATCTTCCAAAAATTATTGAATTTCTTGAACAGGAAGAAACACCACAACAAGTTTGTCAACAAGTTGGTTTATGTTAAACCTTTGTTTTAACAAAAAATTGTCTTACGATAATATTTTTTATTAAACCTTTGTTTTAACAAAAAATTGTCTTACGATAATATTTTTTATTAAACCTTTGTTTTAACAAAAAATTGATTTAAAATTTTACTATTTATTTAGATATTATATATAATGTCAAATCTTAGAAATTTTGTTAGAATATGCGATGTTACTTTGAGAGATGGAATTCAAAACTTAAAATCAACTAATACTATTTTTTCTAAAAATTTAAAAAATGATATTATCTATAGATTAAATAATTCTAATATTAATAATATTGAATTTGGTTCTAATGTAAGTCATAAAATTAAAGAAATGGCTAATACTAAAGATGTATTACAATCAATGAATTTTGACAATTTAAAATCTAATTTATTTTTATTAGTTCCAAGTTATAATAAATATGAAGAATTAAATAGTTGGGTTAATATTAGTAAGGTAAATAGAATTAGTTTGATTACAGCATGTTCTGAAACATTTGTTCAAAAAAATACAAATATGTCATTAAATGAAAATTTAAATCAAATAGAAAAAATATTAAATTCAACTAGTAATAAAAAATTTAGAATTTATATCAGTACATGTTTTGGTTGTCCATTTGAAGGAACCATTAATGAAACACATCTTAAAAATATTGATTTGATTTTTAATCGTTTTAGACAACATGAAAAAACAGAAGAAATTGTAATTTCAGATACGATTGGTACTTATGATATGGACCAATTGCATCACTATCTAAAAAATTATAATTCGACTAATAAATTATCATTACATATTCATACACATTCTGAAGATTCAAATATTCAAAAAATAATTGAAAAATATGGAGATCAATTGGTATCAATTGATACATCATTAGGTAATCTTGGTGGATGTCCAAGTGTTAGTTCTAATAAACTGAAACCAAATTTATCTACTTTAAAAGTGGCATATTTAATAAACCAAATTACTAGAAAACAAACATATGATATTGACGAAATTCTCGATTTAGAAAATTTAGTTAGAACTACAATAACAGGTAATTAAATAATTTAAATCAACTTTTTGAAGTATTACATTAGTATATATTTTGTTTAATTCTTCAACTAATTTTGTTGAAGCATTATAATCCAAACTATTAATAAATAGTATACCTTTAGGAAATAACATTTTTTTTAAATATGAATAATCTAGTATTATTTTTTCAGTAACAAATGTATCATCAACTATCATATTATATTTTTGATCTGATTTATTGATATAATCATTTATATCATTAAGATAATAATGAATTTTTTTTGGTGGATTTGGATTAATTGTTTTAAACATTTCAAACATCATAATTTCCGCATCAACACAATCTATTTTAATAATATTATTATTCTTAGATAAATCTATTGATAATTCTCCATTTCCTAATCCTAATAAACATACTTTATTAATGTTTTTTGGATATGTCTGTAAAATAATATCTTTGTTATATTTAATTGGTGTTAACATAGATAAATTAACAGTATTTATATTGTTAAAATCTAAATTAGGTAAATTATTAAATTCTTGTGTAACATATAACAACTGAAGAAATATTATAATTAAAAATAAAAATAATAAAACTTGTCTCATATTATTATTAGTAGATATTTCAAATTAAAAAAATACGATATGAGATAAAAAAATTGAACATTTATTTATAGAAATAATATCTTAATTACTAATGGAAAAATGCATAGTTAACACAAATTATATGAATGATGGTTTCATTATTAAAAACCCTGATGGTGAAGATGAGATAATTCACATACCATACAATTTAAATAATGTCTTAGTAAATGAATCAGATATTATTCAAATTTTAAATCAATATAATGTCAATATAGACAAAATTAATCATATTGAATACTTTAGACAGGCATTTACTCATAAATCATATTGTAAAAAAGATATTTATCCATCTAATATTTTATTTGATGCTAGAAATGAATTGGGAAATCCCGAAGAGTTATTAGATTTAATGGATAAAAGTTATGAACGTTTAGAATATTTTGGTGATCGTGTGCTTAAATTAATTGTATCAATGTATTTATTTCATCGATATCCAAAACAAGATGAAGGATTCATGACAAGATTACAAACAAAAATAGAAGACAAAAAGAATTTATCAATTTGGTCTAAAGAAATAGGACTAAGTAAATTTTTTATAATTAGTAAACAAATTGAATTAATGAATGGTAGAAATTTAGAAAAAATTCATGAAGATGTTTTTGAATCATTTATTGGAGCATTATTTTTATCAAATGGATTTGAACCATGTATGTTTTTAATAATTAATATGTTAGAAACAATGATTGATTATTCAGAAAAATTATATTGTGATAATAATTATAAAGATCAATTACTCAGAATTCATCATCAAAATAAATGGAAATTTCCTCAATATGTTACTATTCATTTTGAGGGACCACCTCATAAACGCAAATATATTATGGGCGTTGAACGATATGATATTGAACCAGATTGTCCATTAGAAAAAAGATGTATTAGCTTTGGTATTGGATCATCTAAAAAAGAAGGTGAACAAAATGCTGCAAAGATGGCATTAATTATTCATGGTATTTTAAAACAAGATCAATATGTTCAATCAGATATTTATTATCCACCATGGGATAAGATTGCTGCATTTGATGGTGAAACAATGATTATTAAAATTGACGATCATGTAGAAGAACCAAATAGTTCTGAGTTAGAAAGTAAAGTTTTAGAACCTGAAATAAAAATAGAAAATAATATTCAAGAACCTGAAATTAAAAAAAAAGTTATTAAAAAATCAAATAGAAAAATAACAAAAGATCAAGATTCTGGTAATTTTTCGGAAAAATCTGTTGATGATTAACTAATATAAACGCATAAAAAGCGTAAATATATTTAAAAAAAAAGATTACTTTATCAATAATGTCAGAAGAATTACAAAATGAGTTTTTTTCTAAAAAAACCATAGCTGGACTAAATAAAGTATTATTACAACAATCAAATTATCAAAATTTAAACCGTGAAGGTAAAGAAAAACTAATTAATGTTTTAATAAAAAATATGAAAGTTGTTTATAGATCACTAGATGCTACAAAAATTAATAAAGATAATTTTAATTCTATTTTTGATCAATTTAAAAAACATGCAGTTAATGAATCTTTGGATGAGATTAAAAAAAGTAATGTTCTAATGAATTTACAACAATCTTCATCAGATTTAAAATTTGAAAGAGATTTTAAATCAAATCCAAATCCTGGAAATAAATTTTTAGATCGTCCTGAATCTACAAAAAGTATTACTTCTCAAGTAAGTGTTACACCTCAAATAAGTCTTAATAAAAGACCAAATGAAAATTTATCTGGAGTTAGTGCTAATAAAAGTAAATTTGATTCAAGTTTAGATCAAGCTTTTAGACCAATTGTTGAGAATATTACAGATCAAAATTTTTTTAATAATTATGATACTGGTAGAAATGCCAAAGATGTTAATTCTATGATGGAAAATATTCAACAAATGAGACAGAGTGAATTGAATATGAAAAATCAAAAGCCTCCAACACCTGAATTTTTAAAATCAAAAAAAACTAATCCTGATAAAATAGAACTAAGGAATGATATTCAACCTTTATCTCAACCAAATGGTAAAATAGATTTTCAAAATATGAAATCATCTGATTTTAATAGAGGTTTTCAAGGTTTAGCAATTGATTCAGGTGATAATTTAATGAGTTTAGATAATATTGATAAACCATTAATTGATCAAGAAATAATTGAGGATGCACACAGCTTTGAAGATAGATTAAAAAGATTACAGTCTGATAGGGATAATTTAAAAGTTCCTCAAAGTAATGATAAAATTGATTTTACAAGTGAAAAATTTCCTCAATCAAATATGAATTCAAATGATGTAATACAAGAACAAAATAGAGTTAGATTTAATGATACTGATATTCAAATTCCTGTTAAGAAAAATGATTTTGATATTGAAGCAAAACGAAATGAAATGATAAGAGAAGCTGAATTAAAAAAGAGAAGAGACATAGAATTAAGAAAAGAAGCTGAAATGAGAAATCAATATAAACAACAAATTCCTATTGAAACAAATGATAGATTTAATGATTTAAAAAATAGTATGAAAATGGTAAATATTGAAGTTAAAGAAGATGTTGTTAAGATAAATCAGTATAAACAACATATTGAAGACTTAAAAAATGAAATAGATGAATTAAAATTAGAAAACATAAGATTACAACAAAATAATGATTATGAAAAAATAATTGAAATTAAAAAACAAATAGCGAGTGAATTTGAAGTATTAAGTCAAAAAAATAGTGAATTAGATACAAAAACCGCTGAATTAAATTTAAAAGATATTGAAATAAATAAAAAAGATTCTGATCTAAAACAATTAATTAAAAATTATGATTATTTATTTAGAACTAATCAATTACAAATAGAAGTAACAAATCCAAATAATGAATCTAAATATATATTTCCCTTAGATAAAATAAATGATGCTATTGGTATTAAATTAATGTCTTATTCTATACCTAACCCATTGTTTAACATTGAAGAAAATAAAAATAATCAATTAAAATTATTATATAAAAATGAAGAAATAATTTTAAATATATCTAATGGAAAATATAATATTGAAGACTTGGTTGAAATTCTAAATTTAGAATTATCAAATAAAAATTTAACTGAAATTGAAATTAAATTAAACAAACAACAAAAAATTATAATAGAAATATCAAACGATGAAGAAGTATTATCTATTATTCCAACATTATTATCAACAGAAAATTTAGGATTTACTTCTAGTTCAGAAAATAAAAAAATTCATATTGCTGATAAAATATGGGATTTAAGAATGATTGATAAAGTTTATTTATTTTTAAATAATTTATCTGATGAAGTTCCTTTTGGTATTTTACATTTTAATGGTAAATCAATATGTCAGTTTAAATTTGAGAAACCATTTAATATTGATAAATTAGATATAGAATTTAAAGATTCCAAAGGATTACCAATTAATTTTCATAATTTATCACATAATTTAAGTTTTTTGATAGAAAAAATTAGTTAACATTTCTAAAATATATTTTTCTATTAGCATTCATTTCATCATCTTTAGTAATATTATTAATAATAGAATCAAAAGATTCACCTCCAACCAATCTAATAATAAAATTAATTGAATAAACACCACATTCTGAATTAGCGAATTGATGTTGAATATGATTATACCTAATATCAAAACCACCACCTATTAAATTATTAATTTGTTGGTTATCCTTCAATATTTTATTTAAATCTTCTTTTTTCTTTCCTTTAATTTTTTCAATTACATCATTAATATGTAATTGTGAATTATATTTTTTTTTATATAAATATTTAGTTAATCTATTAATAAATTTTCTAATTCTTTTAATTGGTTTTTTTGCAACAGAGTCAAAGAAATATATTTGATTTTTTTTTAAATCAGTATATAATGCAACCCAATGAGATCCATCTTTCCAATGTTCATCTAAATTTATAACCATACCTATTTTATTTTTACCTTTTTTTTCTAAATCTTCAAAATTTAAGTTATCAATCCCTAATATAGGTATTTCTTCAAAATCAGATGGAACAGCACCCAAAAATAAAAAATCTTTATGAACAGTATGATATTGTTCTATCACGTCATTAATATGGGTTGTACTTAACCATTCATATTTTTTATTTGGACCTTTGGGTCTAAAAGTATTGGTCAATATATCTTCATTATTTAATTCTTTAACAATGTCTAATCTTAACCAACATGTTTGTTCATTACATTTATCTGATAGTTTATTTTCTAAATCATTAACTAAAGCTTCTTTAGGTTGATTAATATTTATTTTATTGGTATTTTTTTTATTATAATTTTCAGCAATTGATTTTAAAGTTTCTAAAGAAAAACATGAACCATTTGAAAATTTTTTACTTGGAGCACATTTCATATCGGGATCTAAATTAGAATTATTTATTTTACTCATTAATTATAGCTAGATTTTTTATTATAAAAAATATAAATATTTTATCTATATATATATATATGTTTCGCTTTACAGCTAATGGTCATTTTATTGTAAAAGAAAATTTTAGTCAATATACTGAATTAAGTTTAGATGAATTCAGACAAAAAAGAGCTGAAAGAAAAATTAGACTTAGTACTAAACCAGTTCAAAATACTTGTTTAACATTTACTGAACCACAACAATGTTCATCATGGAAAACTAATAAATCATGCGATACAGATGAATTTGGATTTCAAAAATGTAATTTAAACCCTGAATGTATTCAACCTAATGAAAAAGATTTGGCTAAAATTGGAAAAAAAACAGCATGTGTAGAAGAAGGACCTCAATGTTTTCAAGCATGTGATATTAATGCTTCTACCAAACGTAAGGAATGTGTGCAAGCTGAATATAATAAAGGAAGATGTTGTCCATTAAATACTGAAGTAGTAAAATATAATAATAAACTTTACTGTGTAAGTGAATAAATAGAATAGTTATAATTTTCTTCTAGAATATTTTCTAATTCTCCTTTGTTATTTTTAATTGTAACAAAAGATAATACATCATCATATAATTTATTCAAATCAATTTTTTCAACAAAACCAGTTTTTGATTTAACAATACTATTTTTATTATAAAAATCAATTTGAATATAATCTCCTATTTTAAGATCTAGAATTTCAACGGGAGTTAATTTATAATTCATTAAATACCATCATTTTGATTAATATTTAAAAAAATCAACTTTTAATATTTAAAAATTAATTTTATATAGTTTTATATATATGTCATTCGAACAAAAATATCTAAAATATAAATCTAAATATCTTGCTTTGAAATCTCAATTAAATATTCATAATGAATCTTTACAAAAAGGAGGTTCTATCTATAATAATAATTTAGATGATATTGATTCTTTTAGTCAAACATCTAATATTATGTCACAATATAGCAGCTATTTAAGTGGAGGTAAATCTGCATCTAATAAATCTGCATCTAATAAATCTGCATCTGATAAATCTGCATCTGATAAATCTGCATCTGATAAATCTGCATCTAATAAATCTGCATCTGATAAATCTGCATCTGATAAATCTGCATCTGATAAATCTGCATCTGATAAATCTGCATCTGATAAATCTGCATCTGATAAATCTGCATCTGATAAATCTGCATCTGATAAATCTGCATCTGATAAATCTGCATCTGATAAATCTGCATCTGATAAATCTGCATCTGATAAATCTGCATCTGATAAATCTAGAAAAGAAGATGAAGATTCTAACGAAGATGAAATCAAAGATGATGATTCTAACGAAGATGAAATCAAAGATGATGATTCTGACGAAGATGAAATCAAAGATGATGATTCCGATGAAGATGATATAGAACGTGAAATAGAAGAAGATACAGAATTAAGTGGAGGTTATAAATATTCAAAAGTAAAATCAAATAAAAAATATTTTTTTAATGATTCGGATGTTAATTTAGATAGTACTACTACCGATTCTGAATTATCTTCTTTAGACACAGATTCAACAGATGATTCCGATTTATAAATATATAAAGATTATTTTATTTTTACTTAATAATAATGAAAACAATTAGTGGAATAGAAGAATTAGATGAATTTATATTAGATAATAATAATAATGTTATTTTATTATATTTTGGAGCTGAATGGTGTGGACCTTGTAAACAACTTAAAAATAGATTAACAGAACCAGATACCATACAAATAATGCCTAAATTAATTGTTGGTTATCTTGACGTTGATGATGAAAAAAATGCTTCTTTAGTAAAAAGATATAAAATTAAATCTTTGCCAACTCAAATTTATATAAAACTCAATGATAACAAGGTTGTAGAAACTAATAGAATTGAAGGTTATGATTTTATGAAATTAAAACTAGATTATGATAGTTATTTGACTTCTTAAAAATTGATTTTAATTTATTATAGCTAATAAATTAATATACAATGTCGAGTAAATTCGTAGTAAAAGATATTAGAATACTTAGTAGTTGGGGATATAATTTATCATCCAATACTGATTGTACTATTTGTCGTCATAGTTTAAATTCTAATAGTTTATACTATCAAGATAAAGGACTTGATTCTTATGTTGTTCAAGGAACATGTGGTCATTCATTTCATTATGAGTGTATTAAACCATGGGTTGAGAAAAATAAACACTGTCCAATTTGTTCCGCTGAATGGAATTATGCTGATCGAAAGTTACCACAAAGTAAAAAAAAACATACATAGAGAAAAATTTATTTTATAGTATAATGCAAAAGAAACTGTTTGATGATTATGAAATTGGTATTGACGAAGCTGGTAGAGGACCATTAATTGGACGAGTCTATGCTGGAGCTGTTATCTGGGGGACAAATACTAAGG
>Ga0194129_10008033_pt1 | contig 12353 bp, 9 predicted proteins | sample TA2KigCa35mmetaG_FD_150862 | JGI IMG/M metagenome (GOLD analysis project Ga0194129, IMG submission 150862) | Freshwater microbial communities from Lake Tanganyika, Tanzania - TA2015038 Kigoma Deep Cast 35m | ecosystem: Environmental > Aquatic > Freshwater > Lake | place: Tanzania: Lake... | reverse complement strand
TCAACGACGACAGCATTCGCAAGCCCCGCGTCCTGCAGTTCTTCCGCGACTACTTCGACTACGATCTCGCCGGTTACATCTGCAAGGACACCAAAGCCCTCGCGGCAACGGGGGTTTCAACCCGCGGCGATGCACACTTCCGCGCGATGTTTGATGCCGCCGCCAGCACGGACCGCCTGATCGAAATAATCCTTCAGGAGGACAAGCACGTCCTCAAACAACTGCTCACCACCCAGCGCGTAGTCGCGACCAGAACGGACGAAACTTACTTTGGAACGAGGCTTAACAAGGCAGAACAAGCCGCCGCCGTAGCCGCAAAGAAGCAGACCGACTTAGCCGAAATGCAGAAGCTGGAGGAGCTGAAGAAGGAGATTGCCGCGTTGGAGGCCAAGTTGAAGACCGAGACCCAGAACAAGGCGACGCAGAAGGCACTTGATCAAAAAAGAAAGTTGCTGGCGGCAGAGGAGAAGCAACCCGAAGACCGCAAGCCCAAGCGGAAGCGAGGCGGCTCCAACGACGAAGTCGCCGAGGCCGATCTGGATGGGCTGCAAACTTACGCCCGCGTCGGCCACCGCTCTTTCGGCACTGGCTCCATGAAACCTGAGCGCACTCTGGCCACCGCCCCCGCGGGCCAGCGCCTCGGCCTCCTCACGCATCCGGCCTGGCTGGTTTCGCAATCCGATGCCATGGACAATCACGCCATCCACCGGGGCATCTGGATTCGCGAGCGGCTGCTCGGTGGCGGCATTCCTGACGTGCCCATCACCGTCGATGCCCAACTCCCGGATGAGCCGCACAACACGCTGCGCGAGCGCATGCGCGTGACGAGGGAGAAATACTGCTGGACCTGCCACCAGAAAATGGACCCGCTGGGCTTGCCCTTCGAGATGTATAACCACGCGGGTCTCTTCCGCACCACCGAGCTGGACAAGCCCGTGAACACGACCGGCGAGATCATCGACAGCGGCGATCCCAAACTGGATGGCCCCGTGAGCAACGCCCTTGAGATGATCAAGAAGCTTGCCAACAGCGAGCGCGTTGAGCAGGTCTTCGTCCGCCACGCCTTCCGCTTCTGGATGGGCCGCAACGAAACCCTCAACGACGCCCCCGTCCTTCAAGCCGCCCACCGGGCCTACCGCGCAAGCGGCGGCAGCATGAAGGCTCTCATCACCTCGCTCCTTACCTCCGACGCCTTCCTCTACCGCAAGGTCGAACGCGCCGAGCCGGCTCGTGCTTCCGGCGGATGATTCGTCCGGCGGCCGGCGACAGCTCAAATCGCTTCCGAGAATTTGACCGATGCACCTCTCCATCGCGCTTGTTGCACTCCTGTCTGCCCTCGTCAGCTTCGCCGCCCCGGCCGGCCGCCCCAACATCATCTTCGTGCTCGTGGACGACATGGGTTACGCGGACCTCGGTTGCTACGGCGCGAAGGACATTCGCACGCCGCACATTGACCGGCTCGCGCGCGAGGGCGTGCGCTTCACGGACTTTTACTCGAACGCCCCGGTCTGCACGCCGACGCGGTGCGGGTTCATCACGGGCCGTTGGCAGCAGCGCGTCGGGCTCGAGTGGGCGTTTGGCTTCACGGCGGAAGCGTTTCGTCGCCGGGGCAACGAGTGGGTGAAGGAGCCGGACATGCACGCGCTGGGTCTGCCCACGACCGTCCCAACGCTGCCCAAGCTGCTCAAGGCCGCCGGCTTTGCGACCGGCGCGTTCGGCAAGTGGCACCTCGGCTACCGCGACGAATTCAACCCGACCAAGCACGGCTTCGACGAATACTTCGGCGAGCTGCTCGGCCACAGCGATTACTACACGCACCATTACTACGACGGCACTTACGCCCTGCGCGACGGGCTCAAGCCTGTGAAAGTGGAGGGTTACCTCACCGACCTGATCAACCAGCGGGCCACGCAGTTTATCCGCACCCATGCGCGCGAGCCGTTCTTCCTTTACGTGCCGCACCTCGCGGTCCACTGCCCCTTCCAGCCGCCCGGTCGGCCGAAACCCAGCGTGTCCAAGGAGGGCATGTATGACGGCACGCGCCGCGACTACGCCGCGATGCTGGAGAAAGTGGACGAGGGCGTCGGCATGATGCTCGCCGAACTGGAGCGGCACGGCCTGCTCGACAACACGCTCTTCGTCCTGAGCAGCGACAACGGTGGCGAACGACTCTCCGACAACGGCCCGCTGGCGCACAAGAAAAGCACCCTTTGGGAAGGCGGCATCCGCGTCCCCTGCGTCATGCGCTGGCCGGCGCAATTACCGAAGGGAAAAACCACGAGCCAATCAGCCATCACGATGGATTTGAGCGCGACCTTTGCCGCGATCGCCGGGGCGAAGCCGGCGGTGGACCACGCCTTCGACGGGCTCAACCTGTTGCCCATCCTCACGGGCGCGCAACCGGAGCAGGCACGATCGTTCTTCTGGCGCATCGACCGCACGGGGCGAAAGCAGAAGGCCGTCCGCCACGGTGATTGGAAATACTTACAGGATGGAAACATTGAGATGCTGTTCAACCTGAAGGAGGACATCGGTGAACGCCGCGACCTGTATCGCAACCACCCGCAAGTGATGGCCGACCTCAAACAACGCCTTGCTGCGTGGGAGGCGGAGATGGCGAAGCACCAGCCAGAGTTTCTGGTGAAGTGAGCCGGATAAACGTTCCCTAAAAACGGAAGGAGAACCTCTTGAGCTTCTTTGCGCCTCCTTGTGGCTAAAACAAATTCGCCTGTTTTCCGCCGGCCGGCTTCAGCCCGAGTTTTTTGAAGCTCAACTCAGTGGCGACGCGGCCTTGCGGCGTGCGCTGGAGATAGCCTTCCATGATGAGGTAGGGCTCATAGACCTCCTCGATGGTGTCCGGTTCCTCGCCCACGGCAACAGCCAGCGAACTGACCCCCACCGGCCCGCCACCGAACTTCACGATCACCGTTTCGAGGATGCGCTTGTCCATTTCGTCGAGGCCGTTCTGGTCAATCTCCAGCATCGCCAGCGCCCGGTCAGCAACGGTCTCAGTGATGCGGCCATCGTGGCGCACTTGAGCGTAATCGCGCACGCGGCGGAGCAGATTTCCAGCGATGCGCGGGGTGCCCCGGCTACGGCGAGCAATCTCGAGCGCACCGGTTTCCTCCATCTCCACGTTAAGCAAGCGCGCGGCGCGCAGGACAATTTGCTGAAGTTGTGCGGCGTCGTAATAATCCAGCCGCTCGCGCATTCCAAAGCGCGTGAGCAGCGGCGCGGAAAGCAAGCCGCTGCGGGTAGTCGCGCCAATGAGCGTGAAGCGCGGGAGGTTTAGCCGCACGCTGCGGGCGTTGGGCCCTTGGTCAATGATGATGTCCAGCTTGAAGTCTTCCATTGCCGGGTAGAGATATTCCTCAATGGTTTTTTGCAGACGATGGATTTCATCAATGAATAGCACATCGCCTTCCTCAAGGTTGGTGAGCAAGCCCGCGAGGTCGGCGGCCTTCTCGATGGTCGGGCCGCTGGTGGCCTTGACGTTCGCGCCCATCGCCTTGGCAAGGATGTTCGCGATAGTGGTTTTGCCCAAACCGGGCGGGCCGCTGAGTAGAATGTGATCGAGCGCCTCGCCCCGCTGCTTGGCAGCTTGCACGGAGATTTCAAGCCGCTCTTTGACCTTTACCTGACCCGTGAAGTCCGCAAAGACGGACGGACGCAGCGTCGTTTCGAGCACCGTGTCGGGGTTGTTTAGGGTGGCAAGCGGTCGGTCGGCCATTGCGTGTAAGGATGCGAGAGCTGCCGCGCGAGCGGCAAGGGGAAAGGGGTAATTGCCGTCTTGTACCAACCATGAACGTAAGCCTAACCTAAATAACCACCGATGGAACGACCTGACGACTCGCCGCCAAATACTAGCTTCATCCGTATTGCGGGGCCGGAGGGGCAGGCGGAGAAGTTAATTCCCGGAGACCTGCAGCAGCCCGAAGCCAACACGCTCAAAGAGCTTTCCCCCGAACAACGCAAGTCCGGCCTCGCCGCCTGGTTAGGGTGGCTCTTCGATGGTCTGGACATGCATCTTTATGGGCTGGTGGCCGCGCCGTTCGTCGCCTACCTGCTGCATCGCGAAGGACTTATTCCGGATGCGTCGGACGTCGCCCACGACCTCGTCAAAGAGCGTAGTGGTTGGATACAAGGCTCTTTCCTTGTTGGCTGGGCACTGGGCGGGGCGTTTTTTGGACGGCTTGGCGACCTCCTCGGCCGCAGCCGCTCGCTGGCGCTTACCATTCTCACTTACGCGGCGTTCACGGGCCTGTCCTTCTTCGCGCAGAACTGGTGGCAGTTGATGCTCTTCCGCTTCCTCGCCGCGCTAGGCATCGGCGGTGAATGGGCCGTCGGCTCGTCGCTGCTCTCGGAAACGTGGCCGAAGAAGTGGCGGCCGTGGGTCGCCGCCGTGCTGCAAACGGGCGTGAACCTCGGCGTCCTCCTCGCCTGCCTCACGACCTACCTGGCCGCGCTGCACCCGAACTATCACCCCAAGTGGGTCTTCTTGGTGGGCGTGCTGCCGGCACTGATGGTCTTTTGGATACGCCGCCACGTGCCCGAGCCGAAGGAGTGGCACCGGGCGAAGGCTCTATCGCACGACCGTCCGCCGGGCATTGTAGATCTGTTCCGGGGCGAAGTGCGGCGCACCACCATCCTAACCATCATTGTGTGCGCTTGCGGACTGACAGCGTGGTGGGCGTTTCAGTTCTGGCACGCGCAACACCTGCGTAATCTGCCGGACTTGGCCGAGGCGGCGAAAACTGAGTTTGCCCGGCTGGCGCCGGGCGGGGATGAGGCAAAGTGGGTGGCTTCCTACAAACAGAAGATGGTCAGCCTCGCGTTCTTCGTGATCATCAGCGCGAGCATCTTTGGGAACTTCGCTGCGGCCGGTCTCGCGCGGCTGTTCGGCTACCGCCGTTCCATCGCGATCTGCTACACCGGCTTCTTCCTCGCGATGGGAGCGACGTTCATCCAGCCCCGCGGTTGGGAATCACTCGTGTGGTTTTGGTTCCCGCTGGTGGGCTTTTTCTCCGGCGTCTTTGGCCTGTTCACCATGTATCTGCCGCCGCTTTTTCCTACGCTGCTGCGCACCACGGGCGCAGGCTTCTGTTACAATATCGGGCGCATCGCCTCGGCCACGGGCGTCATCTTCTCCGGCTCGCTCGCCAGTGGCGGCGACTTCAAACGCACGCTGCTCTTCGCTGCGTGCCTCTTCGTGCCCGCCATCTTCGTCGCACTCATCCTGCCCGAGCCGAAAGACCTCGGCGGCCACGCAACAGAGACGGCATTGACTGCCACGGAATGAGGAATAACGCCACCCGGTTGGTCATCTTCTTGAAAGCCCCGCGTCCGGGCGCGGTCAAGACCCGGCTCGCGGAGGCGCTCGGGCCGAACGCCGCCTGCGCCGCGTATCGTCGGCTGGTGGAAACGCTGATCGACAACCTTGCCCCGCTGCCGCGTGTCGATCTCTGCTTCACCCCTGTCGAGGCGGCCGCAGAAATCAAACCGTGGCTCCGTCCCGGCTGGTCGGCCATTCCACAGGTCGGCGGTGATCTCGGCGAGCGCCTGCACGCCGCGTTTACCGAGCACTTCGCGACAGCCGGACAGAGCGTTGTCATCATAGGCTCGGACTGCCCCGACGTAACCGCCACGGATATCAAGGATGCCTGGCGAGCGCTGGAAAGCCACGATGTGGTGCTCGGCCCGGCGCTCGACGGCGGCTACTGGCTCATCGGCCTGCGTGCGCCGCAGCCGGCGCTGTTCGCCAACATCCCGTGGAGCACCGACCGCGTGTTCGGAGAGACAATGGCCCGCACCCGAGAAACCGGCCTGCGCGTGGCGCTGCTGCGCGAACTGAGCGACGTGGACACGGCGGCGGACTGGGAGCGGTGGCTAGCCAGGGAGGGATGAAATCTCCAGTTCCAAGCTCCCAGTTCCAGAGGAGCTCCCAATCTTAAGTTCCATCTCTCCGCTCAAGCATCAGGATACGGCCAGCCCAACCAACTGTGTTCGCCGCTCTGGGATTTGGAGCTTTTCTCCCCGCATCCTTTCGCCGCTAATCTCCGTATGCTCAACCTTGCCTTTGTCGGTCTTGGCTTCATGGCCGCCACGCACATTAAGGCACTGCGACAAGTGCCTGGCGTGCGCGTCGCCGCGCTCTGTAATCCCAGCGGCCGCCATCTGGACGGCGACTTTACCGGCGTTGCAGGCAACGTGGGCGACAACGCGCCGGTCCAACTAGAGTCGGGTAGCTTTAAGCCCTTTCGTGACTACACCGCGCTGCTCGCTGACCCCGCCATCCACGCCGTAGATATTTGCGCGCCCACGCTAGCGCACTCTAACCTCGCCATTGCCGCGCTGCGCGCGGGCAAGCACGTGCTCTGTGAAAAACCGCTGGCCCGCACCGCCGCGCAGGCCCGCGAAATGGCGGCGGTCGCGGCGGAGACGGGGCGCGTGCTCATGCCGGCGATGTGCCTGCGCTTCCTGCCCGAGTGGGTTTGGGTGCGCGCGGCCATCATCGACGGACGCTTCGGCCAAGTGCTTTCCGCGCGGTTCCGGCGGGTGGCAGAGCCGCCGGGCTGGGGCCAGCAAAACTTTCTCAACGGTGCGAAATCCGGCGGTGCGCTGCTGGATCTGCACATCCACGACACAGACTTCGTGCAGTTTTGCTTCGGCCGGCCACACGCGGTGTATGCCACAGGCTACTCAAAGATTAGCGGTGCAATTGACCATGTCGTAACGACCTATGTGGTCGCCAGCGGCGCGATGGTTCACGCCGAGGGCGCGTGGTGCATGACGCCCGGCTTCGGTTTCAATATGAGCTACACCGTGAACTTCGAGCGTGCGACGGTGGACTATGACCTCGCACGCGGTGCCGACGCGCTCAAGCTCTACGAGGCCGGCCAGCCCGCGCAAACGCTCAAGCTCGGCCAACCCGACGGTTACGTCGGCGAGTTGCGGCATTTTGTCGAGTGCATCACAGCCGGCACGTCACCGACCGTGGTGACGGCGGCGGACGGCGTGAGCGCGATGGAAATTTGTGAGGCCGAGGAGCTATCCGTGCATACGCGGCAATGCGTTGAGCTGACGTGAAACCTCGCGCGCCTTTACGCTATCCCTTCGTCCTGGGCTGAGTTTCAATTTCCACGCAGTCAGGCATGCCATCATGAGCACCGCCTACTGCGACTGGTTTGCACACTAGAGACATCTGTGGAAATATTACTTCGCCATGAGAAAACTCGTTGTCGGAGATGTGCGGTTCGCCAAAGAAAAGCTGACCGCCCCGGGCAATGCGCAGGCCATGCTCAAAATTATCCAACCGCATCACATCGCGACCAACCTGTAACCACTCCATGACCTCCCTCACCTTTCCCTTCAACGAAGCCCAGGTTCGCGCGCTCAAAGTCGGCGACGAAGTTTCCATCTCCGGCATTGTCTTCACCGGGCGCGACGCCGTGCACAAGTATCTGCATGAGGGCGGCACGCTGCCGCCGGGCGTCTCGTTGCGCGACGGCATCATTTACCATTGCGGGCCAGTAATGATGAAGCAGCCGGACGGCTCCTACATATGCACTGCCGCCGGTCCGACCACTTCAATCCGCGAGGAGCCGTATCAGTGGCAGATCATCCGCGACTTCGGCGTGCGCGGCGTCATTGGCAAGGGCGGCATGGGCGATAAAACGCTCGCGGCCTGCCGGGAACATGGCTGCGTTTATCTGCACGCAGTTGGTGGCGCAGCACAAGTGCTGGCCGAGTGCGTGAAGAAAGTTCGCAACGTGTATTTCGCCGAGGAGTTCGGCTCCCCCGAAGCCATCTGGGAGCTGGCTATCGAGAATTTCCCCGCCGTCGTCACGATTGATTCGCACGGCAACTCGTTGCACAAGGAAGTCATGACTGCCAGCAGCGCGACGCTGGCCAAGCACCTCGCCCCGACTCATTGAAAAGCGACCGGCCCGGAGGACTACTCGAGATGCTTCATTTCTGTCATGGTGCGACACGGCGACTACAATTCGCTGTTGCAGCCTCCCTGCTTGCCTGCCCATTAGGCTCCGCCGCCGCCGCCGACACCTCGGCGATGACCACCGCCAAGCCGCTCGCGCCGCAGCAAGCCCTCGCCTCGCTTCAAATCGAAGCCGGCCTGCGCGTCGAACTCGCCGCCAGCGAACCGCGCACCGCCTCGCCTGTCGCGCTCGCCTGGGATGAACGTGGCCGGATGTTCGTCGCCGAGAATCGCGGTTATCCCGTCGGCCCCGGCAGCAACCAACCACCCGCCGGCATCATCGCCATGCTGGAAGACACCAACGGCGACGGCACTTACGACCAACGCACCGAGTTCGCCACCGGCCTCACTTTCCCGAACGGCCTGATGTGCTGGCGCGGTGGCCTCATCGTCACCTGCGCCCCGGACATTTTTTACCTGAAGGACACCGACGGCGATGGCCGGGCCGACGTGCGGCGCGTCCTCTTCACCAGCTTCGGCACCAGCAGCACCACGCAGCTCCGCGTAAGCCATCCCACGCTCGGCCTCGACGGCTACGTCCACGTCACCAGCGGACTCGTCGCCAGCAAGGTCACCTGTCCCGAGCATCCCGGGCGCGGCACCATTGACCTCCCGCGCGGCGACGCCCGCTTCCACCCGGACACGTTGGAAATCGAGCCGTGGCCCGGCATCGGCCAGTTCGGCCTCGCGTTCGATGACTTCGGCCGCAAGTTCATCTGCTCGAACCGCAACCCGCTCCAGCACGTCGTCCTGCACCCGCGCTACCTCAAGCGCAACCCGCACCTCGCCTTCTCCGACACCGTGCAGGACGTCGCCCCGCCCGGCGACGCCGCGAAGGTTTGGCCGCTGAGCGCGGACCACACCACCGCCGCGTTCATGCCCAGCCTGATGAGCACGCCGCACGCGGGCACGTTCACCAGCGCGTGCGGCATCAGCCTGTGGCGCGGCGGCGCGCTGCCGGCCGCTTTCGCGAACAGCGCCTTCATCTGCGAACCCGCGCAAAACCTCGTGCAGCGGCAAGTCCTCTCGCCCGACGGCCCCACCTTCAAGTCCGCGCCCGCCACGCCCGGCCGTGAATTCCTCGCCAGCGCCGACACCTGGTTCCGCCCCGTCTTCAGCGCCACCGGCCCGGACGGCGCGCTCTACATCTGCGACATGTATCGCAAGGTGATTGACCACCCGCAGTATCTCCCCGAGCTCATCCGCGGCAGCCTCGACTACGAGGCGGGCAAAACGATGGGGAGAATTTATCGCGTCGTGCCGGCGAATCTGAAATCGCCAATTCCGAATTCCAAATTGAACCTCGCCGCCGCGAGCACAAAGGAACTCGTCGCCAAGCTGAATGATGCGAATGGGTGGGTGCGGAGCACGGCGTTCCGGGTGTTGACCGAACGCGGTGACAAAGCTGCAACGCCGTTCTTGGAAGCGACCATTGTTAAGCCGGGCAACTCAACGCCCGAGGCACGGGCATGCGGGCTGCATTTGCTGCAACAACCGAGCAGCGGAAGCACTCTCCTGCCCCAGCTTCTGCACACGGCGCTGCACGACAAGAGCCCGGCAGTTCGAGAGCAGGGCATCGCACTCATGGAGTCAGCCAAAGGAATGGCCTCGCTAGTGGACGGTTTCACGATGATGACGGCCTCTGACACGAGTCCGCGAATCCGATTTCTCAATGCGTTGGCTATCGGCCAGTCGGAGAACGATGGTCTAGCAGCCACAAATCTTGCGCTGTTGGCTCTGAACGTTGGTAGTGATCGCTGGAGTCGCGCGGCGGTTCTGATTTCGGCCGGCAAACGCGTTGACCCGTTCTTCAAGACCTATGTCGAGCTCATTCCCGCAGCGAAGAATGATGCACGCGCCCTCATGAACGACATTGGACAGTTGCTTGCCAGCGCCCATACCAGCGAGCAACTGCGCGAATCGTTAGGCTTGTGTCTGACGAGAATGAAGCCGGGCGAATCCCGACTCCAATCCGCCTTCGCCACCGGCCTTGGCAATGGCGCGCGCGCCAAGGGACTCGGCAAGGATGGCCGTTCCGCCCTCGTGACAGTCGCGTCGGCGAACCCTGACATCGCGCGCCGCCTCGGCGAGCTGTTCGCCGCCGCCAGCAAGACCGTCGCGACCGCCTCCGCGCCCACGCCCGAGCGGCTCGCCGCCGTTGACCTCCTCGCTCACAGCGACTTCGCCACCGCCGGGGCGTCCTTGCAGTCGCTCATCGCGCCGCAGGTGCCGAACGAGTTGCAGGCCGCCGCCGTGCGCGCGTTGAGCCAGTTGCCCGGCGCGCAGGCCGGCGAGTGGTTCGTCGAGCGCGAGCGCTGGCGCAGCTACACCCCGCCCGTCCGCGACGCCGTCCTCACCGCGATGCTCTCCCAGCCCGCGCTCCAGCTCGCGCTGCTCGGGGCCGTCGAGCAGGGCGTAGTGCAGCCGTGGGCCGTGCCCGCGAACCGCCGCACCCCGCTGCTCAAGCACAAGGACGCCGCCGTGGCCGCCCGCGCCACGAAAGCCTTCCAGCCCCAAGCCGCCGCCGACCGCATGAAGGTCTATGAGGAACACAAGGCCGTGCTCGCGCTCCCCGCCAACGCGAAGAACGGCAAGGCCGTCTTCGTGAAAACCTGCGCCGCCTGCCACCAGTTCGCGGGCGAAGGCGCGCGCGTCGGCCCGGAGCTGACCGGCGTCCGGCTCCAGCCCGCCGAGGCCATCCTCCTGCACATCCTCGTGCCCGACGTGGAGATTTACCCCGGCTTCACCGCCTACGAAGTCGAGACCAAGGACGGCCGCTCCCTCACCGGCCTGCTCACCTCCGACACGCCCACGAGTGTCACCCTCCGCGCCGCGCAGGGTGTGGAGGAAACCATCCTCCGCGCGAACGTCGCCAAGCTCACCAGCAGCAGCACCTCCCTCATGCCGAACGAACTGGAAAAGACGATGACCAAGCAAGAGCTGGCCGACCTGATGGCGTTCCTCAAAGGGCAATAACGAGATCCTCTCGCTCAGGTAGCACCCGCGTCTCGCGGGTCGTTTTCGGCGTCTCGCCGAAAACTTGGGCGTTCCTACCGGCAAGGCGATCCGAGAATTCACCAACTCCGCGCGCCGAGTTCCGGGCGGGACGCCCGGAACGACCAGCGGGACGCGGGTGCCACCCGAGGCCACGGGACGCCACGTTCCGAGGTGGTCAATTCTTCCCTTGCGCGGCGGCGTGGCCAAGCAGACAGTGCCCTTAGCCTCATACCTCCCGTGAAACCGCAACCCCAGCCCCTCGCCCGAAACGCCGACATCGGATTTACCCTCATCGAACTGCTTGTCGTCATCGCCATCATCGCGATCCTCGCGGGATTACTGCTGCCAGCGCTGGCGAAAGCGAAGCTGAAGGGAAAACAGGCTGTTTGCACCAACAACGTCAAGCAGATCGGTTTGGGCTTCAAATTGTATTCCGAGGATCACAACGGCTGGTATCCTATTCAGACTAGCTGGGGAAACGTAGGAGGTGCGCTTGGCAAGCACCCGAGCAATTTGGAGGGTGGACTCACCCCGGCCACCAACCGCCCGCTGAACCGCTACGTCGGGAAAGAGGAATCCTTTCGCTGTCCGTCGGATAATGGAGACGCTCGATGGAATCCACCGGCGGCCAACCCGGGCGTGGATAACTGCTACGAGGCTTGGGGGAACAGTTACTCGGTGCCGTGGAATTGGGATCGGTTTCAAATCCGACGGGTGACGGGTGCCAACATGGCAGCCGGTGTCCCGCTGAACGATGCTGAGCTGTCTTTGTCGGCCTCCACTAAGCTCATTATCGGCGACTGGATCTGGCACAAAGATCGCAGCCCACTTGTGAAGAAGGGGCAATGGCACAACTACACGGCGGAGCGGCGCTTCATGTGGGTCTTTGGCGACGGCCACGCGGAGTTCTTCAAGTTTCCAGCGGACTATGGCGATCGCACGACGGCTTGGCCCGACTCCCGCCCCTATTCCATCACCAACGGCTTTTGGTGAGCTGCCTAGGAGCCTGCCGGTCCTGTCTTCACACTCCCAGCCTCCATCCGCAGGCGAACGTCCGCGAGTTGCTCCGCCTCACGCCGGCTGTGCGTGATATGCAGGGCGGTCAGGTTCAACTCACGTTGCAGCCGCTTCAGCAGCGCCGCGAGGTCGTCGCGCAGTTCCTCGTCCAGCGCGGAGAGTGGTTCGTCCAGCAAGAGCACGCTGGGTTTAGCCGCCAACGCACGGCCCAACGCCACACGCTGGCGCTCGCCGCCGGAGAGGTTTTGCGGCAGCCGGTCCAGCAGGTGCGCGACGCCGAGGTGTTCGGCCAGCTCCTTCACCCGCGCGGTGATTTCCGCCCCGGGCCGTTTCCGAATCGCCAGCG
>Ga0194129_10008031_pt1 | contig 12354 bp, 8 predicted proteins | sample TA2KigCa35mmetaG_FD_150862 | JGI IMG/M metagenome (GOLD analysis project Ga0194129, IMG submission 150862) | Freshwater microbial communities from Lake Tanganyika, Tanzania - TA2015038 Kigoma Deep Cast 35m | ecosystem: Environmental > Aquatic > Freshwater > Lake | place: Tanzania: Lake... | reverse complement strand
GCCGGTCAGCGCGACGTCGGCCTTGAGCGTGTACGTGCGCCACCTCTTCTCGCCGTCACGGGCGCTCTCGCGGCCGTACTTGACGACCAGCCCGGTGGGCACCTTGCCGACAAAGTAGGCGCGCATGTCCTTCAGGTTCTCCTCGGGGAACTCGAGGAAGTTGTCCTGGGCGTAGCCGCCGTCACGGCGCTGGAAGCCCGAAGTCTGCAGCTTCGCCCACTCGGGCAGGTCGGACAGCTTGGTCAGGAAGTCGCTCTCGTCGTCGCACATCTGGAACTCGAGCTGCGCGGTGCGGCCGATGAGCGCCTTGGCCTCTTCGGGGTTGGCGAAGCCGGGCAGCTGCACCTGCACCTGATCCTGACCACGCTTGGTGATCGACGGCTCGGTGACGTGCATCTTGTCGATGCGGTTGGTGATCGTCTTGATCGTCTGGTCGACGGCGTCGCTCTTCACGCGGGCGACCCACTCGGGGTGCACGCGCCACGTCACCGTCGTGCCGGCGCGCGACAGCTCGGCCAGGTCGGCGTAGTTCGCCGCCAAATCCTTGTCGAAGGTGTCGAGAGCAGCCTGATCGGCGAACGTCGCCTTCACGCGATCGCCCTTGCCCTCTTCGGCGAGGTGGTCGACGGCGGAGAAGCCGAGCTTCTTGTCCTCGAGGTCGGAGCGAAGCCGCGACGAGATGCGGCGGGCGCGGTCGGCGACGGCCTTGTCGAGGTCGACGCCGAGCACCATGTGCACGCCGCCCTGCAGATCGAGGCCGGGCACGATGTGCGCCTCGGGCGCCCACGACGGCAGGTGCTGCTTGAACTTCGTCGTGTCCTTCTGGACCTCGTCGAGCTCGGCGTCGTCGAGGGTGAAGTAGACGACCGACGGAGTCAGCACCCAGGCACCCAGGGCGGTCATGCCAGCGATGAGGAGAAAGCGGGGAAGGGTCGTGTTCATGGCGTGGTCTTTCGAGGGAGCTTCCCGCGCGGTCGTCGTCGCTCATGGCGATCGACGCGGGCGGGTATCGACGTCAGGAGGCCTTCTTCGCCTTGTCGGCCTTGTCGGCCTTGTCCTTGTCGGCGGCAGGAGCGGCGGGGACCTTGTCGGCGGAGCCGGTGCCAGCGCCTAGAAAGCGCGACGACGGGCCGCTGACGGCCATCTTCAGCACCCGCACCCGCACCTTGTCGGCGAGGTCGATGGTGAGGGTGCGCTCGTCGACGGACTGGACCGTGCCGATCAGGCCGGAGTTCAGCACGACCTCGTCGCCGCGCTTCAGCGAGCCGAGGAAGTCCTGATGCTCCTGCTGCTTCTTGCGCTCGGGGCGGATCATGAACAGCCACATGACGACGACCATGATTCCGATGGGCAGGATCATGGAGACGAAGGCGCCGCCGCCGCCGCTTTGCGTGACAAGACTCTGGACCAGTTCACCCATAGGGCGCGGCGGTTAGCGGGCTTCTGCCCCCCCCGCAAGGACTCCCCGCGGCGGCCCCCTGCTAGAGTGCCTCAGATGTCCGAGTCATCGACCGTCCAGAGCCTACAACTGCTGACCGCTTCGGGGCTGGAGGCGTTCGCGCGCCACCTCGGGGGCTGGGTCCTGCTCGGCCACATCCCCGAGGCGGGCGGCGAGTGGTCGTATCGAACCGGCGCGGTGACGTCGTCGAAGAGCGTGCGTGCCGTGCGCAACGCCACCGGCGAGCTCGAGGCGATGATCGACATCGGCTGGACGGTCTTCGTCGTGAAGAAGGCACAGACGAACACGACGTTCGCCCAGACGGTGCTCGTCGGGCGGTCGTCGACCAACGACGTCGTGCTCGCCCACTCGAGCGTGTCGAAGCTGCATGCCCGCATCCAGCTGTCGCGCGACTGCCTCGTGCTGTCCGACGCCGGCTCGAGCAACGGCACCATCGTCAATGGCGACCAGCTCCGCGCCGGCGAGGGGGCGACCCTCGCCTCGGGCGACCTGCTGCGCTTTGGCAGCGTGGCCCTGCAGCTTTTCTCGCCGGACGTGCTCTGGTCGATCCTGACCCGCTACACGTGACCGGCGCCGGCAAGGCGCGCGAGGTCGGCCGCGGTGTTTACGTTCACGATCGCGCGGCGCTCGGCCGGCGTCGGCGCCAGCGTCGTCGTTGCCAACGCCCGCAACCGGCGCTCGCCCGCGCGCGCGAGCGCCTCGACCCGCGCCCGCGCCCCCGCGGGCAGCACGCACGGCAGAGGCTCGTCGGCGAAGCAGACGCCGCCGTCATCGTCGAGGGTGAGCTCGAGCAGGCGGCCCAGCGTCGCTGCGTCCAACAAAGGCTGGTCGACGGCGACGACGACGTAGCGGTCGCCGAGGCCGGTGCGCAGCAGCTCGAGCACCGCGAGCAGCGGGCCATCGCCGGGGTCGGCGACCACCGGGTCGATGCCGTCGCCGGGGCCGCCAAGCTGAACGATCCCGTCGCAGATCATCGCAAGCGCCGCACGCACCGACGCGCGCATGGTCACCCTGTCGACGACCACGAAGGCCTTGTCGACGCCCATCCGTGTCGAGCGGCCGCCCTGCAGGATCGCGCCGACGGTGCGCACCGGCTCACCGCGGCCGCAGCGTGAACGTCGCCCGCGCGATGGGCTCGCGCGCGGTCAGCACCAGACGAGCGCCGTCTTCGACGACGTCGAAGACGGTGGCCCCGTCGGCGGCCGAAGGCGTCGCCCACGGGCCCCCGAGCACCTCCACGACCAGCGGGGCCGGACCACCGTCGACGTCGACATCAACCTCGATGGTGACGGCGCCGGCGGCGCCGGACTGCTGCGACGCGGTGACGCCGCCGGCGACGATGGCGCCAGCGACGATGCCGGGACCGGGCGCGACGACGACGACCCGATCGGGGGCGGGGCCGCCGCGCACCGGCGACGGCAACAGCGTGCGGCTCTCGCGGTCGAGCACGAGCACACCGCCGGCGCGCAGGTACGCGGGCGGCTGGCCCAGCGGCGCCGGCACCTCGAGGTCGACGGGCCCTGCGGTGGGCGCGCCCGTCCAAAGATCGAACCAGGCGCCGGCGGGCAGCCGCACCGCGCGGGTGCGGGCGCCGTCGTCGACGACGGGGAACGCGGCGAGCACGTCGCCCAGCAGCATCGCCGCCGCGTCCTGCCAGGCCGCAGCGTCCTCGCCCATGGCGACACCCAGCGGGACGACGACAGGGGTGCCGTCGCCGTCGCGGCTGGCGCGCGCGAGCCAGCGCTCGAACATCGGCCACAGCGACATGCGCAGGCGCGCGGCGGCGGCGAAGGAGTCGGCGACGGCGTCGTACTGAGCGTCCCATGGGGCCTGATTGCCGCCGCCGCCGACCTGAAAGATCGTCTGGAACGCGCTCGCCTCGGCGAAGCGCGCGAAGGCCTCGGGCGTCGCGGCGGCGCCACGGTAGCCGCCGACGTCGGCGCCGTAGAGCGGGTAGCCGCTCATCGCCAAGCTCAGGCTGCCGGCGATGGCCGCGCGCACGCCTCCCACCGCCCGCTCGCCATCGACGTCGTCGCCGAGGCCCGAGAAGTCGCTGTCGAGATCGCCGGGCCAGATCGCAACGCCGTTTGGCTGATCGAAAATCCCGCCGGTCCGCGTGATCACGAACCAGTCGTCGCCATGCTTTCTTTGCAGCGCGCCAATGTAGCACTCATGATAAAGTCTTGCGTAGCGGGTGTGCTGCACCGCCGTCGTCGAACCATCGAAGAATACGGGCACGGTGTTGGGGAGAAGACCCAGTACATCGGGCCGCATGCTCTCGCCGTAGTCGAGCTTGAACCCGCGGATGCCACGGTCGAGCGCCGGCGCGATCTCGTCCTGCCACGCCGCGCAGGCGGCGGGGTTGGTGAAGTCGACGAAGGCGCCCTGCCCCCGGCCCCACGGCAGCACGAAGGGCGCGCCGTCGACATCGGTGACGAGGTAGCCGGCGTCGCGGAACCGCTCGAACAGCGCCTGGCTGCCGTAGGCGGGCATGCCGTACGCCTGATCGCGGTCATCGGAGACATTGACGTGCTCGGTGGCCCACACGAGCGGATGTAGCCCGTGCTCGGCCACGGTGGCGAGGGCGTCGTCGATGGCCGGCAGTTGCAGCTCGTTGAAGACGAACGTGTTGTAGCCGGTCTCCCACGGCGCATCGATCCACACCGTCGAGAACGGCAGGTCGCGCTCGACCATCGCCCGCACGTCGCCGAGCAGCATGTCGGTGCCCGACGACACGACGGCGCCGTCGGCGTCGAGCTCGACCTCGAGGTCGTTGCGCCACTGCATCGGAGCCAGCGCCCAGCGCGGCGGCGGCTTCGGCAGCCCCATGCGGCGCGCGTGGGCGGCGACGTTGTCGACGACGAGCTCGGGTGTCGGGCCCTCGGCGCGTCGCGCCGCCGCGCGCAGCCGCAGCGGCAGTGTCGTGCCGTGGAAGCGGGCGTGCAGCGCGCCGGGGATCGAGGCGGCGTCGAACGCGCCCACGCGTTCGGTCTGCACGAGCACGCCGAGCCCGCGCGTGGTGGCGAAGAAGGGGACCGGCGCGTGGGCCTCGTTGGTACCGCTGGCGTAGGGCCCCGGAGCCGAGAAGACCAGCGGCGTGATCTTCGCCGTCAGGTCGGGGCCGTCGAAGCGCTCGCCGCCGCCCACGACGCGCTCGTCGGGCGCGAGCGCGAAGCAGGCGGCGACGAAGGCGACGTCGTCGTCGTCGAACGGAAACGTGACGTCGACGTCGACGAACCCGGCGTCGCCGGCGCGGGCGAGCAGTCGGGTGGTGCCCTGCACGGCGCCGGCGGCGTCCTGCAGGTCGATCTCCCACGCGCCGGCGGCGACGGCCCGCGCGGCGCCGGCGACGAGCAGCTCGACGTCGTCGCGGCCGCCCTGACCGTCGACGGGATCGGTGACGTCGATCCACTTGCCTGAGTCTGTGGGCAGCCGCAGCGCCACCGACAGCGGCGGGCACGTCGACGTTGACGCCGTGCCGCCCGCCAGCGCGCCGCCACCGCCGCCGTCGCGAGCGACGCCGAGGCCAAAGTGCTCGCCGACGGTGACGGTCAGGACCGAGCCGCCGCTCTCGACCGGCGGCGGCGCCTCGGGAGGGGGCTCGGCGCAGGCGCCGGCGAGCGCGGCCGCGACTGCCGCGCGCGTGAGGGGGGCGGAGCGCTTCACGACGGGGAGCAGAAGACGGGCAGGAACGCACCACCACAGGTGCAGGCGCCGTAGCGGGCGTTGCAGGCGACGCAGTCCTCGTCGGCGCTGCAGACCTCGGCGCAGGTGCCGCTGATTGTGCCGCAGATCATGGGGGCCTGGCACGAGGTCTCGTCGACGCAGGTGTCGCCGAACTGACCAGCACCGCCGCCGCCCCCCACGCAGGTGTGGGTGCCGTCGCAGTTCTGGCCGACGGTGCAGTCGGCGTTGCTGCGGCAGCCGACGCGGCACACCTGATCCGCGAGATCGCAGTACTCGGTGGCCTGACAGGCACCATCGTTTGTGCAGGTGGCCCCGCCCGGGGTCACGCAGCGCCCCGACGCGTTGCTGCACACGAGGCCGTTGGTGCACCGGGTGCCACCGTTGATGCAGTTGGGGACCGCGCAGAAGCCCGTCGCCGTGTCGCAGAACGTGTTGGGTGGAAGCGTGCAGTCCGTGGACGCCACGCAGTCCTGCGGGCGCTCGCACAGGCCGTTGCCGGGGTTGCAGCTGAGGCCGCCGGGGCAGTCCTGCGGCTGGGTGCAGGCCGGCAGCGCCTCGCAGTTGCCGGTGCCGTCACAGTAGTTGCCGCTCCCGCACGTCGTCGTCTCGTCGGCGGCGGTGCAGTCGACGTCGGGGACGCAGGCCCCCGAGGACGTGCAGGCGCACACCGCCCCGCCGGTGCAGCCGGGGCGGCCGGCGCAGTCAGCGGCCTGCGCGCACGGCTGCGGGTCCGGATCGAAGCACTGCCGCGTGAAGCCGTTGCACTGGTAGGCCTCGCAGCGGTCGGCGGGGCCACGCGGGCAATCAGCCTGGGTGCCGCACGACGACGGCGGCGACTGGCACGCGCCGTCCTTGCAGATCTCGCCGGGGTCGCAGTCGCAGCGCGAGCTGCACTGCGCCGACTGTGTCGAGCAGGCACCGTTGACGCACAGCTGGCCCTCGGGGCACGTCGACGAGTCGCGGCAGCCCTTCGCGCAGACGCCGGTGGGATCGCAGTAGGAGTCGAGCGGGCACGCCTCGTCGGCGCCGTTGCAGATGGTCAGGCAGACGCCGTTGCAGCGCGTGCGGCTCGGGTCGGGATCGGGGCACTCGCTGACGTCGCTGCACGACACGAGGCCGCTGCCGTCGTCGGGGCCGGCGTCGGTGACCGGCGTGACCGAGCGCGGGCAGCCCGCCCCGAGAGCGGCGACGACGATGAACGACCAGACGAGGCGGACGGACATGGGTTGCTCCTGACGATGACCGGAGCGGGGTCGTTTGCTGGCTCCGCCCCGCGCTGGCAACCCGGGTCGCTGCGTCCGGACGCACGCCAGCGACGCCGGTCCGCCCTTCCGTTCCCGGGGCGCGGTGCTATGTGCGGGGATGTAGGAGTCTCGTGTGAAATCACCCCTCCGCGCCCTGCTGCCCTTCGTCCTGTTGTCCGCCGTGCCGGCCGCCGCCCAGCGCGAGTCGGGCGCCCCGCTCGCCGTGGTGCACGCGATGCAGGGTCCCTTCCAGCACGCCGTCGTCGGCAGCTCGCTGGTGCGCTCTGACGGCACGGTGCTGCCGTCGGCGGGGGCGACGCTGGCGCTGCCGCCGCGGGCGACGCTGGCGATGGCCGAGCTGTACTGGATGGGCTCGCGCGCGGCGCCCGACGACGTCGTCACGCTGCGTCGCACCGACGGCGCCACGGCGACGGTCACCGCGCGGTCCTGCGTCGGCGCCGAGGACGTCGCCGGCCGCGGTGGCGACGACTACTTCTCGTGCCGCGCCGACGTCACCGGCTTCGTCGGCGGCGCCGGGCTGTCGGGCCGCTACGAGGTCGGCGGCGTCGACTTCGACACCGCCGGGCTCGCCTACGGCGAGAACGTCGGGGCCGACGAATACCTGAACATCTATTCGGGCGGCTTCGCGCTGTTGATCGTCTACTCGGATCCCGAAGACAACTATCCGCGGTTGTTGCAGGTGCTGAGCGGCATCCGGGCGCAGGACGGCACCGACACCGTGTTCGTGCGCAGCGCGGTGGCGGCGTTCGACGACCTCGAGTTGAGCGAGAACGGCGGCCGCCTGACGCACGTGTGCATCGAAGGCGATCCCGAGGTCGTCGGCAACGAGCGGCTCGACCTGTGCCGTGGCGCCTGCGCGGGCACGGCGGCCGTCCCCACGAACACGCTGCGGCGCGACCTGCTGACCGGCCCGCAGAACCCCGAGGGCGGGATCTTCAACGAGACGATCACCAATGAATCGGGTCAGGTCAGCAACGTCACCCTGCAAAATGGCATCGACATCGACACGTATGATCTTGCTGCGGCCTATGTGCCGGGCAACCGCGCGGCGAACCAGTTCTTCGGCGCCGGCGGCGGCCTGCTGCATGTGTCGTCGACGACGGGCAGCGAGATGGTGGCCCACGCGCTGATCGTCGTGGAGATCACCGACTTCGACGGCGACGGCGACGGCCTGTCCAACGTCGAGGAGGGCGAGCTCGGCACCGACCCCGACGACCCCGACAGCGATGACGACGGCATCCTCGACGGCACCGAAGTCCGCGGCGGCAATCCGGCGAACCCCGACGATCCGCAGAACCGCATCACCGACCCGCTCGACCCCGACACCGACGACGATCTTCTGTGCGACGGCTCGCGCAGCGTCACCGGCGTCTGCACCGGCGGCGAGGACGCAAACGACAACGGCCTGCGCGAGACCGGCGAGCCCGACACCGCCGAGACCGATGCTCTCGACGCCGACAGCGACGACGACGGTCTGAACGACGGGCTCGAGGTCCTGTCAGGCAGCTACCCCGGCCCTGTCGACCACGACGCCGGCCGCGCCGGCAGCCAGACCAACCCGCTCGACCCCGACACCGACGACGACGGCCTGTCCGACGGCGCCGAGGATGACGATCGCGACGGCCGCTTCTCGCCGTCTCTCGACGAGACCGACCCCACCGACCCCGACACCGACGACGGCGGCGAGGCCGACGGCTCCGAGGTGGTCAACGGCCGCGACCCCGTCGACTTCCCGGCCGACGACAATGGCAACCTCGACGACCCCGACGGCGACGGCCTGACCAACGCCGAGGAGGCCGGCCTCGGCACCGACCCGAACGACCCCGACAGCGACGACGACCGCCTGTGCGACGGGCCACTGTCGGTGGCCGGCGTCTGCACCGGCGGCGAGGACCGCGATCGCGACGGCCGCCGCGACGCCGATGAGACCGACCCCAATGACACCGACACCGACGACGACGGCATCGGCGACGGCGTCGAGGTGCTCGACGGCGCCTACCCCGGGCCGCTCGGCCCGCGCACCAACCCCCTCGACCCCGACACCGACGACGACGGGGCCCGCGATGGCGCCGAGGACACCGACGCTGACGGTGCGCTCGAGGACGGCGAGACCGACCCCACCGATCCGCGCGACCTCGGCGGTCAGGCGCCGGTGACCCCGCCGCCGCGGGTGGTGGACGAGCCGGAGCCGCTGACGGTGCTGGGTTCGGCGGCCTGGGCCTGCGGCGCAGCGCCGGCGACCGCGGCGCCAGTGTGGGTGCTGCTGGGGCTCGCCGGTCTGGCCCGGCGCCGGCGCCGGGGCTGACGGCTGACACCTGACGGCTGACGACGCCCCCTTACCGATGCGGTCGTTCGCCTGACTTGCGGCCGGGGGCGGTTCGTTTGCAGTCTTGGTTGCCCGTTCATGCCGTGCTCCCTCGTCTCCTCGTGCCCTTGCCTCTCCGGTCTGTCCCCCGGGGAGCGCCTATGACGATGGCCACGTCCCCCGACCGGCGCTCGCTGACCATCCGCTTCGTGCGCTCCGACGGCATCGCCACCGACGCCGTCGTCGACGTCGGCTGCAGCGTCTTCGTCGGCCGCGACCTCACCTGCGAGCTGCGCCTCGATGGGCGCCGGGTGTCGCGCCGGCACCTGCGACTCGAGAACCGCCCCGACGGCGTGCGCGTCGTCGCCGATGCCGGCAGCCACAACGGCACGTTCGTCAACGGCAACCGGATCACCGAGCTCGGCGTGGTCCTGCACGAGGGCGATGTCGTCCACTGTGGCGAGTGGGAGGGCAAGGTCGAGCTGCGCGTGCCGGTCGCCGAGCCGCCGCGGCGGGCGTCCGGGCCGGCGATGGTGCCAGCGTTCGCCGTACCCGCGCCCTCCGTGGTCACAAGCCCGCCCGAGTCCGTCGGCGCGACCGATCCGAGCCGGATGCGCCCGTGGCTGCACACGCCGACGCTGACGTCGCCGTCGCTGGTCCCGCAGGGCGTGCCCGCCCCCGGGCCCTTCCCGGGGTCCACGCCTGTGACCCCGGCGTACGCGTCCGGGCCAGCCCCTGCCCCGCCTTCGACACCGCGGCCGGCCGCCCCGCCGACGGCGCCGCTGTCGTCGACGAGCACGCCGCGGCCGACGTCGATAGTGCTGCCGGCGAACCTGCGCGGCGCGCCGCCGGCCGCCCCGCAGACCGCGATGCCACGCACGTGGAACTGGGACGAGAGCCAGCCCACGACGGGCGAGCAGGTCCGCGCCGCGCGCATCGACGAGAACCCTATCGTCAGGCGCATCTCGGAGACATCGACGCAGCTCGACTTCCGTGGGCTGTCGGACCTGCCGCAGGTCGATCAGCCGGCGTCGTCGACGGCGGGGATGCGCGCGCCGGCGGGCTCGGCCATCGACGCCATTGCCCTGCGGCTGGTCTTCAAGGTCACCGAGACCTTGTCGTCGACAGAGTCGATGGACGACTTCCTGCGCGAGATGACCGAGCAGCTGTCGCAGGCGGCGCGCGCCAAGGGCGTCGTCGTGCTGTTGCCCGGCGACGACAGGCAGCTGGCGCCGCGGGTGGTGAAGACCCGCCGCCGCGACGAGAAGATGCAGCTGTCGCGCACGGTCATCGACTACGTCGTGCACAACAAGGCGGCGCTGACCACGGAGGACGCCGCCGCCGACGAGCGCTTCGCCCGCGGCGAGAGCGTCTTGCGCTTCGACTTGAAGGCGGTGCTGTGCGTTCCGCTCTTGAAGCACTTGCCCGACGGCGGCGCCGGCGACGTGCTCGGCGTCCTGTACCTGACGCGCGACCTGCCGTTCACCAACACCGAGCGCGATCTCGTCGCCGCGCTTGCGCACCTGATCGCGATGGGGCTCGAGCGCACCCGCCTGCGCGAGGAGTACGCCGCCGCCGAGCGCACGCGCCGCAGCCTAGAGCGCTTCCACGCCCCCGACGTCGTGCGGCGCCTGATGATGGACTCGTCGCAGGGCGTGCACCGCGACGGCCTGTTCCTCGAGCCGCTGACGGCGACGGTACTGTTCTGCGATCTGGCCGGCTTCACGACCTACTGCGAGGCGCACGAGCCCGAGCAGGTAGGCATGCTGCTGAACAGCTACCTGGCGACGATGACCGAGACGGTGTTCGCCCACGGCGGCACCGTCGACAAATTCATCGGCGATGCCGTCATGTGCATCTTCGGCGCGCCGTTCATGGCGGCCGACGACGCGCTGCGCGCGGTGCGCTGCGCCGCCGAGATGCGGCGCAACTTCCGCGCGCTGGTCAGCGCCGGGGCCTGCGGCGAGGACGCCCGCGCCCTCGACGTCCACATCGGCGTCAACACCGGCAAGGTCGTCGCCGGTACCGTCGGCTCGCCGCGCCGCATGGAGTACACGGCGTTGGGCGACACGGTGAACACGGCGGCGCGCCTCGAGGGCGTGGCAAAGAAGGGCCAGATCGTGGTCGGCCCGGCGACGGCGGCGCTGGTGCGCGATCGCTTCCCGCTGGTGTCGATGGGCGCCGTGAACCTGAAGGGCAAGGGCCAACAGGTGGAGGTGTTCCTCGTGCCCGAGGACGCCTGAAGCGCTGATCGACGGTTGGCGACGCTGGCGGGGCCGATCCTCGTCGAACGCGTGGGCCCTGGCCTCGCCGTCCGACGCCCGCTCGAGCACGAGACGAACGCGGCGACGCGTTGGCCGACCAGCCATCCCCGATGCAGCGCGGGACCCGGGCGCGGGCTTCCCCGTGACGACGGCGGTGCGGCGTGTCATGCGGCGGCGTCCCTCGGCCGAGAGCAGCAGGAGAGCCCATGAACGACGTGATCCACGCGACGATCGGCGAAGCCGGCCCGCAGGCGCCGTCGACCTTTGACATCCTGACCCACGGCGGCCCGCTGGGCATCGCCGTGCTGCTGCTGCTGGTCGGGTTCTCGGTGGCCAGCTGGGCGATCATCGTCGTCAAGTTCATGGCGCTGCGCGCGGCACAGACCACGAGCGTCGAGTTCCTTGAGCACTTCTGGCAGAGCAAGCGGCTCGACGAGATCTTCACCCGCACCGATCAGATGCCGGCCAGCCCCGTCGCGCAGGTGTTTCGCGCTGGGTACCAGGAGCTGGTCAAGGTCAAGCAGCGCGAGGCGGCGCAGGCCGAGAAGGGCCGCGACCAGATCGGCGGCGGCATCGAGAACGTCGAGCGTGCCCTGCGCCGCGCGGCGCTCGCCGAGCTGACCGAGATGGAGCGCCTGGTGTCGTTCCTTGCCACCGTGGGCTCGACGAGCCCGTTCATCGGCCTGTTCGGCACCGTCGTCGGCATCATGAAGAGCTTTGGCGAGATCGGGGCCAAGGGCTCGGCCAACCTCGCCACCGTCGCCCCCGGCATCTCCGAGGCGCTTGTCGCCACCGCCGCCGGCCTGCTCGCCGCCATCCCCGCGGTGATCGCGTTCAACGTGTTCACGAATCGCATCAAGATCCTCGGCTCCGAGATGGAGTCGTTCTCGTCGGACTTCATGAACATCGTCCGGCGCCACTTCTTCTGACGCGGCGCCGGAGGGTCGGCGGCGCCTGCGTGGCCTCGGTGACGTCGCTCGCTCAGCGGCCGCGCTCGAACTCTCTGACACCGCGAGCCAACAGGTCGTCGTCGATGGTTGCGTTCACCAAGCTTGAAGCCACCGGCAACGACTTCGTCGTCATCGACGAGGACCAAGGCGCCGAGCCCGCCCTGCCCGTCGCCGTGCGCGTCGCGCTGTCCGACCGGCATCGCGGCGTCGGCGGCGACGGCGTGCTCTCGATCCTGCGCGCCCGGGATGACGCCCGTGGCGCGCGCTACCGCATGCACATCACCAACCCCGACGGCAGCGTGCCCGAGATGTGCGGCAACGGCCTGCGCTGCGTCGCGCTGCACCTGGCGCAGACAGGGCGCATCCTCGTCGACCGTGACGTTGTCATCGACACCGACGCCGGCCCGCGAGCGCTGCGCGTGCT
>Ga0194129_10008029_pt1 | contig 12359 bp, 13 predicted proteins | sample TA2KigCa35mmetaG_FD_150862 | JGI IMG/M metagenome (GOLD analysis project Ga0194129, IMG submission 150862) | Freshwater microbial communities from Lake Tanganyika, Tanzania - TA2015038 Kigoma Deep Cast 35m | ecosystem: Environmental > Aquatic > Freshwater > Lake | place: Tanzania: Lake... | reverse complement strand
GGTGGACGCGGTCTGCTGACGAAAGATGCGCACCCCCTGCTGGCGCAGCAGGGTCAGCACGGCCTGATCCTTGGGATCGGATCCGCTCACGTTGAAGCCGCGTTGAGCCAGGATCCTGGCCAGGGCCGACATGCCGATGCCACCGACCCCGATGAAGTGGAGAGGCTGGCGGCGATCAAGCGTGAGGGCCAAGGGCAATCTCCAACGGGGGCGAAGGAGCGGAAACCGCTCCAAACCTGCACCTGAAATTAAGGCCGAACCGGCGCCCTGTCCTTTACGAGTTGCATCGGCTGCAGCCAGCCGATGCCCAGCAGCCATCGATTTCGAGAGGGTTGATCCGGGCGATTTCTGTATGATCCGTCGCCAAAACCACCCTTGCAAGCGGGTTTCGCCGCTTCCTGCCATGACCCTGCGTGTAGCCATCAATGGATTCGGCCGGATCGGGCGCAATTTCATGCGCTGCTGGCTCAGCCGCGGGGTCAACACCAACCTTGAGATCGTCGGTCTCAACGGCTCGGGCGACACCACCACCAACGCCCACCTGCTCAAGTACGACTCGATGCTGGGCCCCCTGCGGGGCGTCGAAGTCACCACCACGGAGAACACGATCTCGGTCAACGGCAAGACCATCAAGGTCTTCTATGACCGCAACCCGGCCAACCTGCCCTGGAAGGATTGGGGCGTCGATCTGGTGATCGAATCGACCGGCGTGTTCAACGACGATGTCGGCGCCAGCAAGCACTTCGAGGCTGGTGCCAAGAAGGTCATCCTGACCGCCCCTGGCAAGGGCCCCAAGGTGGGTACCTTCGTGGTGGGCGTCAATGCCGATGAGTACCGCCACGAAGACTGGGACATCCTCAGCAACGCCAGCTGCACCACCAACTGCATGGCGCCCGTGGTCAAGGTGCTTGACCAGGCCTTTGGCATTGTCAAGGGCACGATGACCACCACCCACAGCTACACGGGTGACCAGCGCATCCTTGACGCGTCCCACCGCGATCTGCGCCGGGCCCGTGCCGCCGCCGTGAACATCGTGCCCACCAGCACCGGCGCCGCCAAGGCCGTGGCCCTGGTGTATCCGCCGGTCAAGGGCAAGCTCAGCGGCATCGCCCTGCGGGTGCCCACCCCGAACGTGTCGGTGGTGGACATGGTGCTCGAGATGAGCCGCGACACCACCAAGGAGGAGGTGAACGCCGTGCTCAAGGCCGCGTCTGAGAACGGCATGAAGGGCATCATCAAGTACAGCGATCTGCCCCTGGTGTCGAGTGACCATGCCGGCACCGATGAGAGCACCATCGTCGATTCCGAGCTCACCCTGGTGATGGGCGGCAACATGGTGAAGGTGATCTGCTGGTACGACAACGAGTGGGGCTACAGCCAGCGCGTTGTCGATCTGGCCGAGATCGTCGCCAAGAACTGGAAGTGATCCCCATTGGACGCCCGGTCCTGATCACTGGTTGATCGGGCCGAGTGTTCAACGGCTCACCCTGTTCAACCAGGTTCAACCAGCCACGCTTCAATCACGCTTAAAAACGAGAGCAGCCGCCCTTTGGGCCGGCTTTTTGCTGGGCGTTCAGCGTCGCCTCCTCCGCCACGGTTGGTTGAGCACCCACCCCTTGATGTGGGCAACGTTGCAGACAGCGGTTGAAGAGTGCCTGATGTTGTTGGTTGGAGGGCGCAGGCGGCTGGCGGGCTCAGGCGTGAGGCTGGAGGTTGTCGGCGCCGTCGATCACCTTCGCTTTGATGATGGTGTCGTCGACGGTCAGCTCCTCGAGCACGTCCATCCCCTCCACCACATAGCCGAAGGCGGTGTAGCGGCCATCCACCAGGTTCAGGCCCGCAGGGGTCAGTTCCGGTTCATAGAGGAAGAAGAAGAACTGGGATGAGCCGTCATCCAGCTGCTCATCGGAATGGGCCCAGCCCAGGGTGCCGTAGGTGGCGAAGGGAAGCACCGCTTCGCCTTTAAAGCGGCCCACGTCTTCGAAGGTCAGGTTGTAGATCGGTGCTCCATCACCTTTGATGCGGATCTCCAGCGGCACCGTGCGCTGCTGTTTGCTGCGGGGGTCGATGAACCCATCTTCCGGCCCTTTGGGATCGCCCGTCTGGAGCACATAAAAGTCTTCAGCGCGGGTGAAGGGCAGGCCGTCATAGAAGCCGCGCTGCACCAGGTCGACGAAGGCCCCGCCGGTGATGGGTGCGTTGTATCCATCGATCACGGTGGTCAGGGAGCCTTTGCTCGTCTCGATCGCCACCGTGGCCCGCCCCAGCAGCCGCGGCAGGGCATCGAAGTCGGCTGGGATCGTGAACGGGAACTCCTTGACCTGCAGCTCCTCGAGCTGCCCGATGGTGCTCAGGGCAGCGCGCCGTGCATCCAGAAAGCTGTCGCGCTGCTCAGCCTGACTGGATTCGCTGAGGCTGAGCAGCTGGGGGGTCAATTGATCCAGCAGTGCTGCAGCGGCAGCCCGGTTGGCTTCGGGCACGGCAGCGAGGATCGCATCGTGCTTGCTGCCCAGCAGAACTTGGCTGCGGTTGGCAGTGCTCACCAGGGCGTTCCAACGCTTGGCCCGCAGGTCATCGCTGGTGCTTTCCAGCCGGCGCTGCAACTCCTGCAGATCGGGCGCCTGGATCGGCAGGGCATTCCGCAGGATCGCGCTGGGATCCTTCACGGCATTGCCTTCAGGCAGGGCTGCCCAGGCCGGCGCTGCGGTGACCACCCCGGAGCTGAGGCTGAGGCCGACGCTGAGCAGCAGGCCCATCAGGGTTCTGAGCAGGCCGTGCCAGCAGATCTTGATGGAGACGCTTGGATGCCTGAACTGCTCCCCAATCTCAGCCTGAGCCATGGCGCTGCTGTGGTTGCGCGGACTTTGGCACAGCTCTGTGCGTCGTGTTGCCCGATGTTCAGGGCAGCTCTGGTAGCCAGCCGTACAATCCGCCAGATCCGACCCGCCGGAATGATCTCCAGCAACGACTTTCGTACCGGAACTTCCATTGAGCTGGATGGCCAGGTCTGGCGCGTCGTCGAGTTTCTGCATGTCAAGCCCGGCAAGGGCTCGGCCTTTGTGCGCACCAAGCTCAAGGCCGTTCAGAGCGGCAACGTCGTGGAAAAGACCTTCCGCGCCGGCGAGATGCTTCCTCAGGCCGTGCTCGAGAAGAGCACCCTCCAGCACACGTACATGGAAGGCGATGACTACGTCTTCATGGACATGGCGTCCTACGAGGAGACTCGACTCACGGCCAAGCAGATCGGCGACAGCCGCAAGTACCTCAAGGAGGGCATGGAGGTGAACGTGGTCTCCTGGAATGGCAAGCCCCTGGAGGTGGAACTGCCCAATTCGGTGGTGCTCGAGATCACCCAGACCGATCCTGGTGTCAAAGGAGATACGGCCACCGGCGGCACCAAACCCGCCATTGTGGAAACGGGAGCCCAGGTGATGGTGCCCCTGTTTCTGTCGATCGGGGAAAAGATCAAGATCGACACGCGCACCGACAGCTACCTCGGCCGGGAGAACTAAATCCCATGCAGCTCGATCACGACCAGCTTCATCAGCTTCTGGCCCTGCTCGCCGACAGCGACATCCAGGAGCTCAAGCTCGAGGGGGACGACTTTCGCCTCGAGGTGCGCCGCAACCTTCCTGGGCAGGCGCCACAAGTGATACAAACCGCTCCCCTGCCGGTGGCGGCCACTGTTCCGGCTGCTGCCGCCCCCGCTGCGGCAGCGATCCCTTCGGCACCCCCGCCCACAGCTCCCGCGGTGCGCAGCGATCTGCTGGAGATCACGGCGCCGATGGTGGCCACCTTCTACCGGGCTCCGGCTCCGGGTGACCCTCCGTTTGTGGAGATCGGTGCTCGCATCAGCAGCGGTCAGACGGTCTGCATCCTTGAGGCCATGAAGCTGATGAATGAGCTCGAATCCGAGGTCAGTGGCGAGGTGGTCGAGATCCTGGTGGAGAACGGCACGCCAGTGGAGTTCGGCCAGGTGCTGATGCGGGTCAAACCCGGTTAGCGCTGGGCGCCCAGCGGCACCGCTCAGCCCAGGGCCAGGGCGGTTTCGATGGCGGCCCCCATGCTGGTGGCCCGGGCGATGCCCTGGCCGGCAATGGCAAAGGCAGTGCCGTGGTCGGGGGATGTGCGCAGGAACGGAAGCCCCACGGTTGTGTTCACCGCCGCATCGAAGGCCAGCAGCTTCACCGGGATCAGCCCCTGATCGTGGTACAGCGCCAGATAGCCATCGGCGCCCTCACCCTGGTTCTGCCAGGCGGCGGCAGCGCTGAGCCAGCAGCTGTCCGGCGGCAGCGGGCCCTCCAGTTGGGCTTCGGGATGGCGGGCCTGCCAGCTCCTAAGGCAGGGTTCCAACCAGTCCTGCTCCTGGCGACCCAGCAGGCCGGCTTCACCGGCGTGGGGGTTGAGCCCGGCCACCACCAGCCGTGGCCGCTGGCTGAAGCGTTGGCAGAACTGCAGCAGGGCATCGAGCTTGGTGCTGATCAGCGCTGGTGTGAGTGCGCCGGGCACCGCTTCCAGCGGGATGTGGGTGGTGGCCAGCAGCGTGTTCAGGCGCCAGCTGCCCAGGGGGGAGCGGGCGGTGAACAGCATTGAGGCTGGGGCGCCTCCACAGAGCTCTGCCAGGCGCTCGGTCTGACCCGGATAGGCGTGGCCGGCGGCCTGCCAGCTCGCCTTGGCGATCGGTGCTGTCACCAGGCTCTGGCAGCGCCCGCTCTGCACCAGCTCGACGGCGCTGGTCAGCCAGGCAAATGAGGCGCCGCCGCAGGCCGCTGTGCGTTCCCCGGGCGTGACCGTGCTGGTCAGGGGTTGGTCGACGATCTCCAGGCTGGCTGGATCCCGCAGCGGCTCCTGGCTGCCCTCCCGCAGGGCCGCGTAGCTCGCCTCCAGCCAACGCCTACAGCCCACCAGCAGCGGCGGTGGATCCAGGGCCAGCCCGGCGGGCAAGGCCAACGCTTTGAGGGTCACCTCGGCGCCGATGCCGGCCGGATCCCCGAGGGCGATCGCCAGCCGCCCGGCGCTGGAGTTGGATGGGACCTGGCTGCCTGATGCGTGGGCCATGCTGCGCTGGATGTTGCTGGCTGGAATCCTGTTTGGCCTGGTCACCGGGGTGAGCAAGGGCTGGATTGAATTGCGCTGGGGGCGGTTCCTGCAGGACCTTGGGGTTCCCTACGTGGCTGATCCTGCTCCCGCAGCCAGCGACTGTCCTGCTTCCTCTTCGGCCAGGCAGGCCCGCAAGCCTTCGCGGTAAGTGGGGTAGCGCAGCTGGTAGCCGAGCTGGCGGCACAGCAGGGCATTGCTGACCCGCCTGTTGTCCATCCAGAAGCTGCGTGCCATCGGGCTCATCTGCGCTGCGGCATCGTCAAAGCGTTGCAGCTCCGGCAGTTTGCAGCCGAGCAGATGGGCCGCGTAGCCCAGCTGCTCGCTGGAGGGGCAGGGCTCGTTGTCGCACACGTTGATCACTGCGTGCTGTTGCGCCCGCGCTGATCCCAAGCAGTGCAACAGGGCGCCGCAGATGTCATCCACATGGATCCGGCAGAACACCTGCCCGGGCCTGTGCAGCAGCCGGCTACGGCCTGCCCGCAGCTCGGCCAAGGGGTTGCGGCCCGGACCATAGATGGCCGGCAAGCGAAAGATCTGCAGCGGTAGGCCGAGGGCGTGCCAGGTCTGCTCACAGCGCAGCCTGGCCTGGCTGCGGCCGGGTCCTGGTCTGCAGGGGCTCTCTTCGTCGACCCAGGCGCCGCCGGAGTCGCCGTAAACCCCGGTGGTGGAGAGATACCCTAGCCATTGGGGTCGCAGCCGCACCAACAGCTCCCCCAGATGCGTCAGGACCGGATCCTGGCCGGCGCTGTCAGGGGCGATGGTGCTGAGCACATGGGTGACGCCCTCGAGATCCTCCAGCGTCGGGATCAGGCCAGCGGTGGAGTCGAAGCCGATGGGCGCCCACCCCGTCGGCAGCTTGATCAGCTGGGCGGGGTCCCGTTGGCTGACGCAGCCATGGATGCCGGCGGCGGCTGCCGTCCAGGCCATCCGCAGGCCGCAGAACCCCCCACCCAGCACCAGCAGCTTGACGCCACTCCACTGCTTCAGTACGCTTGTACTACTTGTTGCTGAATTCATGGTTGTCGCCTCCCACTGTGCCGCGTCGTTCCCGGCATCGCCTCTCGGCCCAGCGCCCCTCTGCGCATCGCCGCTCTCCGCTTCGCTGCCGCCGGCGTCCTTCTCCGCGGCCTCTCGCGCTCCTTCACCGCGCCGGCAGGCGTCTGGCCACGCTGGGGTCCATGCTGCTCCAGCCCTACTGGCTGTGGTGTTGTCGTTGGCGGCTGTGCTGATCGCTCCCGAGCAGCCCCATGATCAGGCGGCCATCTGCCAGCGCCACAATGGTGCTGCGGCCTGCCGGGTCTGGTGATCCACGCCCTGGGCCTGTGGTGCTGCACTGGAGGGGTCGGCCCACTGCAGCAGGCGCAGCGCCAGCTTTAGATCACCCTCGGTCCAGGCGCGGATGGCCATCGCCCGGCGAGGATCGTAGAAACTCTGGCGCCGGTACCAACCGAACGCGTCGGCATCCCCCTTGTGGCCGTTGCAGGCCAGGCAGGCGGGTACGCAGTTTTCGGTCACGCTGAGCCCGCCCCGGCACTGGGGCAGCACGTGGTCGATGGATTCCGAAGCTTTGCCGCAGTAAATGCAGCGCTGGTTGGTGACCCGGTGCAGGTTCTGGCGCCAGCGGCGCACGCGCAGTTTGGGGCAGAGGTCCTCGAGGAAAACCGCATCCCGAGCGTGCATGCCTGCCATTCTGTTGGCGGCAGTTTGGCGCCGGTCGCTGGGGTGTCAATGTGTCGAAGACTGCATTTGCGCCAATTGCGTGCCGGCTGACCGCTGCTTGCTGCGTTTGGGTGCCACGGGTCTGATCGAGGTCATCAGCCCCTATGACGCTGTCACCCAGGCCCAGTTGCGTAGCCTGCGTCCCCGCGGGGAGTGGTGTGCCCAACGCCGCTGCTGGCAGTTTCCGCTCGAGGCAGCCCAAAGCTTGCAGAGCGCCCTGGGTGAGCGTTTCGTCACCGAACCGCAGCTGCAGCAGTGGTTCATCTGGCTGGCCCAGCCGCTGCCACCTTTGCCGCCCCATCGCCAGCTGGTGGCAGCGGCGGTCCTCGATCAGCCGCTTGCCGATGACCGCCTCCTGTTTGCCCATCAACGCTCTGGGGCCCGGTGGTTGCTGGCCCGTCGTGGTGCGCTGCTGGCCGATGCGATGGGCTTGGGCAAAACGCTCACGGCCCTCGCCGCCGCCCGGGCGATGGTGCGATTAGCGGAATGCCGCCTGGTGGTGGTGGCTCCCGTCGGTCTGCATGGTCACTGGCAGCGGGAGGCGGCGGCCCTGCAGTTGCGGATCGATCTGCACAGCTGGGCGGCGCTGCCGGCTGAGTTGCCGCCAGCGGGATGCCTGCTGATCGTCGATGAGGCTCACTACGCCCAGAACCTTCACGCCCATCGCACGGCCGCCCTGTTGCGCCTGGCCCGCCATCCCCGCCTGCGGGCCTGCTGGCTGCTCACCGGCACGCCGATGAAAAATGGCCGCCCGGCGCAGTTGTTTCCGCTGCTGGCGGCGATCGCCCATCCGCTGGCCCACGATCAGCGGGCGTTTGAGCTGCGCTACTGCGCCGGTCACTGGCGTGAGCAGGATGGCCGGCGCCTGTGGCAGGCCCAGGGGGCCAGTGAACTGCCCGAACTCCAGCGGCTGCTCCGCCCACTGTTGCTGCACCGTCGCAAGCAGGATTGTCTGGATCTGCCGCCCAAGCATCGCCAGACGCTGCCGGTGACCCTCACGGCCGAGCAGGCCTGGCAGTTTGAACAGGCTCTCGATGCGGTGGTGCGCGACTACCGGCGGCGCTGTGCCCTGGGCCTGGTGCGCCGCGATGCGGAGGCGCTGGCGGTGTTGACCGCGTTGCGGCAGCTCGGCTCACACCACAAACTGCCGGCGGCCGCGTCCCTGATTGCCCCCTTGCTGGAGCGCAGTGAGGCGGTGGTGGTGTTCACCACCTTCGTGGCCTCGGCACAGGCCCTGCACCGTGCTTTGGCCCCCAATGCCGCGGCAGGATTGCTCACCGGGGCTGTGCCTGCCGCTGAGCGTCAGCAGCAGGTGGATGCCTTTCAACGTGGAGATACACCGTTGATGGTGGCCACCTATGGCACCGGCGGGCTTGGCTTCACGCTGCACCGGGCCCGCCATGTGGTGCTGCTGGAGCGGCCCTGGACCCCCGGCGACGCCGAGCAGGCCGAGGACCGCTGCCACCGCATCGGCATGGGCGCGGCCCTGCAGAGCCATTGGTTGCAGCTGGGGATGGCTGACCAGCTGGTCGATGGCCTGATCGCCAGCAAGGCCGAACGGATCGCTGTGGTGCTGGGCAGCCATGAACGCCTGCTCAGGCGTCAGCGCCTGGCGGGCATGGTTGATGAGCTGCTGAACGCGGCCTGAGCCAGGCGATCACGACACCGCTTGGCAGCTGCGTTGGCGAACCCTCAGCTCCGACAGCAGCATCGGGTCGAGGCTTGCCGGCTTGGCTTTGGCAGCCAGGGCCGTGGCCGCCTCGATCTCGCGGCAGGCGGCTGGATCGTCGCCGGCAAGGGCCAGTAGCAGCGAACGTTCGTTGCGGGGAGCAGGATCGCTGGGGAACTGCGCCACAACTTTGTTGCAGCGGTTGATGGCCTGCTGCAGCTGATCCAGACGCACCTCCCGCAGGCAGTCGTCGGCCTGCAGGCTGCGCTCGGGCAGCTCCGCCTCACTGCAGCCGCCGAGCAGTAGGGCGCTGAAGCAGATGGCCAGCAGGGCCAGTGGTGTGTGCTTCACCCGTGGCAACTCCCCATCACCATCCCGTCACTTGACGTACAGATCTCCAAGATATTTGCCGCAGTCGGGGTAGGCGCTGGGGTTGTTGACCACGGCTTCGGTGATCAGCACCGAGGCATGTTCGGGAGAGGTCTTGAACAGGGAGGCGCTCTGCCGTTTGATCAGGGCGTAGGCCGCGTCCCAGCTCACCTTGTGGGTGTTGCCGGCGTTGCGCATGAAGCAGTAGGTCTTGGCCCCTTTGCCCCCGGCAGTGCTGTCGGCGCTGTTGGTTTGCGCCATCAGCGGCTGACAGGGCATCACCAGCGCCGCACCCATCAGTGCCACGACCAGGGAGCTGACCTTCACGAGCCTGGCGAGGGGCTGTTGGATCGTTTGGATGGCACCAACCCGGGTCGAGTGCGGGAGCGTCATCACGGGGCCGATGGAAACGTCGGGCCAACCGTATCGATTCAGCTCATTCTGTCGAGGCCCCTCCGCCGCCACCATCTTTGCAATGGCCCCTATGGCGAGGGCAGCAGTTTCACCACCAGCGGCAGCACCAGCAGCACGCTGATCAGGCGCACGGCATGGAGGGCAGCCACGGCGGCCCCCACGCCGAATTCGGCGCCCACCAGGCTCATGCCGCTGATGCCGCCCGGCGCGGCGCCAAGCAGGGCTACCACGGGATCGATGCCGAGCAACCGGCTGCACCACAACCCCACCACGATCCCGGTGAGCACGAGGGTCACGGTGATCAACAGGGCTGGTTTCCACAACCGTTGCAATTCCAGCAGGGCCGGCGCCGTGAGCGAGGTGCCGATCACGGTGCCGATGGCGATCTCCAGGGCCGTGCGGCTGCCGGCCGGCCAATGGGCGATCTCCAGCCTTCCGCTCAGGCTCACCAACGCTGCACCGATCAGTGCGCCGGCCAGGGGGGCAGCCGGGATGCCGGTGCGCAGGGCCAGCAGTCCGCCGCTGCAACCAGCGAGGCCATACAGCAGCAGGGTCCAGACGGAAGGGTTCATGGACCGAAGTCTGCTTGACCTGCCGACTTGAGGTCGGGCTGCGGGTGTGTTGTCATCGGGGCAGTACCAGGCTCCCATCCCATGACGCAGGAATCGGTCTCGTTTCGCATCACCCGCAGCACCGAGGATCTGGCTCAGACCATCCATGCCCTGTCGCACCGGTTGGTGCGCCTGGAGCAGCGTTTTTCAGCCCTGGAGCTCGCTATGTCCAATCTCGATGCGCCGCCTGAGATCAGCGCAGCGGAGCTCGGCAGCCTTGAAAGCGTGGAGCGGCTGCTGAACGACTGCCGCAGCTTGCTGGGCAGCGACCCCACGCCGATCGATTCGGCAGCTCTGGCCCCAGGGGCCGAATCCTTTGCGGCTTGAGCGTCCTGCTCGAGCCCTTGAGGCCCTGGTCAGCGGTGGCAGAATGGGAAGAAAGTCAGCCATGGCTTATCCCCAAACCTCCTGTTTCGGCCCTTCGGGTCCCCGGCAGGTCCGTTCCAGTCAGTGCCGGGCCAATCCCGTTGTGCAAGCGGGCGGCACCCTGGGTGAACACCAGTTGGAAAAGTTGGAGTTCGCTCTGGCCATCGCATTGACGCGTGGTGATCACAACCGTTCCGCCGATCTCCGTCGGCAGATCGAGGCCCTGGGGGGTAATTGTGAGGAGCCTGGTACTTAGGTCGATTCCTCATCACAACCGCTGCGGCGATCGTGTTGAATGCGTATGGCTAGAAAGGAACAATTTTTCGGGTGACGGCTGCTCAAATCAAGCCAATGCGATCTCCACAATCGTTTGGACCCCCTCAGAGCGATCAGCTCGAACGGCAGATCGCGCACTGCCATGGTCTGGCTAAGGATGCTGCCGCACGCGGTGAGATCAGTGCCGCCGCAAAATTGATTCTCACCGCACTCGATCACGAACGACGCTTGGCCGCCCGCAGCCCCCAGGTGCTGCAGCTGATCAAGCCTCGCGGCTGATCGCGCCGGCAGCTCCTGCGAACACTGCATAGGCCGATTGGCTCCCCTGAGAGCTGATGTGCAGTGCTTTGTCGGCAATGTGCAAACAACTGAACGTTTCGACTCTCAGTTGCTAGAGCCGTCATTCGGCAAGCGGGTGACCGGGCTCGAACCGGCGACGTTCAGCTTGGGAAGCTTCTCGATTGATTATCCGAACAGCCTGTGCCGCTGTGAGTCTCGTAAGGCTTCAGACTTGGATGTGAGAAGGTCTGTGAGAAGCTTTCGATCAGGCGCATGCCATCGATAGCTGATCAGCAAGCAGCGCGTAGCCCATGGCCCGATAGCCCCGCAGCCGTCGCTCCCAAATCCGTTGCGTGATCGTATGGCCGAGATCCAGCCAATCGATGATGCGCACGCTGGTCTTGCCGCTCTGTTGTCTATGCAGGCGGCCGGCGTATTGCTGCAGTGTGCCCTTCCACGACACGGGCATGGCCAGCAGCAGCGTGTTCAGTGGAGGATGGTCGAAGCCTTCACCCACCAGACGGCCGGTGGCAAGCACGATGCGGGGTGCATCAGGAAGTAATGCTTCCAGCGCGGCGAGGGTGGCGCTGCGCTGGCGTGCGCTCAGCCGCCCATGCAAAAGGAACAGGTTCGGCACCTCCCCAGCCAGAGCTGCGGCGATCGTCGTGATGTAATCGGTGCGCTCGCTCAGGAGCAACAACCTGCGCCCGTCACCCCAGCAGGCGAGAGCCTCCTCCACGATCCGCTCGGTGCGGCGTGGGTCCTGCGCTAATCGGCGCATCAGCTCCTGGATCGGCAGATCGGTTGGAAGCCCCTCGAGCTGATGGGTGCGGCTCACCAGCTCCAGGGTCTGGGGCGCCCCGGCGGGCCGCTCGGCGGTGTGGCGAATCGGGCCGCACTGCATGAACAGAATCGGCTGCAGACCGTCGCGGCGCACCAGGGTGGCCGACAGCCCCAGCACGTAGCGGGCCTTCACCTGGCGCAGGATGGCCTCAAAGGAAACCGCCGCGATGTGGTGGCATTCGTCGACAATCACTTGCCCGTAGGTCTGCACCAAGGGATTCACCTCGCCCTTGCGCACCAGCGACTGCATCACGGCGATGTCGACCTGGTCGGTGGGCTTGGCTTTGCCACCACCAATGCAGCCGATCGCTTCGGGTGGGATGTCCAGGAAGGTCTGAAGCCGTTCCTGCCACTGCCGCAGCAGCTCGGCGCGATGCACCAGCACCAGGGTGTTGACCCCCTGCCGGGCCAGGATCGCCGCCGCTACGACGGTTTTGCCGAAGGCCGTCGGTGCCTGCAGCACGCCGATGTCGTGGCGCAGCATCGCCTCCACGGCGGCCTCCTAATCAGCGCGCAGCTCGCCCGCAAACATCAGCTCCAGCGCTGAGCCGTGATGGCGCTCATCCACCAGCTCCCAGCTGATGCTCTGTTCCCGCAGCAGGGTCTGCACCGGTTCCAGACAGCCGCGCGGCAGGGCGATGTGCTGCGGGAAGTTCTCAGCGCAGCCGATCACCCGCGGCTTGTCCCACACCGACAGGCGCATGGCCTGGGCT
>Ga0194129_10008028_pt1 | contig 12360 bp, 8 predicted proteins | sample TA2KigCa35mmetaG_FD_150862 | JGI IMG/M metagenome (GOLD analysis project Ga0194129, IMG submission 150862) | Freshwater microbial communities from Lake Tanganyika, Tanzania - TA2015038 Kigoma Deep Cast 35m | ecosystem: Environmental > Aquatic > Freshwater > Lake | place: Tanzania: Lake... | reverse complement strand
TAGAGAGTTCTTAAATAAACTATTTATGATACATGCAACCGGTAATAAAGATTTTGATCTACAAAAATATGCAGTAAAACCTATTGAAACAACTGATGATATAAATAATTATGGATTTCCAGCTATAACTTATTCTCCTAATTTCTTTAAAGTTGTATCTGATGAATATGATATAATTAAAAATAAAGATATTGTTGTTAACCCTTTTAATTTCAAGAAAATATTAAATGATATAGTTTAGATTAATAATAAATTTTACTTATTTAATAATATAATGGATATGGGTATTTCAAATATGGGTGGTAATATGGAAGGTACCCCTATATCAGTAATAAGAAACGATGTTAGAAGTGATGTTAGAAATGATGTTATAAATGATAGCTTACAACAACCAACAGATAAAATAAATAGAATAAAGAAAATAGTTAGTAAAATAAACAAAGAAGATGTTGAAGAGAAAAAACAGAAAAAAATAAAAATACCTGAAACTGATACAGATACAGAAGAAATAATTGTAGAGAAGAAAAAAACAAAAAAAAAAGAAATAGTAGAAAAAGAGAGCAGTTTTAATTATATTGATTTATTAAAAGATGCAGGTATTATATGGGTCATATATATGATTTTATCTATTAATATATTAAAGAATTTTATTGCAAAATATGTTAAATGGATAAATCCAAATGAAGAAGGAGTTGTACCGTTTTCAGGTATAGCAGTGTATGGATTAATATTAACTCTGATATTTATTATTACTAAGTTTAGTCTTATTAAGTTTGATAAATATTAAAAATTGATAAAACTATACTATATTAATAAACTATATATATTTATTAATATGGCTATTACTACAGATACTAAATATATAAAAGATATAGAACAACTAGGTGTAGTATTTAAATTTCCCCAAGACCGTTATCCTCCTATTAATATCAATATTTATACAAATCCAATGATTTATAAAAATCATAGTCAAGAGAACTTTAAGTTTCTTTTTTGTGATTGTTTACTAACAAATTATAATATGCTTCGTGCTAATTTCTTAGCATTAGAAACAGTTAGAAATAAAGTAAATATTCTAGATATATTTATAAGTTTATTAAAAGACAAAGCGTTACTTAGTTTAGAATGTCTTAAAAATGTTAATAATCTAAATATTGCTGAACTATTTATTAATAGTTATAATCAATATTCAGAACTTGCTATGAAAATTAGAAAGATAATTAATAATATCAAAGATTGTTTTGATATTTGTGATAGAGATATAACTTATGTAATTTCTAATTATATATATTATAAAACAGTTTTTGATATTAATATAATGTCAGTACCTGCTTATAAATATTTAATTAACCATCTTAACAACTTTAATGAAGAAAATGTTATAAATATTTTACAAATTTTAAATCATTATACAAATTTTGTTAAATATGCACCAGATAATATATTTGAATTTACTAATATTTCTTTTGATTTTAACAAATTTAATTTTGATAGAGTTATTAACAAAATCAATAAAGATATAACAGAAAATATAGAAAAATTTATAAAAACAAAAGAAATTAATTTAATAAGTAATACTATTAAAAATATTAAAATTTATACAAATTTAGATCAAATTAATATTAAATTTTGTGAAAAATATATTGAAGAAGTATTTCAAAGATGTATTAAAAATCAAACAAATACACGTATTGAAGATGAATTAGTTAAAGCATTTGATATTAAAACAGATATCAAATATTTTGTTGAAATTAAGAAAATTATTAATAATAGTATTAATTCCGAACTATTTATGAAATATGTACACGATTATAAATCAACTATTAATATAGTCAGTGAAAAATACAAAGATAAAAATATTCAAATTCCAGAACTAGCAAATATAAACAGTATAATTTTAACAACAGAAGAAAATATATTATCTAACGAATTAACCCCCGAGATATCAATATATTTAGATATTGTTAAAAAGCTTTATGATAATTATACAAATAATTCTAGAGTACTAGATTTTAACTTAGATAAATCAACAGTAGAATTTACAATTAAATTTAATAAAGATTATAATTTTATAGCAAGTGTTAATCAACTTGATGTTATTAATTATATTACTAGTAATAGTTCAAGTTATGATGATATTATTAGTAAATATAATAACAAAGATTTTATAAATTTCTTATTAGACATTAAATTAATTAAATATTATGAAAAAGTTATTTCAGATAAAATTACATTTACTATTGAAGAACTACAAGAATTAATTAAAAATGGTTCTAATTTAGTTCACACTCTTAATGAACTAGTATCATCACAAATAATTAAAACTAATTTAATTGTTATTAATAATCAGTTTTCATCAAATAATATGAATATTAATCTTAATAAACTGTTTGAAGAAAGATTATATCTAAAAGAACTTATTAATTATCAGTCTTTATCTACAGACTTAGACACAGAATTAGAAAAACCTGTTAAACCAGTAAATAATTGTAATATAGATAGTTTTAAATTACCAATTGATAAAATTCTAGAACAAATAAAAATAGATAATGAAGATAGTGAAATAATTACTGAAGAGATTATTGAAGAAGATGAAGATTGTGAATATAATGATGATGATGAGATTATAGAAATTATTGAAGAAGTTTATGAAGAAGATGAATAATTTATTTATATTTTTGCCCTAAATTTTTATTATTATCAAATCAAAGTTTTGATAATAATAAAAATTGATATATACATACTATACATACAATACAAAATAATATATAATTATGGCTCTACTTCTTATTAATAACGAAATAGATGATTGTAATGATAATGATAATAATATCAATACTTGTGATAAACAAATTAATCCACTAGATATTGGTATTGATATCACAGAACAGTCTATTGATCAAGTATATAATTCTGAAGATAAAGATGAAAATAAAGAACAATATTATAAAGCACGACTTTTTAATAAACCTAAAAATCCATTTTTTGTTGACATAAATGGTGGTAATATTAAAGAACTTAAAACAAATTTCTTTTCTACTTTTCCACATGTTATAATTCTTATAAATAATAATATGACACAACAAGAGTATGATTCATTCTTTAAACCGACATATGATTACCAAGTAGATAAATTTCCGAACATTGGTTTTATCAGAGTTTCAACAAATATTCTTTACAATAAAAAGTTTAAAATAATTGCAAACATAGTTGAAGATAACTGGCTTAATCATTTTTTTCCATTTGAAATGTTTAATACTCAAGAAATAGTTATTTCTATGATTGATATTCCTAAAGAAATAGTTATGGAAATTACAGAACAGTATAATGATCTTAATAAAATATTTAATATTATATACAACTATAATCATTATGGTAAATCATTTGACCAAAACCTACTTTATAAAATTAATCATATTAAAGATTGTAATTACTGGATAAATAATAGTCATTGCAATATCAATGTTACTGAATTATTTACACTACGAGATTTTCATAGTAAGAAACAAACATCTTTTACTATGATTTGCAAACCAAAAAATGATACTGATGAAGTTGCAAACGATGAATGCGATTCAACAGTTTATCCTAGTAGAATTAAAAATAAAGATAAATATTGTGATATTGGTGTAGCACTAAAACGAGGTAAAAAAAAATTCTTTCCATCAATGTTTAATAATAAAACAATAACAGACACAGTAACAAAAATAATTAATTTAGTAAATTCAGAAAAAGCTTTATATTATATTGTTAACAATCTTCTAATTTCTAAAGATTATGTGCATGGTATAATTAACAATACAGATGTTTTAATTAAATTAGCCCCTCTATTCTCAAAATACAAAGGAGCATTTAAATATTCTTTTGGATATGCTTGGTTAACATTATATCTTGAAGAAACTATGTATACAACACGTTCTAACAAACATCATAGACATGTATTTGATATAAACACAGCTAGTAATTTACCAACATTTCCATTTATTATGGAAGACCTTAAACAAAACCCTTATTTACCTCTTTTAATAGATGATAAACAAATTGATATTAATAATAACTGCTTACCAATTAGTTATATTAAGAATTTTTCAGGTTATGGTGTAACGGATATTAAAACGTTTAAACGACGTTTAAATATCTTTGTTACAGAAAATCCAGAATTAGATATATTTACTGATATTAATTGGAATATTTTTGGATTATCAGGTAGTATTATACCAGCTTGTTTACAAAAGTGTTCACCACTTCTTGATGTAATTCATCAAGATTTACAAGTTAAAGAAGATAAAAAAGATAAAAGAGATTGTTCAGACGATGCTTTTAAACAGTTTATTAAAACATATTATGAAACATCTGATATTGATATTATGTGTAACAGTAAAACTCTATATGAATTTTTTGATGAGGGTTATAAATTATTTAACCAAATTAAACATAATTTACAATTAGAAGATAAAGAATGTTCTATAGAATCAATTAAGTCTGTAGGTATATCTGTATGTAAACAGTTCTTTGTAGACAGTCTAGATGATTTTAATGAGAAAAATAATCTAAATTGGTCACTTGATGATTACATAGATAATATTAACGATGATCGGATTAAACAATATCTATATAATATTTATGTTGAACTCAAAAATAAGCATAATAACCAGTTTGTAGGTATACCAACTAATGTACTACGAGATGAATATTATAAAGTCATACCAATGGACAGAATATCTCTATATTTTGTAGAATATAATATGGATAATATAAAATATTTCAGAGATAATGATTTTACTATTTATCGTAATAATATATTATCTGCTGAAAAACAAGTTAAAAATGAAGAAAATAATCTAATTATGAAGATAGGAGAAAATATTCGGTTTAAATTTAATTTTAGCAAGATTAAACGACAAATTGAATATTTTCAAATAAATGCAAATGATTTTTTCAATGCAGTTGCACGATTTCACTTACCTTGTGTACGTGCTTATTATCAAAACAATAATGTTTATATGTTACCATCTTGTATAACAGCTATGATGACAGGTATTAACATAGAATATAAATATTTTGCAGGTATACGTAACCCTGTTGAAATTATTAATAAATACACTCAACGTGGATATGGAATAATTTTAAATAATGAAGAGATTAGACAGTTTAAAGAATATAATACAAAGTTAGAAGAAAGTAATATATTTAAATTAAATAATACTGAAGATAAACAATTAAGTGGTCTTAAAACAGTAAATCACAAAATATTTAATAAAGTCGATAATACTCCAACTTATAAGTATGTTGATAATTATGAAGAACTTAAAAAATTATATAATATAGATAGTTCAGAGAAAGATATAATGTTCAATCCATTAGGATTCAAAACAATTAATTCTAACGGTTTAATAAATAAATGTATTAAATCGTTCTTTGAAATGTATTTATCACTCTGTTCTAAATAGTCTTATATACTCGTATTTAATAGTATTTATCACTATGTTCTAAATAGTATATCTAGAATTACAATTCTAAATAGTCTTAAATACTCGTATTTAATTGTATTTATCACTGTGTTCTAAATAATTTAATTTATAAATAAATATTAAACACTCTTAGTAAATGTCTTCTTACAGTTAATACAAGTGTAGAAAATAGTAGCGGGTTCGTCTGCTGCTCTTGTTTGTGTAATATAATATGTATGTTTTTTAAGACCACATCTACCACATTTATATTTATCTGTAGTATTAACAGTATAAAGTGTTGTATCACGTAAATTATTTTTATCTATTAAATATTTCCAGCGTTGAGGATGTAGTTGATACATCTTAAGAAATGGTATAGTTTGTCCAATTAAAGCTCCTGAAATAAGAGCTGGAAGAAGTGTCTGATTATTTATTTTTTTATTAGTAACATCTATGTTATCTAATATTTCATAAAATTTATCCATATAAATTGGTAATACATTATCGTAATTTAATAGTTGTGTATTAACATAGTTTAGTGCAAATTCAAATATTCCTATTTCTATATCTTTAGCAAGTGCAAGACAATTTGTTATTTTTTCTAGTTCATTAATACAATTGTTTCTATCTATTATTTCTAAACTCTTCTTAATTAATTGTTCAGGTAAATAATATGAATTAGACATAATAAACTTAAATCTTCGTGTATATTCTCGTTCAAAAGAGAAGTTATCAATAGATAGTTCGTCTTTTCTATCGTTCACATTTTTAATACATAGTTGATATTGAGGTGATAGTTCGAGTACTTGTTCTGATACTTGTTCCATAATAAATTAATATTACTATTATTACTTATATTTTTAAATTATTATTGTTATCAATTTTTTATTATATAAATAATCATAGACTATCTAATAAAAAATTGATAACAATAATAATTTAAAATATAGGTTATTATTTATTATAATATGGAACTGTACAATAAAGATGATATTGATCTGTTAACTAAAAACATAGACATTATTAATGAAACTATTGAAAAGAGACAATTAGAACTATACGAACCTACAGTAAAAGAGAAACGTGAAGTAGTTGCTGAAATATTAGATTTCATTAAAAAGAATAAAAGAAAAATATATGGAGGATATGCAATTAATAAATTAGTTGGTGATAAAAATAAAAAGGATATGTTTTACAAAGACTATCAAACACCAGATGTTGATTTTTATTCTCCAACTCCTTTAGAAGATCTAATCAATATTTGTAATCACCTTCATTCAAAAGGTTTCAAACGTGTGAATGGAAAAGAAGCAGGACACAAAGATACATATAGTATATTTGTTAATTTCCAACTTTATTGTGACATATCATATGTTCCAAAAAATATTTATAACAGAATGCCGTACAAAGAGATAGATGGATATTATTATATACATCCTCATTTTATAACAATTGATTATTTAAGAATGATAACTGACCCATTAGCAAGTTATTGGAGAATTGAAAAATCAATTAAGAGATTTGCACTTCTTCAAAAATATTATCCACTACCTGAAATAAATAAACCAATAAAAGTTTTAGATTCAACACCTGATTTAGATAGAGCTGTTAATATAGTTGAAAAATTTCTAACAGGAAGAAAAACTTGTATATCAGTAGGATTTACTGCATATAACTATTTTATTAAACAAGCTAAAGTTAATAATAAAAATATAACATCAGTTAATGTTCCATATCACGAAATTATTTCTATAGATTATAAAAATGATTTTACCGATTTAATGAATTTACTTAGTAAAGAAATGCCTGTAAGTAAATTTTCACATAGAGAATATTATCCATTTTTCCAATTTACAGGATATAGTGTTGAAATTATGTTAGACAATGATGTTATTGCAGTATTATATACAGATAATAAAAAATGTTTACCATATATTACTGTTGATAAGTTAATATTAGGTTCATTTACACTAACTCTACTATATGCACAAATTATGGTTATTAAATATAGAACTATTAACGATGAAGTAATGAAAGGAGTTTATATGACTATGGTTTCACATTTAATTTCTGCAAAAAATTATTATCTTAAAACAAATAAAAAAAATATATTAGATAATACACCGTTCAGAGATTTTATTGTTGACTGTATGGGTCATTCTGTTGACCCAGAAAGAGAACGTCTAATTAAATATGAAACTCGTAGAAATAAAGGTAAGAAATCGTATTTTATGTTTGATCCCAGTAAAGATGTTAAAACTACAGATATTAATTACACATTTAGTAATTATTCTGGTAATGAAATTAGAAACAGTAAGAATTCACAATTAATAGAAAAACCAAAAACAGAAGAAGAGATTGAAGAAGAACCAGATGAAGTTGAAGAAATAGCTGATAAAAATAGCAATAATATAGAATAAAAAAATTTGAAATATTATTTAAAAGTAGATATATTAGTTTATTTATTATGGCAACGCAATTATTATTTGGCAGTGAATTTGAAAAATATGTTCTTAACGATAAGAATAGTTTTATAGAGAAGAAATTTATTGAAGATGTTTTAAATAAATACGGTTTAAAACATAAAGTTAAACATCTAATTAATTTTCAAAATGCAATGATACATAAAAGTTATATTAAAACAGCTCAGATAAATGATAAAATGGGGAAATTATTAAAAGAAATTGAACCAATTAATAATATTAAAATTGCATTACCGTTACAGGAAAGCTCATATGAATGTTTAGAATTTTTAGGTGATGCTGTTATTCATCTTATATTAGCAAATTATCTATATAAGAGATATGAAAATTCAGATCCTGGTTTTTTAACTGTTTTAAGAACAAAAATAGAAAAAGGAGAAACATTAAGTAAACTATCTAAAAATATAGGATTAGATAAATATGCAATTATTGCAAGAAATATAGAATTAGCAGGAGGAAGAAACAATAATCATAATATAATGGAAGATATATTTGAAGCGTTTATGGGAGCATTAAGTTTAGAAACAACTTTTGAAAACTGTAAAATATTTTTAACAAATTTAATAGATAAGTATATTGATTTTGCTGACTTAATTAATACTTCAGATAATTATAAAGAAATGTTGATGCAATATTATCACAAACAAGGTTTTAAAACAACACCTACTTATAAATTACTTGAATTAAATGAAGATTCTCCAAAAAAGAAATTTAAAATGGGAGCATATGATCCTCATAATAAACTAATAGGAGTTTATGTATCAACCTCAAAACGAGTTGCATCAGAACTTGCAGCAAAAGAAGCGTTGATTAAATTAAAAGTTATAAATAATAAAACTATAGAAAATGATAACGATGATATTTATGAAGTGTTAGATTAATTTTTTTTATAAGATAATTTATATATGTCTCAGAATAAAAAATATAGTAAATATGTTGATTTAAAAACTAATGGTAGACTTTTTCCTTCTTGGATTGTTGCTAATTTTTCTAAATATAAACTACCAGAAGTTATGAAAGATCCAAATGTAGACAAGTGTAATATGGCTGTTGAGAAAGAATCTCTTAAAGCATATCAAGTATTTATCAGTAAATTTTTAGATTACAACGGACCTTATAGAGATTTACTAATATATCACGGTTTAGGTTCTGGTAAAACTGCGTCAACTATAAATGTGTACAATGTTTTATATAACTCAACACCTGGATGGAATGTTTTTTTACTATTAAAAGCAACTCTTAAAAACAACTGGCTTAATGAATTAAATAAATGGTTGCAAGAAGAAGATAAACAATTTAGAATGGAGAATATTAAATTTATATCTTACGATGCACCAAATGCAGATAAATCTTTTATGGATGCTGTTAAAAATTCAGATTCTTCCAAGAAAAATTTATATATAATAGAAGAAGCACATAACTTTATAAGAAACGTTTATTCTAACATTACTAGTAAAGTTGGTAAAAGAGCACAAACTATATATGATTATATCTTACAAGATAAAAGAGAAAGCGAAGGTGTAAGAGTTTTATTACTATCAGCTACACCGACTATAAACAGACCTTATGAATTAGGATTAATTTTTAATTTATTAAGACCAGGAATATTTCCTAAATCAGAATCACAATTTAACCAAATATATATTAGCGGTATTGGTCAAGATTTTGAAAGATTAAATCCTGCAAGAAAGAATAATTTCCAAAGAAGAATTATGGGGTTAGCATCTTATTATATTGGTGCAACACCTGATTATTTCGCTTCTAAAAAGATAGAATATATAGATGTTCAAATGTCTGAGTATCAAGAAGATATTTATAAATACTTTGAAGAGTTAGAAGAAAAAATTCAGAGAAAAAGTAAACGTTCACAAACATATATGTCTTACACTAGACAATCATGCAATTTTGTTTTTCCTATAATGGCTCAAGGAATGACAGGAGAAAGTAGACCTCGTCCGAGAAATTTTAAGATGGTTGATAAAATAGATAGAGGTAAAAATATGGAAGAATTAACAGAGAAAGATGAAAAAGCACAAATGATGAAGAGTTATTTAGACCAAGTTGAAAAATATGCAGTTGTTTACGATTCTTATTTAAATGAGATATATTTAAAGGACAAAACAAAAGGTTTAGAAATATCAGAAGATATTAAAAAAATAAGAGAACAATATGTTTATGATATTAAAGAATATGTTTTAAAAGAAACTAAAAGAAGTGGTTTATTTGATGCACTATATGCAAGTTCTCCTAAAATGATAACTATAATATTAAACATTTTAAGATCACCTGGACCAGTTTTAGTTTACTCTAACTATGTATTGATGGAAGGATTACAAATATTTAAAATATACTTAAAATATTTTGGTTTTAGTTCTTTTAAAACACCTAATGAAGGTGTTGATGACTTTAGATATATAGAATATCATGGTATGATAGATCAAGAACAGAGAGCTAAGAATATTAAAGCATACAATGAGCTGGATAATAAATACGGTAAGGTAATTAAAATAATTATGATTTCTCCTGCTGGTGCAGAAGGTCTTTCTCTGTTTAATACACGCCAAGTTCATATTATGGAACCTTATTGGCATGAAGTAAGAATAGAACAGATGATTGGTAGAGCAGTTCGTTTATGTTCACATAAGAGTTTACCACAAAATGAAAGACATGTTGATGTTTATAGATATAAATCAGTTAAGAAAGATAGAACTAAAAAAATAACTGCAGATCAATTAGTAGAAAATTTAGCGAGAAGTAAACAAGGGTTATTACAATCATTTGAAGATGCAGTTAAAGAAGTAGCAATAGATTGTGAACTATTCAAGGCACATAATTTATTAAAAGATGATTACAAATGTTTTAAATTTGATGAACCAGCATTATTTGAAGAACAGATTGGTCCTGCATATAAAGAAGATATTCAAGATGATTTAAGAATAGACAATGGTATGAACAGTGTAAATTCAGAAACAGTAAGAATAAAAGTAAATAAAATAAGTGCAGTAAAAATTATAAGTATGAAAGATGGAAAACCAGAATATTCAAAAGCAGAATTTTACTGGTATAATCCTGAAACAAATATTGTTTATGATTATGAAATGCATTTTGCTATAGGAAAAGTAGGAATTGATGAAGATATGGTTCCTCTTAAACTAGATGAAAAAACTTATATAATAGATAAAGTTATTCCTATACCACATATTACAGAGTAAGATTACATATCAAAATTAGATTTAGAACCATCAAAATTATATATATTAAAATTAGTTTCGTATTTTTTCATCATCTTCTTATATTCTTCGTAATTTGTTATTTCTAAATTAATAACATAAAAAGTTATCTTTTTATTATCTAATCTTTCTCTTATTTTTCTAAATACTTCTCCAACATGTAAGAGTGCATTTGCTTTGTTCTTATGAGTAATATTTTCAACTACTCTTTTTAAAATATCATCTTTATTTTTTACATATTTTCTAATTTTATTAGGAGGTATTACTAATTCATGTCTTATTTCTGGTTCTACATCCTCTTCGTGAACATTTAAAAAATCATAAAATTGTACATATTTTTTTTCATCCATAAAAAATGCCATATCATATAAAACAATAGTGATATCATTCTTATCATAATCAATATTTTTATATTGTAATTGTTGTATAACATTTTTTTCATAGGAATCTAATGTTGTATTAAAACTCATCTCAGATATAATTACTTGTTGTTTTTCAGTTTGTTGTTTTATAGTTTTTTCTTCTAAAAATTTTAATAAATTTTCAAGTATTTTAATACCAATATCAATAGGTTTTACAATTTTAATATATTGTAATATAACTTCTGAATTATCTACTATATTCATATCTTTTATTTGTGTAGTATAATCATAAGCAATACTAGTTTGAGTTAATTTATCAAAAATAACTATATTATATTCAGTTCCAAGATTTTTAATAATTTTATCATTGTAAGTTGATATTAAATCTTTAAAACTTGACATTGTATCTATACTAACTGGTTTAAAAGGAGGTGATACTATACCAGCTATTCCAATTATTTTTACTTTTAAATTTATATTTTCACCACCAATTAAATTTAAATATTTCATTTTATATTTATAATATTTATATTTATAGTCCATTGTATATAATATAGTTATCATTTTTTTTAATATATATATATATATGTTAACAATTATAGTAATTATTCTAATAGTACTTATAATTATTATACTATCTTCTAGTTATATTGATAATTTTGAAGAAGATATATCTAAAAATAACTTTGTTACAGTTATATATGAAAATACAGAAGGAACAACTACAACTAATTTAATTAAATTGTTAAAAAAATTTGGTTATAACTACCGTATAGTAGGTTTTGGTAATGAATGGAACGGATGGTATGGTAGATTACAGAATTATCAAAAATTT
>Ga0194129_10008027_pt1 | contig 12360 bp, 11 predicted proteins | sample TA2KigCa35mmetaG_FD_150862 | JGI IMG/M metagenome (GOLD analysis project Ga0194129, IMG submission 150862) | Freshwater microbial communities from Lake Tanganyika, Tanzania - TA2015038 Kigoma Deep Cast 35m | ecosystem: Environmental > Aquatic > Freshwater > Lake | place: Tanzania: Lake... | reverse complement strand
CCGACCGTGCGCTGGTTCGAATCCAGCAGGGCCCACCACGTCGACGCCGCAGCCCCGTGCTGCGGCGTCGCTCTTTGCGGGCGTCGTTGTCTCGTCGTCTCGTCGTCTCGTCGTCTCGTCGTCTCGTCGTCTCGCCGGCGACGGAGCGCCGCACTTCTACGCGGCGGCGCGCGGCCGACCGTCGATGCGGCCGCGCAGCTGCAGGGCCTCGGCGACGTGCACGGCGCGGACGGCGTCGCTGCCGTCGAGGTCGGCGATGGTCCGCGCCACGCGCCGCACGCGGTCGTAGCCGCGCCCCGACAGCCCGAGCCGCTCGACGGCGCGCATCACCAGCGCCCGGCCGTCGTCGTCGAGGGCGGCGTGGCGCAGCAGGTCCGCCGGCTCGAGCTGGCCGTTTTGCTTCTGCTGCCGCGCCTGCTGCACGGCGCGCGCGGCGGCGACGCGGACGGCGACGACGGCGGTGCTCTCGCCCGGCTGCGATGACGACAGCGACGCCAGATCGACGGGGGGCACGTCGACGTGTAGGTCGAGCCGGTCGAGCAGCGGTCCCGACACGCGACCCTGATAGCGGGCGACGTCGACGGCCGAGCAGCGACAGCGCTGCCGCGCCTGACCGAGCTGCCCGCACGGGCACGGGTTCATCGCCGCGACGACGACGGCGCGGGCGGGATAGACGACGACGCCGGCGGCGCGCGACAGCGCGACCTCGCCGCTCTCGAGCGGCTCGCGCAGCATCTCGAGCGTCGCGCGCTGGAACTCGGGCAGCTCGTCGAGAAACAGCACGCCACGGTGGGCGAGTGACAGCTCGCCGGGCCGGGCCATCGGCGCGCCGCCGCCCACCAGCCCTGCCGACGTAGTCGAGTGGTGCGGCGCGCGGAACGGTCGCCGTCGCACGAGCCCGCCGCCGATGTTCAAGCCCGCCACCGACGCGATTCGCGTGACCTCGAGCGCCTCGTCGTCGGTCATCGGCGGCAACAGCCCCGGCAAACGGCGGGCAAGCATCGTCTTGCCCGCGCCCGGTCCGCCGACCAGCAGCACGTGGTGTCCCCCCGCCGCCGCGATCTCCACCGCCCGCCTCGCAAACGGCTGCCCACGCACGTCGGCCAGGTCCGGCAGCGCGGCGTCGACGTCGTCGGCCCGCGGCACGGCCACGGGCGCGGCGCGGTCATCGCCCTTCAGCCACGCGATCACGTCGCGCAGGTGCCGCACCATGCGCACCTCGACGCCCCCCACGAGCGCGGCCTCAGCGCCGTTGTCGGCGGCGACGACGACGACCTTGCGGCCCGACCGCCGCGCCGCCTCGGCAGCCAGCAGCGCGCCGCGCACCGGTCGCACCGTGCCGTCGAGGCTCAGCTCGCCCACCAGCAACGCGTCATCCAGGCGCGTCGCCGGCACGTCGCCGTGGGCAGCCAGCACCGCCACCGCGATCGGCAGGTCGAACCCCGTGCCGTCCTTGCGCAGGTGCGCCGGCGCCAGGTTCACCGCGATCCGCCCCACCGGAAACGAGAACCCCGCGTGACACACCGCCCCCCGCACCCGCACCCGCGCCTCCCGCACCGCCACCTCGGCGAGGCCGACGACGTCGAACGACGGCAGGCCGCCGGCGATGTCGACCTCGACATGGCAAGGGGTGGCCTGGACGCCAAAGACGGTGCTCGAGGTGACGCTGTGCATGCCCCACAGCTTCGCAACCGCCGTGCCTGCGCCTGCGCCGCGCCCGGACGCCGCTCGTCATCGTCGCCGCCGCCGCCGCCTCTCCGTTCGTTCCATGCGCACGACGACACGCTCGCCACACCGCGACTCCGACGCTGCCGATCTCTCGGGCCATGCGGCCCCAATGACCAAAGGCCCCTTGCGGGGCCTTTGGTCGGTAGCGAGCGCGCCGCCGGCGGCGTCGCGAGGTTCAGCGGACGTTGCTGATCGAGCTCTTCGCAGTGTCGTGCTTCGTCTTCATGACGTTCGACACCGTCGAGAAGGAGCGGTTCTCGCTCTGCATCTTCTCCTGCAGCTGCAGGTACTGGAGGTTGAACGACTGGGCCATCTCCTGCATGCCCTTTGTCTGGTTCAGCAGGTCCTGCTGGCTGCCCGGAGCCGCGCCGCCCGTGCTCCCGCCGCCCTGCTGCGCGTTCAGGAACGAGCCGCCGAGGGGGATGCCGTCGGCACCCGCCGACGTCGCACCGGGGACGCCACCGAGGCCGCCACCCGCCTGACCGCCGAAGCCACCCTGGCCGCCGACGCCGCCGGCCGCGCCGGTCACCGCCGCTGAGACCACCGCCGCGCCCGGGACGAACGGGGCCGCAACGCCGATGGCCTGACCCGCCGCGCCGCCGCCAGCCGCGATGCCGTTGCGGACCTGCGTGCCGAAGTCCGTGCGCGGGGACTGACGCACCGACGAGCTTCCCGAATCGAGGGTGATGGAACCACGCGTGCCGGGACCGGTAACGGGGATGTTGCTCATGGTGCTTCTCCTGTCTGCGGGCGGCGCGGCGCGACACCCAAGGGTCTGAAATCGTTCGAGGTTCCTTTGTGCCGTAGCCGCCGGAGCCTCTTTTCAAGGTTGATTATCGCCAGGGTCGCGGCGCCGTTGCGCCGGTCGGTCTGGATCTCGGGCGAATGACTGAGCCCGCGATCCCGCGCCACGCCGCCGTCAGCCGCCGGTCAGCTTCGCCTTCGTCGCCAGCAGGTAGTCAAGAAGCGAGCGCGCCTTGTCGTAGGCCGCCGCCGCCTTCTTCGCGGCGAGCTTGTCCTTGTTCGAGCCCGCCTTCGCCAGCTCGGCCAGCGTCGCCGCCCGCGCCTTCAGCGTCGCCTGCGTCTCAGCGCCGCCGGACTCGATCACGGCCTCGATGCGCGGAAACCCCACCGACGGCGGCGGCGCGGGATCCTTGTCCTTCTTGCCCTTCGGTCGGTCGACCGGGGCCTTCACCTGCTCGGAGATCTTGAAGCTCTGCAGATCCTTGCGGGTCATCGGCTGCCTCGTTGCATCGGGAGCGTACGGTTGTCGTCGTCGTCAGCGTCGCCAGAACGTCGCGAATCCACTGTAGGACAGGCCGAGCCCGGCGGCCAAGGTCAGGTATAGCCCCGCCCCGATCTCGAGGTCGGGCACCTCGAAGCGCCGCACCGCGCCCCAGACGAGCAGCAGCCAGGTACCGCTCACCGTCGACACCAGCGACAACAGCAGCAGCCACAGCGCCGTGCGCCGCTGCCGCTGGCGCTGGCGATCGCGGGTCAGGCGCACGCCGCGATCGTCGACGGTGACGCTCTCGCGGCGGACCAGCAGCGTAAGGGCGGCGCCGGCGACGAAGGCGTGGACGATGCCGCCGCTGCCGATGCCGAGGACCACGTCGGCGTTCTTGCGCCACAGCCACGGCAACAGCGTGCCGAACAACGTCAACAGCGCCGCCACCACCGTGATGCGGTCAGCCACCGTGAAGCGCCCCCACACGCCCGCGCCCTCGCGGAGCAGCTCTTCGGCCTCGACGGCGACGTCATCGATGAGCGCCGCCCCCGCCGACGGCGGCGGCTCGAACGAAGGCTGCGCCCGCGGCAGCGGCACGTCGCGCACCGCCGGCGGCGACGTCGTCGGCCGCGGGCGATCGTCGGGGCGCTCAACGGCCGTGGCGCTGCGGTCGGGAGCGACGCGCGGGCGGCTCGATGGCGCCGGCGTCAACGGCCGCGCCACCGGCGTCCCCGGCGCCACCGACGGGCGCTCCGGCCGCGTCGGTGGACTGCCTCGGCTGTCTGGCTGCGCCCGTTCCTGCCGCGCCTTCTGCTCGCGCTTGTTGCTGTGCTCGCGCGCCAGGCGCTCGGCCTCGGCCACCGGCGCGCGCGGCCGCTCGTCGCCGCGGTCGGCGGCGCCCGGTCCAGCCTGTGGTCGCGGCGGAGGCGGCATCAACGGACATCGTCGTCGCCCGCGCGGCGTGCCGTCAATCCGCGCGCGGCCCTCCCCCACGGCGCCCGTGTCCCGCCGCCGTCCCCGCCGCCGTCCCCGCCGCCGGCGCCGTCGGCGCGTGGCGAGACATCGGCCCGGCACCCGTCGACGTCAGCGAGTGCTCGTGTGCTACGGTCGTCGAGTCGAGGGCGCGAGGCTTCGCGCTGACGAGGGAGACCGATGGCCGACGTCGAGATGCTCAAGGGTCTGATCGAGGTGCCTCAGCCCGAGGCCGCGCTGCTGCTCGAGGCCGGCTACCTGTTCATGGAGATGGGCAAGCCGAAGGACGCCGAAGAGGTGTTCGCCGGCGTCGCCGCCCTGCTGCCCGAGTCCGACGTGCCCCTCGTCGCGCTCGGCAACCTCGAGTTCTCGCAGGGGCATTACCAGCGCGCGCTGAAGCACCACCAGGAGGCGCTGAAGGTGAAGCCCGGCAGCGCCCTTGCCCAGGCCCACGTCGGCGAGGCGCTCTTGTGGCTGAAGAAGGGCGACGAGGGCGCCGGCGCGCTGAAGAAGGCCATCGCGATGGAGCCCGGCGGCGCGGCGGCGGCCTTTGCCCGCGCGTTGCTCGATGCGTGGGAGCAGGGCGCCATCGGGCGCTGAGAGCCCGACGGACAAGCGGCTGCGGCGCCGCGTCCCGCTCGCTGCTCCATCCGTCTCCGAGCCGGACAACAAACCCCCGACGACGCCGATAACGACGACGAATCCGTCCACGACGAAAGCACCACGCGGAAGGCACCATGCGCATCAAGAGTGGCGGTCCTACGTCGACGCAATCGGCGCAGCAGGCGCAGAGGACGTCGGCGGCGTCGAAGTCGCAGGGCGCGCGCTTCGCCGGCATGGTCGACAAGACCGGGTCGTCGACGGATCAGCCGAGCCAGGGCAAGAGCCAGATGATGCAAGCGCTGGCCGAGCTGGCCGCCGACCTCGAGGCCGGCAAGGCCACCAAGGAAGAGGCCTCGCGCCGCTTCGTCGGCCTCGTCATCGAAGAGCGCTTCGGCAAGCAGCAGGGCAAGGGCGCGAAGAACATGGGGGAGGTCGTCGGCCAGATGGTCGAGGACGATCCGCAGTTCGTCGCCCGCCTGCAGAGCCAGCTGAAGCGCCTGTCGCGCGGGTGACGCGGCCCCAGGGTCAGACTTTCGGAAGGGAGTCAGACATGGCGGTTTGGTTCTGTGCCTTGATGCTCGCTGTCGGTGTCATGAGCGGCGCGCCTTGAGACGATCGCGGGGGCGAGGGCGAAGGAGAGGGAGAGGGAGAGGGCGAGGGAGAAGTACCTGGCGGGCGCGGCGCGCCGCTGGTGGTCGCGCTTCCCTTCAAGACCACCACCGATCTGGATCCCGCCGGGGACGTCGGCTGCTCTGCGTTTGACGTCCCCACGAGCACGACGCTGCGGTCGATGCTGGCCCTGGCAGCCGGTGTCGTTGCCTTCGATCCTGACGACGACAGCCCCCAGCCCTTGGCCGCAGGAGCGCGCCGCGGGCCGACGGGTGACACGGTGCTGCTCGATCCGCTCGACCCTGGCCCGCACGTCTTGTGCCTGCGCGTACCGGACGACGCCCCGGGCAGCGTGGTTGACGTCGGCCTGCGCATCGAACTCGTCGACGTCGTCCACGAAGCGGGCGATCTCGGGTCGCCCCTCGCGATGACGGCGGCGCCGTTTGCGACGATCGTCGACATGACGCGCCTCGACACCGATTGTTTCGGGTTTCCCATCGAGACGGAAGGTAAATACCGGGTCTCAGCGACGTGGGACGGCTGTCGGCTCCTGCAAGCCCCCCCCCGGTCCGCGAACGACCCTTTGGCTCGAGGACGGCACAGCCATTGGTCCCCCAGGCGGGAGGTGTCCGGCGCTCAGCACGCGGCTGCCGGCGGGCACGCACACGCTGTGTGTGGAAGCCAGCGACCCGCGCGAGGACATCACCGTCGCCGTGCAGCGCGAGATTCCCCTCGGCGCTGCGTGCTCACCCGCGTCGGGGGACGTGGTGTGCACCGTCGGCAGCGAGTGCGTCGGTGTGCCGGGAACGGAGGCCTGCGCGGCCCGCGCCGGCGCCTTTCGCGCGCCCCGGCCGGTGACCCTGCCCCTCGCCGATGACCTCCTGCTCGCCGACGACGAGGTGTGCTTTTCGTTCCGCGGCCCGACGGAGGTCGTTCTTGAGGTGCGTCGCGCTCCGGGGGGACGAAGCAACGTGGTGACTGCCCTCTGGTCGGACGCAGCACAGCGCATCGTGTCGGCCGGCGAAGGCCAGGTGGACACCGACTACGAGTTCGACAGCGGGAGCGTCGATGGGCAAGGCGTCGTCTGCCTGAAGAACAAAGCGGTCACTGGTCAGACCATCACCGTCAGGGTGTCGCTCCGCGATGCATTCGGTGGGCCCAGCAACCCCAGGGAGCTGGGCGAAAACCCCCTCGTGACGCGCACCAGCATCGACTCGGTCGGCGACGTCGACTGCTACCTGCTCGAAGAGAGGCCGCTTCGCCGACGACGCTGCGGATCGACGTCGGTCTGACCGGAGCAGACCCGCAAGGAGAGGCAATTCGAGTGGATGTCTACCGCCTCGGCGACGAGTCGCCCTTGCTCACGTCGCGGACCCGTATCGTGCCGCGCGGCCTCCCGACGGTCTTCCACCGCGTCGACGCCGGGCGGTACACGGTCGGCCTCGCGACAGCCAGCCGCGCGCTCTTCGGGTTCGACATGCGCGCCGAGTTCGTCGACGCCCCCGACGAGGCCGGCGGCGACGACGACCCGCTGCGCCAAAGCACCGTGCCCTTCGCGATCACCGTCGATTTGCAGCCCTACCTCGACTACGACTGCCTCGAGTTTCCGATCGCTGCTCCAGGCCCCTACCGGGTGATGGCCACGTGGCCCGATTGCCTGGGGCCGGTCCAGGCACGCAGCGTCTCCACCTCGCTGCGTCTCGCCGACGGCGGTGTGCTCTTTGCCAGCGGCGACGAAGACGCCAGCGGTTCCTCCGGCAGCTGCCCTGGCCTCAGCGGGTTCCTGCCCGCCGGCACACACCAGCTGTGCACCGATTCGAGCTTTGGTGTCGACGCCGTCACGATGGCCGTCGCTCCCGAGCTGGCGGTCGGCGAGCCCTGCGTGCCGGCGTCGATCGAAGGCGGGTGCACCTTTGGCAGCGACTGCGCGGGCACCGTCGGGGCCGAGACCTGCGTCGTGCGGGTCGGGTCGTTCCTTGCACCGCGGGCGGTGACAATTCCTTTTCAGGAAGACATCGGGGATGACGGCGACCTGGTCTCGAGTGGCGACGCGCCGACGAGCTTCTGCAGCGAGGTCGATCTGACCGACGTCACCGGGCAGGGGATCGTGTGCGTGAAGACCCAATACCTGACCGGTCTGCCGAGTTGTCGACGTCGGCGGCTGACCCCAGCGGCGTCTGCGGAGCACGCTCAACGTCGACGCAGCCCGGTGGCGGTCACCGGCTCGCCGCTGGCGCCGCGCGCCGCCAGGCGCTCGGCGCGCTGGGCCGCCTGCGCCGCGGCCTTGTCGTCGGTGGCCTTCTTCGCCGACTTCTCGGCCTCGCGCTGCTCCACCAGCGTCTGCAGCCCGGCGTCGGTGAGCGGCAGGTTGCGCGTCGACGTCGCCTTGCTGACCTCGCGCACCGTGTTGACGCCGACGTACTCGTTGGCCAACGCCGCGGCGTCGGGGCCGACCGGCGGGTTGCCTAGATCGAGCGCCTCCTTCAGGCGCCCCATCGCCTCGGCGCCGCGGGCCTTCGCCCACGAGCGCAGGAACTGCAGGCAGGCGCGGTCCGCCGGGCGCAGGCCCAACTCTTCGTCGCGCTCGAGCCGGAACAGCACCTCGCCGCCCTCGAGGGCGCGGGCGTAGGCGAGGGCCACCGGCCCCGCGAGGCTCGAGCCGCCGACGAGGCCCCGCTCGGCCTTGAAGCGCGCGATGCCCGCCGGGTTCAGCGGCATCTCGAGCCGCGCGTACAGGCCCGCCACCGCGCCGAGGCCGCCGGGCGACAGCGGCTCCCGCGCGCCGGCGGCGCCGAGCACCTTCGCCCGCGCGCCGCGGTCGACCTCGGCGAGCGCCACCAACAGCTCGTGGGCCCGCTGCGCCTCCGCCGGCAGATCGCGCACGCCGACCTGCTGCTGCCGGGGCGCGTCCCCCGCGGCGTAGCTGCGCCCGCCGCCCCCGCCGCCGCCCCCGCCGACATGCCGCACGCTCATGGTGCCTCCCGGATGCAGATGCGGCCGACGAAGGCGATGTCGGCGCAGACCGGCAGCGCCGGGCCGCAGTCGTCGTCGTCGCACGGGCCCGAGCAGAAGTACGCGCCGCCGGCGCCCTCGACGCACAGCGCGGTGATGCAGTCGTTGCCGTCGACGCAGGCGTCGACGCCGCTTGCGCCGCAGCCGCGGACGCCGGCTTCGCAGACGCACGCGCCGTCTTCGCAGCCGCAGCGAAGGTCGCGCGCGCAGTCGGCGTTGAAGGTGCACGCCTCGCCGAGCGACAGCACGCCCTCGCCGTCGATGGGGCAGGCGTCGCCCTCGCCCTCGCCCTCGCCCTCGCCCTCGCCCTCCGACGGCGACGATGGACAAGCGGTCAGCGCGACGACGGCGACAAGGGCGAGCAGCGGGGCAGCGACGCGGGTCATGGGTCCTTCGGAGGCGCGGGCGGCGGCGGCGGCTACTGCGGGTTGAAGGTGGCGACGGCGAGGGGGACCTTGTCGACGAAGGCGAGCGCGCCAGCCCGGTCCTCGACCTGCCAGACCACGTAGTCGCCCTGTACGTCGCCGACGTCGCTGAAGGTCAGCTCGCCCGACGGGCCGACGTAGTCGACGGCGTCGCCATCGAGGATGCGCGCCGCGATCTCGCCGAAGAAGTTGCCGTCCTCGAACCGGACGCCACCCTCGCGCCCCGACACCGTGAACAGCGCGTTGCGCACATCGACGCCCGCCGTCGAGCGCGCGTGGGTGACAGCGAGGGCGCTGACGAACAGCGCGTCGAACGCCTGCGCGGCGTAGGCGCCGGGGGGCTCGCCGTGGCGGGCGACGAAGGCATTTTCGAACTGGTCGTAGGCCGGCGACTCGGCGTGAAAGGGCACCGTGCCGATCAGGCGCGCCCGCACCGTCGACGGCGCGTTGGCCAGCTCGCGCAGGAACGCCGACTCCTGCGCGCCGTCGCCGGTCAGGTAATGGTAGGCGAGGCCCGCAGGCAGCTGGCGCTCGAGCTGGCCGACGAGCCGCGCGCCCTCGAAGCCGAAGGTGACGAAGACGATGCAGAGCTGCTGCTCGAAGTCGGCGCCGCTGGCGATGGCCTGGGCGAACGAGGTCGCGGCGCCGTCGACGTCGGCCTGGCTCGGGTCGGCGCTGGCGAAGGTGCCGGTGGCCACGATCTTCTGCGCCGCGCAGGTGTCGGTGCCGGCGTAGTTGGCGCAGAACACGTCGCGGAAGCCCTCGCCGTAGCTGTCGGGGCGCACGAACACCGCCGCCTGCGGACAGGCCGCGAAGTTGAGGCCGGCCTCAGCGATGCCCCGTTCGGCGAGGAACGCCAGCGCCTTGCCCTGCAGCGCGTCCGACGGCGCCGTGCGAAAGAAGAAGCCGCTGCTCGGCGCGTTGTTCGCCGACAGCTCCGCCGACGTCGCGCAGCAGCTGACCATCGGCACCTGCGACGGCGCCAGCACCTCCACCACCGACGCCGCCTGCCCCGACGTCTCGGGGCCGACGATGGCGGCGACGCCCTCGGCGAGCAGCGCCTGCGCCGCCGACGCCGCCTGCGTCGGGTTGCTGCCGCTGTCTTCGACGACGAGCTCCAGCGGCCGACCGTCGAACACGCCGCCGGCGGCGTTCACCTGCTCGACGGCGAGACGCACCGCCTTCTGCAGCGCCGTGCCGAACGTGCCGAGCGCCCCCGACGTCGACGCCACCGTCCCGATCTTCACCGGCTGCAGCGGCTCGGGCGCCGGCGGGCGACACGACGACGACGGCGCCAAAAGAACGACGACCAGCACCATGAGGACGACGCGGGCCGCGCGTCCACCTCCGACAAGGGTCATGCTCACCTCAGATCCAACCGCTTGCGCACCACCTCGCCCGGCTTCACCCGCGCGACGTAGCTCTCGTTGATCTTCGCGTCGCCGTTGACGAGCGACAGCTCGAGCTCGCCCGACGGCACCGGCACCTTCACGAGCGGCGTCTCGCCGAGCTTCTTCCTGCCCAGATACACCGTCGTCCACGGCACCGTGTCGAGGGTCAAGAAGCCGCCGTCGGCGACGACCACCGCGGTCTCGGTCGGCGGCTCGACCGCCGGACGCTTCGGCGGCGCCGGCCGGCGCGGCGGCGGACGACGCAGCGACGGCGCGGACAACGACGGCGCCGACAACGACGGCGCCGACAACGACGACGTGGGGAGACCGCCCGGGCTCTCGTCGCCGGCCCCGGCGTCGGCGACGACGTCGACGGCGCTGGACGGCGCGGGCACGCTCGCCACCGGCGGGCGGACGACGTCGACGGCGCTGGACGGCGCGGGCACGCTCGCCACCGGCGGGCGGACGACGTCGCCGGGCCGCGGGCCCGACGCGATCACGCTGGCGCCCCCCGCCGCGGTCGTGACGAGGCCGGGCGGAGCCGGCGACGGCGGCGCCGCGCCGCCCCCGATGACGAGCGCGACGACGGCGGCCACGCCGGAGCCGAGCCCCACGGCGGGCAACAGCCAGCGGCGTCCCGACGGCGATGAAGGCGACGACAGCGGCGGCGACGGCGCGTCGACGAGCCCGGCCGCGCTCTGCGTCGCGGTCACTGGCGCCGACAGCTCGGCGACGACACGAAGCTCGGCGGGCGGCCGGGGCGGCAGCGTCACGGCCCGCGGCGACGGCGGGTCGGGCGGCAGGAGCGGCGACAGACGACGCCGTTGCCGGCCGACGGCGGTGTCGACATCGACGGGCGCGGGCGAAGGCAGCGCCGACGGCTCGACGGCGCGGGCGGCGTCTTCCTCGGTGACGAGCGGCGACCGGCGCAGCGCCGACGGCGTCGTCGTCTCGTGGTCGACGGCGGCGGCGACGTGCAGCTGCCGCATCCGCAGGTCGCTCTGCGAGTCGGCGGTGCGGCGCGGGCGCGGGTCGTCGTCGTCGATCTCGGCGACCTCGCCCGTGGCGTTCAGCGTCGCCTCGAGCATGGCGCGCTGCTTGTCGATGACGTCGCTGAACAGCCGCTGCATCAGCTCGCGCACGTCCACGGCGCGGTGCCGGTGCCCCATGGCCACCAGCGCGTCCTCGAGCGCCTCCTTCATGGCCTCGGCCGACGCGAAGCGACGCTCGCGAACCTTGTCGAGCGCCTTCGTGCACACCGCAGCGAGGCGCTCGTCGACGTCAGGATTGACACGCTGGGGCGAGACCGGCTCCTCCTTCAGGATGCGCTCGACGGAGCGCACGATGGTGTCGGCCTTGTACAGCCGGCGGCCGGCGAGCATCTCCCACAAGACGACGCCGGCGGCGAAGACGTCAGAGCGCGGGTCGAGGGGCTCGCCGCGCACCTGCTCGGGCGACATGTACGCGTACTTGCCCTTCAGCGTGCCGGCGTCGGTCTCGCCGACGCGCATCGCCGCCTTGGCGATGCCGAAGTCGACGAGCTTGGGCGTGCCCTCGTAGGTGACGAGCACGTTCTGCGGGCTGACGTCACGGTGGATGATCTGTAGCGGCCGGCCGCGGGCGTCGCGCGCCACGTGGGCCGCGTGCAGACCCTCGAGCACGCCGGAGAACAGCCCCGCCCACAACCTCGACGGCGGGTACTGCCCCGAGCGCTTGGCGGTGCGCAGCAGCACGCCGAGGTTCTGTCCGTCGATGTACTCCATCACCATGAAGTAGCGGCCGTCGAGCTCGCCGACGTCGTAGGTGTGCACGATGTGCGGGTGGTTCAGCGCCATCGACAGCCGCGCCTCGTCGAGGAACGACGTCACCAGCACCGGGTCGCCCGTCAGGTGGCCGTGCAGGCGCTTGACGATGAGCAGCTTGTCGATGCCCGCCGGCCCGGGCGCGTGGGCGAGGTAGATCTTGCCCATACCGCCGGCGCCGAGCCGGCCGAGCAGCACGTACTTGCCCAGCCGACGCCAGGCGGTCGGCTTCATCACAAGGCGGTCGAGCTCGGCTCCGTCCAGAGCGATCTCCCACGTTGTCGCGGGGATCGTCGTTGGTCGCGCCGGGAGAGTCAAAAAGCGCCCCCGCCCGCGACGCCCCCAGCTGTCTGCCCGGCCGCGCCGTGCCAGCCGCCGGCGCGCTCGCCGCCGGCGCGCTCTGAGCAGCGGGCCCCGCCGTCCATGTTGCAGTCGCACGTGCGGACGTTGACCGGATTGTGCGACTGCGGCACCCACGGACGTCGGGTCGCGCTGTCGCCCGTCGGAGGACCGCATGAACGACCCGCGCCAGGACCCACCGCCGGGCCACCCGCCGGGGCAGCCGTCGCCCGAGCCCGCGCCGGCGCGGG
>Ga0194129_10008025_pt1 | contig 12361 bp, 14 predicted proteins | sample TA2KigCa35mmetaG_FD_150862 | JGI IMG/M metagenome (GOLD analysis project Ga0194129, IMG submission 150862) | Freshwater microbial communities from Lake Tanganyika, Tanzania - TA2015038 Kigoma Deep Cast 35m | ecosystem: Environmental > Aquatic > Freshwater > Lake | place: Tanzania: Lake... | reverse complement strand
TAGATGAAAAGACACGTGTTTATCGTCTACTTTAAGACTACAATCAATGTCTTCTCTATCATGCACTAATATATCGAAATTATTTTGTTTAGCTAATATACTAAATAAAGTTTGATCGTGCCTTCCTGTACCCCAACCATCGGGGCAAGTTTTATCATCGGTAAAATTCTTTATGTCTTTAGACATCTCATACATTGGTAAGACATAAGAGTCATATATAGATCTAGAAATACCTTGAAAACCTCCGTCAACTCCAAATACCGAGTCTCCTAATATCCACTTATTACTGTCTAAATTTAATCCCAACTTGTTTATCACATATTCTGTAGTCATCCACTTAATAGAATGTCCGCAATCAATTAGTAGATATCCATTTTGAACTATATGCTTAAATAGATTATTTAGTGGTTTAAATATAGTAGTTCCAGCATCTAGATATAAAACGTAGGGGTATTTATCTAGAGCATCTTTAATTATTACAGGCTTCCAAGAAAATAAACCCTTAACTTTTCTATCAATAGCGGTTTCGATATCTGTTAATATATCGGGGTTAGTCTTTTCTACTTCATAGACCTTTACCTTCTTTATATTACTTAATTCACGCCTTTGAATATCATTAAACCCCAGGTCATATACACGAATCTCTATTGTATCGTAGAAGTTGTGTTTATGAATACTACCAATCAAGTTGATTAAAATAGGATAGTGCTTTTCATCGGCTGCTGTACAAAAGTACATTGGTATACTATCATGGATATTAAGGCCCCAATCACCTAGGTTAGGCACATCAAACTTCTTTGTATTGTCTTTGATCCAATCTACTCTATAGTTCTGGCTATTAGGTATTAGTTCAAATATGTCTTCTCTTATTTTTAGTTCGTAATCAAAGTACTCTTCTTCCCAATTAAAATCATTTACTGAATGATCGTAGTCTGCTGTATTAATGACTTCTACACCATGCTTGATTTTATTGCAATAGTCCCAGACTTTCCAATAATATTGTTTGATGGCAGAGTAATTCTTATCTAACCAAGATAAGTGTGCTATGAATAATTTTTTAGGTGATATTACCTTTTGATTCTCTGGTATAGGTAAATGGTCTGAATGATTTTGTTTCCAATTAAACTTGTGAATAGAGTTATAAGTAGCTACTCGATCTTTAAAATTAGTTTTCCAAGGCCCGTCTATTCTAATAGTATTACACCCAGTATATTGCATCCATTGTAAATGGTATAAAGTGTTTGGGGATTGATCTAGTAGGTCTTCTAACTCTTTCTTAGTCATCTGTCCATCTAAGTATTCGTCTGCATCTAGACAAATAATCTTGTTAGAGTACTTGTAAGCAGTGTCAAATAATTGTTGCCTTATCTCTGTCTCTACTACGAGCGCGTCTTCTTTTGGATTGTGTTCTATTACTTCTAAAATATTGTATTGATCTTTTACTATGTTTATATATTCTAATGTACCGTCATTACATCTATCTAGCATAAAAACAAATCCATCACTATACTGGGTCCAAATAGGCAGTAACTCTTTAATTAGAGCTAGCTCATTTCTTGACATTGTTATTTGTACTATCATATATTATTTAGTATCTTTTTCATTCTATCTTTCCAATCGTTTATACCATAGAATAAATCATAGTTCTTTTTAGCTTGATATGAACAGTCTTCATAAAAGTCTTTATCATCTCTAAGCTTCTTAGCCAATTCAACAGCATATTGAACGTCATGTACATCAACTGATAAATTAGAATGGCAAAGTTTCTGTGTATCTACTTCACGGTTACCGATGCAAGGTATTCCAAAATAAGCGCAGTTGAGTGCGAATGTTCCTGCTGCAATGGTTGGCATTAAATGAACTGCATACTTAAATGTTGATATGTTTCTCATCCAATCAAACCAAGACATTCTAGGAAAGTGTTTTATTCCTGATAGCATGGCTTCATTGTCACGTTTAGCATGACTGTCTTGAGCAAATATATCTGTCTTAAACTCTGTAGCTACAATATAGCTTTCAAACCCACCATACCACCTGGCCATGTTTCCTCCAATGATAGTCTTATTGTCTTTAGTATGAGTAATGTCCTTGATCAGGTCATGGATCATCAGAGTATGTATAGCATGCACAGGCTTGTTTTGGAACAATCCTTTGTAATACACAGTATCATGCTCATTATGACAGAAGATCGAATCACACGAGGCTATCATGTTATAGTAATAGATCTGGTCATATACTTCATAATCGTTCCAAAGCCAATGAGGACCTTCTTGAATAAAGTGTACTTTGCCGTTATTTTGTTTTAAAGTGTCTACAAAGTTACTACGCACAAGTTCTGATACAGGGTTCTTGTCATTAGACATTTTGACAGCAAATGAATTTAAATAGACAACACCTTTAGGAAATATAACGAATACATGATCATAGCCTGACACTTCTTTATAGCGGTGTATGTGTATATGCTCGGCATTAAGAGCACACATCCAGGCAAACTCTGTTCTCATATTAGAATAATGAGACTGTATCTTGCCTTCAAATCTCATCTCTGTTAAAAATGCAGTTTTCATTTATACTTGTTTATAAATTCCTCAACTGCTTTTTCAATATAATCTAATTGCTCGTCTGTAATTCCAGGATAAACTCCTAAGAAAAACGTATCTATAGTTGTCTTAGTTGCAATAGGGAAGTCTATTCTAGGATCTTGATAGTCCTTTCTAAAACCTTCGTATGCTGGATGGAACAATGCATTACCAGTAAAATAAGACCTAGTCTGTATTTTAGAACCTTCCATCCAATCAACCATGTCAGCCTTTGTAAAAGGTGTGCCGTCTTTTAAAGTTACTAGATAGCCAAACCAACTAACATCTGCTTTATCATGCCATGTTGGAAGATAAAAATATTCTGGGTATTTGCTGAATATGTCTAACAATCTTTTGAAGTTGTGCTTACGTCTTGCATGCATCTTATCTAACTTATCTAATTGTGCTAATCCCATTGCAGCTTGCATTTCGGTTGGCTTTAGATTATATCCAATCTCTTCAAACACATAGCGGTGATCGAAGATAATGTCTTGCTCTTCTTTGAACCAGCTATCGAATCTACAACCACATGCTGTGCCAGTCATAACATTTCCAGGCTTGGCAGTATTACAATAACAAGCACGACCCCAATCACGAAGTGATGCTAAAGCCATTCTCTTCTTAGCAGAGTTAACTGCAACAAAACCACCTTCACCCATGGTCATATGATGTGCTGGGAAGAATGAACATGTAGAGATATTTCCAAAAGATCCTAGAGGTTTACCATCCCATGTTGATCCTAATGCGTCGCAAGTATCTTCAAGATAAATTAGTTGATACTTCTTAACGATCTCCATAAGTCTGTCCATATCAGGAGGGTTACCAAGTACGTGAGCAAAGATAATACCTTTGATTTCTTTATTAGTGTCTTGTTTTAATATGCTTTCTACTTGATCTAAGTCAAGGTTCAAGTTAGGCAGTGTTACATCAACAAACACTGGCTTATAACCATTTTGTATTAATGGATTAATAGTAGTTGGAAAACAAACTACAGGTGTTATAAACTTAGAACCTTCTGGGAGTGACCCTCCTCTTTTTGTTTTAAGAAGAGATACCATTAATAGATTAGCAGAGCTTCCTGAGTTAACAACGATACCATCTTTCTTACCAAGATGAGGTGCAAACTTAAGTTCGAACTCACGTCCTTTTTCTCCTAATATAAGCCACTCACTAAGTAGTGATTGAATGCCATTAACGTATTCGTTCTCATCAAACCACGGGCCTGAATATTGGACCCAATCTTTGCCTGCTTGCCAGGTCTTGCTAGCCTTTTTTTCTTTAATATACTCAGCTACTAGATTTAAAATTTGCTGTTTCTTATCCATGTTTTTGTTTTAATGAATTGTAGGTAGTCTTGATACCATCAATATAAAACGTAAATTCGTAATTAGGAAATATTTTCTTAAAAGTGTCTATAGAAATATCTTTTCTATACTGTCCGTTTGGATTAGTAGTATCATACTCTATTCTTAAATGGCTTGATTCTGTAGCTTCTAAAGCAAGTTTAGCTAGCTGATCTATTGTTAAATTTTCTGGAGTGCTTACGTTCATGTTGTCTTTAACATCATGTGTCACTATTAACTTTAGTATATCTGCCACATCTTTAGCAAATGTAAACTGTCTTAGAGGCGAACCATCACCAAATAAAGTTATATAATCGTCTCCATTCTTATTGGCTTGATATATCTTGTCTAATAAAGCCCCAACAAAATGTTTGGTTGTAGAATCACCAGTCTCATATTCACCATACAAATTAGATGGTATAATGTAAGAATAGTTTAAACCTTGCTTCTTAGCTATGTCTATATGAATTCCTAATAGTCTTTTAGCGTACGCATAACCAAAGTTATTCTCATTAGGTATACTGTTATGCAAGTCCTTTTCATATAGAGGGTAGTGGTCTGAAACATCTGGGTATATACATGATGATAGAGTGCCTACGAACTTACCAACTTTATAAAGCCTTGCGTACTTAACTAAGAACGTATTCATCAACACATTCTCTTCATAATATTCAAATGGTTTAGTTATGTTATCTACGATCCCACCAACCTTAGCAGCTAGATGAATAACTACATCAGGCTTATGAGTCTCATACATTTTTATAACATCTGACTCTCGTGTTAAATCGAAGTCTCTAGAGTTTAAATAGACTCCATCTACTTGTTTTTGTAGATATGATCCAACGAGTCCTGTCCCTCCTGTTACTACTATTTTCATTTCTTGTATTCTATTATCCAATACTCTATCATCTCATCTAACATTGTTTCAAATGTGTATTTAGGTTTCCAGCCTGTTAACTGTTTCAATTTAGCGGCATCGCCTTTTAACGCATCTAATTCTTCTGGTCTGAGATACTTTTCATCTTGTCTTACCCAATCTGTCCAATTAAGGTCTAATCTACGAAAGACATATTCGCACAACTCTTTTACAGTATGTGATACTCCTGTTGCGCAAACAAAGTCATCTGACTTATCTTGCTGAAGTATTAACCACATGGCTTCAACAAAGTCTTTAGCGTGCCCCCAATCTCTTGCTGCGTCTAAGTTACCAAGTCTAAGTTCATTAGATAGCCCATAGAATATCTTAACCGCCTCTTTCACAACCTTGTTAGTAACAAAATTAGTTCCACGTCTTGGTGATTCGTGGTTAAATAAAATGCCATTAGATATAAACATACCATAAGAGTGTCTATAGTTCCTAGCTATGTTATAACCAAATACCTTAGCACAGCCGTAAGGAGATACTGGGTTCATTGGTGTAGTCTCTCTTTGAAAGCCGTCTGAATCTATAGAGTTACCAAACATTTCAGACGAAGAGGCTTGATAGATCTTTATGTCAGGGTTAGCCTCTTTAACAACTTCTAATAAATTTAAGACTCCTATGCCAGTTGTATTGGCTGTATAAACTGGTTGATCAAAAGATATTCTAACGTGTGATTGTGCGGCTAGATTATAGATCTCAACGGGCTCTACTTTATTTATTATCCTTATTAGAGACGATATGTCTGTCATATCTCCATAGTGCAATTTCACTTGGTCGAACACAGCATCTATTCTCTCTGTTTGATTCTCTGCTACTGAATTACGCTTCAAGATCCCATGGACTTCATATCCCATACTAAGCAGATATTCTGATAGGTATGAACCATCTTGACCATTGATTCCTGTTATTAAAGCTTTTTTCATAACTTATAGTACCGAATATAACGTGTTTTGTTTTTCTTGTCTATCTATTGTTTTAGGATGAATTAGGCAATAGAATTCCTCGGCTGGAAATAGAGCATGTGTATTATGCCCTGTTAAAACCTCGTGAACCTTGTTGACCCAATTGATCTCGGGTGAGTTCTGTAAGATCCTTGTCTGATAGTCTGGGAAGTTTACCCAACCTTTCTCATCAACACGCCATCTCCACTTCTGGACATGGGCTTCTGTAAGACCTTCTACTGTGTTAATCCTAGGTAGTAAAAATAAGTCAATTGTTGGATTATCTTGTAGAATTTCTGGCAAGTGCTGTATAAATTCTTCTCTCAAGTACTCGTCAGCGTCTATAAAGAAAATGTAATCTTTTTTACAATACGATTTAATATTGTTTTTAAATGCGGCAAAATCTTTATTAAGAGGAAATTTAATTATGTTAGAAATGTCTGTGGAATACGCTTTGAGAATTGCTACTACTTCATCAGTAACGTTATCTTGATCTACTTGAACTACAATCTCGTCCTCTTTTCTCTTGTGCGCAAGTATTTGCTCTATCAACCTTTTCAGTTCGTTGTGTTCGTTACAGGCAGTTATAGCGTAGGATATTGTTGGCATTTCAATCTTTTTTATCAAAAACTCCTATGTAATCTAATGCCTCTAGAAAATCGTTCTCAAAACTTTTAATGGATTTCGGATCTGATTTGTAGGTTTTACCTTTGTATCTTGGCATCTCTTTTTCCTCGTCTGTTAAATCGATGTTTTTTATGCCAGACCATTGCCACTCGTTCTTATTGGATCCGTTCAAGAAAACAGTTCCAGAATCTGTTGTGATAGTTTGGGGATACCAATTCCTACTCTCAGCATCTGTATGGACTAAGTCCTTATAGAGTTCGGGAAGCTGAGATTCGTACTCTGGTCTATCGTACTCTCCGTCGATGAGGAGATCTGACGTATAAAACCCGCAGCCAAAGCATGAATATGAATACTTGGTTTCGTTTATAGGCGCGATGTAACAACCATCGCATCCGCATTTTGGACACTTGTCCAATTTATCAGTAATATTAATCATTGAGTATTTCTTTTTTTGGTCCTAAAGTAGTTGTTTGATTTTTAGTGTATTCGTATTTATATGAATTCTCTTCTTCGTACTTAACTCGCCTCAAAACTTCCTTTAAGTTGTCCCATGCCTCAGGCGTCAAGTTATAGTGGTGAGAAGCTTCAATAAATCCGCTAAACCAGATACAAAACTCTTTGGGTGTTAGTGCTTGTAACATAACTATTGTTTTTTTGGAAGACTTATTTTCTTAAGTTGAGGCAGTTTTATTTCTACGGGTTTTGGAAACTCTTCGAATATTTTAAAAAGTTCTTCTTTCATCTTTTCGTAGTTAAAATTAATTTTTGAGTAGTGAGTTTGCCTCTTAGATAGCTCTTCGTATTTGGGGTATTTTTTAAACACATCTTTCATTTTGTCAGACGCATCTTTTTCGTCGTAAGAAAACCACATAGACTCTTTAAGTATTATGTTTTTAACAACCGCTGAATCGTGAACCTTTGTAAGATCTCCTTTCACAAATACATTGTATTCTGGATGTAAAAAATCCATGTGACCAGACCAACCGGAAACTATTATTGGCTTTTTACAGAGGCTAAATTCTAATAGAGGCCTACCGAATCCTTCTCCTTTAGTTAAAAACAACATAGCTTTTACCTTACTGTGATTGTATAAGACATTCATCTCTTCTTCTTTCATTTCTCCGTGAAGCAGATACACGTTGGGTAAATCTTTCGAGTCTACACTCTTCTTTATAGCTTCTATCTTTTCCAGTATGTGATCTCTATCCATTATGCTTGCTCCCGCTGAAGAAGTCTTGACTATCAATCCCGGCTTTCTTTTTTGGTCTTTAAACGTATTCAAAAAAGTTCTTATCGTGGCGCCTACATTTTTTCTATCTTCTCCTATATCACCTGGTAACCAGTGACCTACTAACAAAAAATTAAATTCTTCTTTAACTTCTTCGTTTAGGGCCTTTATTAATTCTTTACTATCGCTTTTATTATCCTCTATTTTATAGAACACCTCAGTATTTACCCCTTCGAATAAAACCTTAATCGGCTTTTCGTTAAATAGTTTACTTACTGCGCCCGTTCTTTGATCTTTCTTTTCGAAACCAATAGACTCAAATACTTTTTTTGCGTGATGAGAAGATACAACATTAAAGTTCATCCTATTTAATCCCTCTATCCAACTAGGATCGCACATGGTAGTTTCTATACCTGCAGTAAAACCTACGCTACACAACTTACCTATAGGCGCAAATTCTGATGGTATAGTCAACTGAAAGAAATAATCCGGTTGTTTTTTCAATTGACCGGTAGTGGATACGTAAGACTTTATCCACTTCCATTCTTCGTGATAATCTAGGTAATCCATAGGAGTGTTTCCCCATCTCTGAGAAAGTATCTCTATTTCCCACTCATCTTTTTTTAATTCGTGTATGGCTTTAAATAAATCTCTTGCTCGAGATCCGTAACCAGATGCTGTTGATACTGGAGCGCTAATGACGCAGTATGGTTTGGACATAATCTTTATTTTTAATACACAAGAGGATGAAGTATTGCCTTCCTCGGTAATGGTTTTGTTTTTATTAGTTCGAAACTTTTTCTAGGTTTCCAACTTTTAAATGTTTCTTCAAATCCTTCAATGATATTTTCGCACATGTGTTTAGCACTCATGCCTGATTCTTTGGAAGTTACCCACTGTCTCGCTAACATACCTCTATGCGCTCTTTCCTCAGGAGTCATCTCGTACGTTTTAAGAATCGCTTCTGCTGCGTCTCTAAAATCGCACCTGTCATCGAATATGTAAGGCGTAGGTATTGATCCCATAATGCTCATATTTGTAGGAAACAAAGGTAGCGCCCAATCTCCACAATTTTTATAACGACCGTAATGGTTGGATGGACACTCTTTGGTGGGTTCGAACCAATTACCCTCGCTGTCCAAGAATCTCATTTGATCTTGCATACCACCAGTTACGTTAGCTATAATCATCTTTCCACACATCATAGACTCTGTGAGAGACAGTCCCCAACCTTCGTTAGACGACATCAAACACGTAACATCGCTCAAGTTATAGAGCAAATTCATTTGAGAAGGGGAAAATTTATCGTTGGAAAAATAAACTTTTTTGTATTCTGGATCGCACAGTAATTCTACTATCGCATTAAGATCTGTTCCGTTTTCGTCTACGGGCGCTGTATGTAACACCAATGCGCACTTAGAAGCTTTATCTTTTCCTATCTTATCGCAAAATAAAGAATACGCTGCTATTAAATCTGATGTGCTTTTCCTTCGTATGTTTCTTGAATTATAAAACACAACAAATTCTGGGTTGCTTCCTTTGAATATTTTGTGTCTCATTTTCTCCAGTTCTTGTGACTCTGCAGTCATAAATTCTGTTATAGGATAGAAAGTCTTTTCGTTTATCCCATGAGGCACGTACTTTATGATCTTATCTTTTGCCTTATCTCCTAAAACTAATTCGTTAATCAACTTAGTTTGTTTCGATATGCAAAATAGTGAATCGCATGATTCATAATATGATTTATTGTATATTGGAGCGGGGAAATCGTCCCAGATATTTAAGTAGCACAGAGGAACTTTTTTTCTGATTTCGTTCTCTATTTGAAACAACCATATCCAATATCTTGGATCAGTAAAAATCATGACTGCGTCTGGCTTTTCTATATCCATAAGCTGTCTGATCAACATAGAATCTCCGTAGCCATTTTGAGGGTATATCATAACGCTGGCGTCGTTTATGCCTAGCAATTTGTTCGTATCGTCACTGACATCCAACTTTTTACCGAGCTCTGGATGGTTTATGGCTGCGCCTACGTTGATCCAATTGAATACGTGAGAGGTGCCTATGACTATTTCCTTAGCCGCAGTTGCAATTCCAGAATGGAACCTAATATCGTCGCACAGTAAGAGAATCTTTTTCCTATTCTCTTTCTTTATGTAACCGTCTTTCATCGAAACTATTTTTGTTGGTTATGTTAACAGACAAGATCCTGTATAATAAGTAGAATAAGTTTCGTGTAGTTTCATTCTGTAATCGTTATTGGTGAGATACAAATATATTGTCCTCTCTACGATGTCCTGTAAGTTCATCTTCGTCCTTACTGACATAACTTTAAAATCCTCGTAAAGCACATCGGGTATTTTTACCGACGTGATTATTCTTTTATTGCTCTTTTCCATTTTTATGTTTATTATAAATATTTAATATTTACGAATAAATACATAAATAATAAAAGGGCTACTTATTTGTTTTATCGCACAGATGGGGTTTGTCGTTGTATTCGCAATACTTGCAAGCTGAGGGATTTTTTACGAAGATAGCGTCTTTCTTGTGCTTCGCTTTCTCGTCGAAAGAGTGACTGACAAAGGATTTTAAACTGTTTATCGCTTCGTTGACCTTCTTCTTTCCCTGTGCTGGACAGAACTCTTGAACCCTGTGCATGGGGAACTCTGAGTTTTCGAAGATCTTCCTTCTACATATAAAGAACTGCACTTCGACCCTATCCTCAGGAACTTTCATCTTTTCTGAGAAGTACTTCTTGTAGAACAGGACTTGATTTATTTTAATCCTGTTCTTCTTGTCGTAATCTGTCCATCCCCTAGTAGAAGTCTTTATGTCGTACACGGTGTAAGTGTCTGTGTTTTTGTTGTACATGACAAGATCGATGTAGCCGTTCATGAAAACGTTGGGAGAATCATCAGATACTGGCACTAACATTGGCACCTCCACTCCAATTAGAGAAGTGTTCTTGGTATTGAAGAACTTTTGCCTGTTTTTCTTTATCCACTCCATTATAGCTATACCGTCCAAGTAATGCTCCCTGAGCTCTTCAGGAGTCGAATAGTGCGCTCCTTTGTTTTCTTCTAATGCTTCCTTATAGTTGAACGAGATACGCTCCTTGAGCATCGCAGATAAATCCAATTCGTTGGACGCTTTTACGGATTTATTGAACATCACGTTAAGGTACTCCTGAAGAACTTCGTGAAATGCGGTACCAAAAGAGAGAGCGATACTAGGTTTCCTTTCCTTGTGCTTCTTCACATAAGACAAGTACCACCTGTACTGACACTCTGAAAACATGGAATATTGACTGTATGATACAGTATTTTGATACGCATAATTAATCTTCAGTTGGTCTCTTTTTGCCACTCAGTGTAACTTTTATTTTTTGGATGTAGTTCGCTGCATCGAGAAGCTCCTCTTGTAAGTGAGTCAACCACCCGATAATGCCTAAGTCCTCTCTGTCTAAATCTGTTTCATACTTCTCTTTTCCCACTCGAGCCCTATCGATAATAGTATCGATAACAGAATCAACTATGGAATCAGTTTTAAGTACAGTTCTAGAGTTTTTTGCGTCGTATACAGTGATGCGTCCTTCTCTATTGTCCATCGATTGACTTTATTTCTTTGGGTAAGAACTCCTCGTTAACATGTCCGCAAGCTGTGCACGCAAATGTTTCTATCGGTATCAAAGAATCTTGAGGTGTACCAGTCAAGAACTTGCTTGCTTTTCTAAGTAAGATCGCTTGTTGGAAAGCCGAACACCCACACTTTTCGCAAGTGACAGGCGTGGTTTTATCCCAGCTTATGTTAAATTTAAAAGGTTGCTGGTTTTGCATTTTTTATTTTTTACTAATAAGAAAAGTCACTCTGCTATACCTCGTGGATTCGAACCACGACGAGGACTTTAGGATTGGAGCAGTGGTGCTAGCGCTAGCGGGTGGTCGATCCCCAAATACTCCGTCTTTATCAGTTATTCCTCGCCCTTTGGACTGAAGGGTGCGTCTGCCGGCTCTAGAGCTTTTCGCCAAGGTATAATATTAAGGAGTTTCAACGGTATCCTTTCCGGGCGATCCCCCGACAACTTTCTGGCAACTGATTAATTAATCCCTACGGAGTCAATAGCTACAGACGCAGCGTCTACTGCTACGGTAGAATCAACCACTGCAGTGGAATCTGTTGCGCAATCTACGCACTCTTTTTGAGCGGCACCTCCGCAAGATACGAGAGTAGCGATGATAGAGAGAACGAGAGCTGTCTTTTTCATTTTGCTTTCTGTTTTTGGTTTATGTGTACTTTTTGTTTTGGTTTGTTATCTTTACTAGTTTGTTAACGTAACCATTAGTTTCAGAATAACTTCTTGACAATATAGCCAAATATTCTGATCTGCTAATAACCTTCTTCTTGGTGATAAAATCTTGATAGAGTTTGTAATCCTTTACGCAATCTATCCACGAAGCGTAAGTAGCATAACCAGTGTATCCCTCTTTGTTTGTGGCAAAAGTCTTTCTTTTTCTTGGAACTTTCATGCCAAACATGTTATTCTTGGTTTTGAATATGCTGCTTGTAAAGGTTCCTGATTCTAGGATGGCTTGAGCTAGTACGATATCTACGTGTTGAATACCCAGATCGTTCATGATTTTTACTAGGTTTTCTTTGCTTAACACAAGAACGTCTTCGTACTTTTCTTCTTTTGCATTAAGGTTTGCGCATGGATT
>Ga0194129_10008024_pt1 | contig 12361 bp, 2 predicted proteins | sample TA2KigCa35mmetaG_FD_150862 | JGI IMG/M metagenome (GOLD analysis project Ga0194129, IMG submission 150862) | Freshwater microbial communities from Lake Tanganyika, Tanzania - TA2015038 Kigoma Deep Cast 35m | ecosystem: Environmental > Aquatic > Freshwater > Lake | place: Tanzania: Lake... | reverse complement strand
TGCGCACAGCCTCGTCCTTGAACGAGACGTCATACTGCCGGGGCGCTGCCCCGGCTTCCTTCTTCTTGGTCATGGTTGAGTCCTTTCTTCGGGCTCAACCCGTGTCCGTCAAACTGGGGCAACCTCAGTTCTCGCCAGCCGTACTAAATTCTCGGTGATCGTCCGCTATCCGGCCAACTCCTCCTCCACCGAGGCTACTTCGACCGCGCTCATCCGCGCCTCCGGCAAGCTCGCCGCGCCGCGTCCTGCCCCGATTCAGCTTCGCGGTGTCGACACGGGCGGCGAGCGCGAGTCGCGAAACTGAGCCGGCTCACTTGCCCTCCTGCGAAACCCCGCCTTTCCGGCGGTTTTTATTTTCGCCCCGGCCGGCGATGGCAGGAAAAGGGTTGCGGTCCGGCCTGATCGTGGTGCTTGTTTCGGACCTAAAAGCGGCAGTGCGCCGTTGGACCCCTTGCCTCCCATGTCCCCGTCCCGCCGCCGTTCCGTCCTGCTGTTTTCTGGTTTGTTGGGGTGCGCCTTGGTAGGAGCCCTGCTCGTCCCACGGAACAAGGCAAAGGTTGCTACGTCCGCGCCGCTCGCTGCTGCCGCTCCGCGTTCCCCGGGGGGGGATTTCGCGTCGGCCGAGCGTGCCGGGGCCGCCCGCGTGTCCGCGGTCGCGCCGTCGGCTTCCGCCTCCGGCGCGGTCTCTGCCGCGGGGGACGCGTCGCGTGATGCTGCCGTCGCTTCCCTGCCTGCGACCCCAGAGGAGTCGCTTCTGCCCGAGCCCGCTCCGGTCAACTTCGCGGACAACTATGTCGTCATCGGCGGCCATCGCGCCCATCCGCACCGACTGCTCGGCCGGGTGAAGGAGGGCGCCGCGGGCGCCGCCTCCGCTGCGCTGGCCGCCGAGGAGATGGGCGTGTTGCGCCGCTCTGCCCTGAGCCCCGGTGACGAGACCTTTTCCGCCGTCCGGCCTGTACTCACTCCGGTCGCTTCGCGGGCCGAGGCCGAGTCGCGCGGCGAGGCGTTGCAGCGCCGCATCAAGGCCCTGCTCGATTCAGGCGCCTTCGACTACCTCGAGCCCGATTACCTTGTCTCGGTGCAACAGACCGCTCCCGCCGATGCCGCGTTTGCCGACGGTCGTCTCTGGGGGCTGCGCAACACAGGACAAAACGGCGGGCTCGCTGGCGCCGACATCGACGCGGTCCGAGCCTGGGGTCTGACCACCGGTGCCGTCGAGGTGATCGTCGCCGTCATCGACAGCGGCGTGCGCTACACCCACGCCGATCTTGCCGGGCAGATGTGGCGCAACCCCGGCGAGTCCGGCGCGCTCGCGACCAACGGGGTCGATGACGACCGCGACGGTGTGGTCGATAACGTTTTCGGGCTGAACGCGCAGAAGGGCAGCGGCGATCCGATCGACGAGCACGGCCACGGCACGTTCTGCGCTGGCATTATCGCAGCGCAGGCCGATGGCGGCGGGCCCGCTGTCGGCGTCGCCCCGCGCGTCCGCATCATGGCTTGCCGTTTCCTCGACGCGCAGGGCATCGGCGCGTCCTCCGACGCCATCAAGAGCATCGGTTTCGCGGTCGCGAAGGGCGCGCGCGTCCTCAACAACAGCTGGGGCGGGGGAAGCTACAGCCAGGCGATGTTCAACGCCATTCTCTCCGCCCGCGCGAAGGGCGCGATCTTCATCGCCGCCGCAGGCAACGAGGGCACCGACAACGACCGCATCCCGCTCTATCCGGCCAGCTATGCCGCCGATAGTGTTATAGCGGTGGCCGCCCTTGATCGGGCGGACAAGCTCGCCGATTTCTCATCGTACGGCGCCAACCGCGTGCACCTCGGCGCGCCGGGAGTGGGCATCTTCTCCACCAGCCGCGCCTCCGACGCCGCCTATATCTCCAGCAGCGGCACCAGCGCCGCGGCCCCGCATGTGTCGGGCGTCGCCGCGCTTGTGCTCTCGCGGTTCCCCGGCCTTCCGCTCGCCGAATTGGGGCAGCGCATCCTCGCCGGCGCCGCGCCTGTCGCGGCGTTGCGCGGCAAGACCGTGACGGGCGGGCGCCTCAACGCCTACGCCGCGCTCACCGGAGCCCCCGACGGCGTGCTCGAGCTTTCCGTCACTCCCGCCGCCGGCACGCTCGTCGCGCCCGGATCGACCTTCCCGGTCTTTGTGCGGGTGCACGATATCGCCGCGGTCACGAACGCGACCGTGTCGCTCGTGACAGGGTCCACCTCCGCGCCGATCGAGCTCCGCAACAATGGCATCGCGCCCGACGCCCAGGCGGCCGACGGCATCTACAGCGCGAACGTCACCGCGCCGTCGGGCGTCGCGGAATTCACGCTCAAGCTCACCGTCGCTGCTCCGGACAAGAAATCGGCCGAGCTCGCGGTCACGCTGCCGCTCCGGTCGCCGCCCGCCAACGACGCGTTCGCGAAGCGTCTGCCACTCGCCGGTCCGTCTGCCTCGACCACGGGCTCCTCGGAGGGCGCGACGCGCGAGGCGGGCGAGCCCGTCCACGCCGGCCGGGAGGGCGGAGCCTCCGTCTGGTGGACGTGGACCGCGCCCGTGTCGGGCAAAGCCGCGGTGACCACGCGCGGCAGTTCCTTCGACACTTTGCTGGGGGTCTACACTGGCGCCTCCTTCGATCAGTTCACGCGCATCGCGCAGGACGACGACAGCGGGGGAAACACGACCAGTGCGGTCGCCTTCAACGCGGTCGCCGGCACGGCCTACGCTATCGCCGTCGACGGATACCGTGGTGCCTCCGGGGCGGTGAGTCTCTCCGTCTCCCTGGCGCCGGAACAGCCTGGCGCAGCTCCTGCAAACGACGCGTTCGCCAACGCCGCCTCACTCTCCGGCTCCAGCCTGGTGCTACTTTCCTCGAACTCGGGCGCTACGCGCGAGGCTGGTGAATCCGAACATGCCGGCGCCGCTGGCGGCGCATCCGTCTGGTGGCGCTGGAAGGCTCCGTCTGCCGGTCTCGTCACGGTCGCGACGGATGGCAGTTCCTTTGACACCCTGCTCGCGGTCTATGCCGGGTCCGCGCTCGACGCGCTGACTGCGGTCGCCGCCGACGACGACAGCGGTGAGGGCCCGCGCAGCCTCGTCACGTTCACCGCCGGCGCGGGAAAGGAGTACCGCATTGCGGTGGACGGGAAGGCTGGTTCGACCGGTGTCGTGGTGCTGCGTCTCTCCCTTGCTGCCTCAAAGCCGGCTCCGGCCAACGACGCCTTCGCCGCGCGGATCGCCATCTCCGGCGCTGCCGACCCCGCCGGCGCGGTCCGCGTCTCCGGCGCCAACGTGGGCGCGACCGAGGAGGCCGCTGAACCTGACCACGCGGGAAATCCCGGCGGACGTTCCGTCTGGTGGACATGGACTGCGCCGGGCGCCGGCATCGCCACCCTTTCCACCGCCGGCAGCTCGTTCAACACTGTCCTCGCGGTTTACACCGGCGGAAGCCTTGCCTCCCTCGTGCCGGTCGCCGCCAACGACCAGGATCCGGCGGGCGGCAACACGAGCCGCGTCTCCTTTGCGACCGCCGCGGGAGTGACCTATCAGATCGCGGTCGACGGCGCCCGCGTTGGCCTCGTCGCGGAGTCGGGCTCCATCGCGCTCCGCTTGGCGCACGCCGCCGGTGCCGTGGTGCCCGCGAATGACGGTTTCGCCGCCGCCGCCGCGCTTCCCGGCATTCAGGCGGCGTGGAACGGCTTCAACATTGGCGCCACCGCTGAAGCGGGCGAGCCCGACCATGCTGGCCTCGTCGCCACGCGCTCCATCTGGTGGACGTGGACCGCGTCGAGCGCGGGAGTTGCTATGGTCAGCACCGCGGGCAGCGGCATCGACACGGTGCTGGCGGTCTACACCGGCAGCTCGGTTTCTTCGCTCACCAAGGTGGTCGCCAACGATGACGATGGCACCCAGCGCACCAGTCGGGTGGTGTTCAAGGCTTCGGCGGGCACCATCTATCGCATCGCGGTGGACGGCGCGGGAGGAGCGTCGGGCCAGATATCGCTTTCGCTCCTGCTCGACGGGGCCGAGGCCGGGCCGGCCAACGACGCCTTCGCCGCCGCGGCGCCGATTCTGTGGCCCGCCGTGACCATTGCCATCGCGCCGCCGCCGCCGCTGACGGTCTCGGTGAGAGGAACCAACGCGGGCGCGAGCCGCGAAGCGGGCGAACCGGTCCACGCTGCTCGCGAGGGCGGGGCTTCGGTCTGGTGGAAGTTCAAGGCGCCGCAGGGCGGCGTCTTGGAGATCAACTCCGCCGGCTCCGGTTTTGAGGCGCTGCTTGCATTATACCGCGGCGATGCGATCGATCGGCTTACGCCGCTCGGGTCCGACTCCGGCGCGCCCGGCCGGCCTTACGCCGCGGTGCGCGCGTTCCTGACCGCCGGGGCGACCTATTTCATCGCGGTGGATGGCGCCGGGGGGGCGCAGGGCCCAGTCGCGCTCCATTTGAAGCTCGAGACCGCGCGCGAGCTCTACGCGACCCACTTCGATCTGTTCCCGGCGGGGGTCGACAAACTCTTCGGCTTCGACGGCTGGTCGGGCGTGGTCGACCCTGGCTCCTCTGGGATCAGCGAGTCCGCCGCGGGCTCCAAGGTCGCCTGGATCGGTCGTGTGGCCGCATCGACCCGCGACGTCGTCGCGGTACGCCGGCCGATCAATTACGACCCTCTTGGCTCGGGCACGCCTGTGGTCGTTTTCTCGGCTGACGTCGAGCTCACCGCCTCGACCAACGGCCGCAACGATGGGTTTGAATTCGCGGTGCGGAATTTCGCCGGGGAGACGCTCGGCGCCGTGCGCTTCAATCTGGCGGATCGTTCCGTGAGCCGAGACGACCGCGGCCCCGCGCTGGCGAAGTCCCCGGTGGTGCTCGTGGCCGGGGAGTCGCGCCGCCTCGCTGCGACGATTGATTTCGGGCGGAATCGCTGGAGCGTCACCTACGGCGCGGAGGCACTCTGGACCGACCAGCCGCTGACCGCGCGCACCGGCGTCGCCTTCGATCTCGGGGACATCACCGTGGCGTGGCGCATCGCCGCCCCCGGAGCGCCAGGCGACAATTTCCTCTCGTTTGACAACTATCGCGCGGCCGTCGCGGAGCCAATCACGCTTCTCCTGCAGCCGCGCGACCAGTCGGTCGTTGCGGGGCAACCGGCGTTCTTCACGGTCGCCGCGGCCGGTGCGCCGCCGCCGCAGTTCCAGTGGCAGCGGCGGACGACTGCGGGAAGCACGTTCTCCGACCTTGCCGAGGGGAGCGACTACGCGGGGGTGCGTTCACCCAAGCTCACGGTGAGGAGTGCGGGCGTGGCGATGAACGGTTACGTCTTCCGGTGCGTGATCAGCAACGGTCAGGCCGCCGTGCTGACCAGTTCCGCGGCGGTCCTGACGGTCGGCAAGGCGACGCAGACCCTCGCGTTCATCGATCCGCCGCAGGACCGTCCTTTCAGTCCGCAGCCGATCGGGCTCCGGGCGGTTTCGGCCAGCGGACAACCGGCGGTGTTCTCGGTTCTGGGCGGGCCGGCGCGGGTGGAAGGAAATCAGCTCACGCTCACCGGCTTGGGCACGGTGAAGATCAGCGCCTCGGTTCCGGGTACGGACTCCCTTTCCGCCGTGGCGTCGGTCGAGCACACGTTCACGGTCTTTAAGGCGATTCCCGTCATCACGTGGAACCCGCCCGCGCAGGTGGCGGCCGGCACCGTGCTTTCCGCCGCGCAGCTCAACGCCACCGCCGTCCCGGGCGGCGGAGCGTTCGTCTATCAGCCGGCGGTTGGCACGGCGCTCGCGACGCCCGGCCCCGTGCAGCTCGCGCTCAAGTACTCTCCGGCCGCCGCTGATGCCGCCACTTACGAGTCGATCTCCGTCACGCGCGTGGTGCTGGTGGGTGGGGTCGCGGGCGCGCCGCTGATCGTGCGCCAGCCGGTCTCGCAAAAGGTGCCCCTCGGCGCGCCCGTTTCCGCCGAGGTGGTCGCGGTGGGCGACAACCTCGCGTTCCAATGGTTCAAGGATGACGTCGCCGTGAATGGCGCGACCAAGCCGTTTCTCGTGATCGCCGCGTTCGCGGCTTCCGACGCCGGCACCTACCGCGTCGAGATCAGCGGCGGCGGGGTAAAGGTATCCTCTCAGCCCGCGGTTCTGAGTCTCGCCGGCGCGGAGATTTCCGCTGTCCACGCGGTCGTCGGCACGGTCTCGCCGTCTTCGGCCACGGTGACGATCCGCAACACGCTGAGCTACCCGGGCACGCCGTCGGGGCTCGGTTGGTCCGTGCTCATTCCGCGCGGATGGTCGCTGGCCGCGGTTTCCGGCCAGACCGGGGAAGTCGCCCCGGTGATCGGCACCACCGACGTGCTGGAGTGGGCTTGGACCACCGTGCCCGCGGGGCTGGTGTCGTTCACGTACACGCTCAGTCTGCCGGCCGGGGAATCCGGCGCGCGTTCCGTCTCTGCTTTCGTGGTGCTGCGCGGGGCGGGGGAGGGCGGCGCCCTCACCAAGGTGCTGGTTCGCCCTGATCCGCTGCCGGTCGCGCGCGGCCGGCGGCACGACGTCGATGTCAACGGCGACGGCCGCATCAGCCTCATCGAGCTCACGCGTCTGATCGAGCTTTACAACACCCGCAACGGCACCGCGCGCACCGGCGCCTACTCCGTCGCCGCCGCGGACAGCGAGGACGGCTTCAATCCCGAGCCGCGGCGCGCCGTCGCCGTGGTCGCGACTCTCAACCGCCATCACTCCGCCGACACCGACCTCGACGGCAAACTCAGCCTCACGGAGCTGACTCGCGTGATCGAGTTGTACAACTCCCGCACGGGCACGACCCGCACGGGCGACTACCGCGAGAGCGAAGGCACGGAGGACGGTTTCGCCCCAGGACCGTGATGGAAAGAGAGGATGACGGGGAAGACTTGGAAGAGAGGAGCCCTTTCCCTTCGACCGTTTATCCTCTGGTCGATTGGTTTCTTGGTTCTCTCCGTGCGTTTTTCGAGGTGCCCCCGTCTCCCCGGTCTCAACGGTCGCCCAGGTTTCGTTGGGCTTTCCGGGCGTGCTGCGGGAATCCGTCGGGATCATCGGAGGACTTGTTTGCGCTGGTGAGACGTCGCGCTTTCTTTGGGTGGTGCTTCTCGCTTCGCGCCTTCCTCCGCTCCCCAGCGCCTCGCTCCTTTTTCGGATGCTGATTTTTCGCCGGCTTGCCCCCCACGCTTTCTGCCTCCTCCTCGCCGCCGCGGGACTTCGCGCCCAGTCGGCCACGATGACGGCCGGCGCTTCGACCTACCCTGCCACCGCTGCGCAGGTGACCCTAGACGTTTCCATCAACTACGCGTCCGTGGCCGCGCCAACGGCCATCGGGTTCACGATCAACCTTCCGTCCGGTTGGGCTTTGGTCAGCACCACTGGAGCCAACGTGCCGGAAATCCGCTCGCGGGTGGGCGACGTCGGGACCTTGGAGTTCGCCTACGCTTCGCTTCCTCCCGGTTCGGCGGCCTTCAGGGTGGTTGTTTCCCATCCGGCCGGCATGTCCGGCTCCCAGACGATCCGCGGCGCGGGACTGTACCGCTCTCCGCTGCGCAACCTTCCCGTGCCCGACATTGTGCTCGTCCCCGAGACCTCTCCGCCGGTCATCACCCGTCAGCCTTCGGGTACCAACGTGACGGCGGGGCAGTCCGTTTCCTTTTCTGTCGAGGCTTCCGGTTCGCCGGTCCTGACCTACCAGTGGCGGAGGGATGGATTGGCTCTAGCGGGAGCCAGCGCGGCCACGCTCAACTTGAGTGCGGTTTCGGCTGCCTTTGCGGGGTCCTATGACGTGGTCGTCGCCAATCCAGGCGGAAGCGTCACCAGCTCGTCCGCTGCACTGGTGGTCACCGCCGCCGTCGTCGCCCCCTCAATAGTGGTGCAGCCCGTTTCGCTGGCGGTTGCCCCCGGGGTGTCCGCTTCCTTCTCGGTAAGTGCCAATGGTTCCGCCCCCCTTGCTTACGAGTGGCGGAAAGACGGGGCGGTGGTGGCGGGAGGCACGAACGCCACGTTGTTTCTACCTGCGGTGTACTCCCCGTCGGCCGGAGTTTACTCGGTGGTGGTTTCCAACGCGGGGGGGAGCGCGACGAGCTCCTTCGCCACGCTCGCCGTATCCGCCTCCGGTTCGGCTCCGGTCATTTCGGCGCAGCCGGCCTCGCAATCGGTGGCGTCGGGAGCTTCCGCCTCGCTGACAGTTGTTGCGTCCGGGACGGCCCCGTTGACCTATCAATGGCGCAAGGACGGCGTCGCCATCAGCGGCGCGACCTCAAGTACGCTCGCGCTATCTGGCGTGACCGCCACGTCGGCAGGAGCCTACAGCGTCGTGGTCTCCAATTCCGCGGGGAGCGTCACAAGCTCCACGGCCACGCTCACCGTCAGCGCCGCCGCCGCGGCGCCGGTGATCACCTCCCAGCCGCTTTCACAGTCCGTCGCCGCGGGGGGCTCTGCCACGCTTTCGGTCGCGGCCTCGGGGACCGCCCCGCTTGTCTTCGAGTGGCGCAAGGATGGTACTGCCATCGCCGGCGCCACGCGCGCTTCCTACGCGCTCCCCTCCTTCTCGGCGGCCGCGGTGGGTTCGTACGCGGTTATTGTCTCCAACTCCGCGGGGTCGGTGACCTCGTTGCCGGCCGCCGTTACCCTAGCCGCCTCGACCGGTCTGGGCGGGGCGGTCTTCGGCACGTTCGCGAGCGATTCCGGCACTTTTGCCTTGTGGGTGCGCGCGGATCGCACCGCCGTTTTTCTCGGGTTTCTGCGGGCCGACGGCCGCGCGCTGCTGAATCGTACCGCCGAGATCGGTGCCGACGGGCGTTTCCAGTTTTCGCTGGAAGCGTCCCCCGCGGGAGGGACGGTCACGGGAGTTTCCGGGCTTCTTTCCCCGGACGGATCTATTTCCGGCAGCCTCACGGGCGCCGGAATATCGGTCACTGCTCCGGCCCGCGCCACCTCCACGGCGACCTCCGCGCTTGCGGGCTATTACGCGGCGGGCGAGCCCAACGGTTCCTCGGTGGCCCACACGGTCGTCGGCGCCGGCGGCGAGTCGTACGTGCTGATCGTCGCCAACTCCGGGTCGGAGGCGGGACGTGGCACGGCGGGGGCCGATGGCGCCATCACCGTCGCCACCGGCATCTCAACCGTCGCTGGCTCCGTTCAGCGGGAAAATACGGTCTTGGTCCTTTCCGCGCAGCGTCCTTTGGCGGCGGCCGCGTCGTTTGTCGGCGCCAACGACGAGCGGCGCACCGTGCGCGAGAAGTTACTCAACATCTCGACCCGCAGCGACACCACCGGAGCCGAGGGCAACGCGCTCATCGCCGGCTTCGTGATCGGCGGGACGACGCCCAAGCGCGTTCTCGTGCGCGCCATCGGGCCTTCGCTCGCGCCGTTCGGCGTCGCGGGAGCGATGCCGGCCGCGCGGCTGGAGTTGTTCCGCGGACAAACCTCCCTTGCGGTTTCGAACGACTGGGGCTCGGCCGCCGGTGCCTCCGCGGTCGCCGCGGCCGCCGCCCGGCTCGGGGCGTTCGCCCTCGACGCCGCCAGCCGCGATGCCGCCGTGCTCATCGAGCTCGCCCCGGGCGCCTATACCGCCGTGATGACCGGGCAGGGGAGTGCCGGCGGGGTCGGCTTGGTCGAGGTCTACGACGCCGACGAAACCGCCCTCGCCGCCCAGCGCATCGGCAATCTGGCCTCGCGCGGGCTGGCCGGCAGCGGCGACCGTACCCTCACCGTCGGCTTCGTGGTCGGAGGAACCGTCCCCAAGCGCGTGCTGGTGCGCGGCGTCGGCCCCGCGCTCACCGCCTTCGGCGTGACCGGTGCGCTCGCCGATCCACGCTTCGAGGTGTTCCGCGAGGGCTCCGTCATCGGCCGCAACGACAACTGGGAGGACGGCGCCGCCGGTGGCTCGATCGCCGCCGCCTCCGCTTCCGTGGGTGCCTTCGCGCTCGCCGCCGGCAGCCGCGACGCCGCGCTCATCCTCAACCTCTTCCCCGGCGCCTACACCGCCCAGGTCTCCGGTTCTGGCGATCAGACCGGCACGGCGCTCGTCGAGGTGTATGAAGTGCCCTGAAGCTCCACCGCGGCCCGCTTCCGCCGTGCGGTAATCTTCGCGGCGACCCCGTCTCCCTGGTCTCACCCGTCTCCGACCTCTCACCGGTCTTCCTCCGTGGGCAACCCACCTCGCTTCGTCACGCCACTCCGAACACCCTGATTTTTGACCGCGGATGGCTCGGATACCGCGGATGATGCGGTGTCGGCTCACAGTCTTTGAACGCCGAAGAGCGGCTTTCCTACGAATCCGAGGAAGGTAAGACGTGGAGAACGGCGGGAGAGGCGGACGAGCGCGTGCCGGTAAGGCTTCGTAAGGATCCTGATCTCGGTGTCGGGAGAGCGATGGCGCTCCGTGGTGAAGACAATATTCCATACAACGATTCGGTGTTGCCACCGAGCAACGATGATCGATCCTCTTGACCCGCTCGCCCGTCCATTCCCCGACATGAATCGTAACCTGTTTGCCCGGCTCCTGTTCGTTCTATCTTTGCTGCCAGCTCTCACGGCGCACCTCAGGGCCCAAGGCGCGCCGGTCATCTCCAGCCTGACAGCGCCACGGCAAATTGTCGCTGCTGGCGGAAGTTTAAAGCTCAGTGTTTCGGTAGCAGGGGCCAGCGGATTACAATGGAGTCGCAATGGGCGCCCGATTTCGGGCGCGACCGATACAAGTTTTGTCATCAGCGCGGCTGCTCCCGTTAAAGATAATGGATGGTATCAGGTTAGGGCGTCCAATGGAGTCGGTACGACCCTTAGTCGAGCCGTGTTCGTGAATGTTTCCGGGGGGTACAAAGTGCAGGCCTGGGGAGATCCCAGCCTTACCGGTGTGCCGGCCAACCTTGATGATGTCGTGGCCATCTCGGCCGGCGCCAATCACAGCGTGGCCCTAAAGAGTGACGGGACGGTTGTTTCCTGGGGTTGGCCAGGGGATCCGATAGTTGGTATTTCAACCTCTAATCTTTCAGATATTGTAGCGATAGCGGCTGGTTGGGGCTTCAGCTTGGCGCTAAAGGCAGATGGGACGGTCATCGCAACAGGAGGTGGAAGCTTGTTGGCTGTTCCTGCGGTGCTCAGCGATGTTGTCGCGATTGCCGCCGGGGTTAACCATGCGCTCGCATTAAAGGCGGACGGCTCGATCGTCGCATGGGGTTACAATGGATCTGGTCAGACCTCGGTTCCTTCAGGACTCACCGGGATGTGCTCTATTGCTGCCCTAGAATCCCACAGCGTCGCTGTAAAAGCAGATGGAACCGTTGTGATGTGGCCTGCCAGGGGTCTCGAATCAAACTTAGCTATTCCTGGCGACTTAGGGGAAGTTGCGAGTTTATCGGGAAGGTCCGCTAACATCCTTGCTTTAAAGTCAGATGGATCGGTGAAAGGGTGGGGGTTGTTAGGGGGCAATCATTTCAACTCAGCTCGGATTAGTGCTCTGGTTGGCATCAAGTCCGTTGCCGCAGGAAGTTTACACGGACTGTTTCTGAAATCGGACGGTACCGTTTTCGCCACAGACTATGACATCGGAGGGCAGAATGGGCAGGCCGCAGCGCCTTCCCTGTTAGGAAACGTGGTGGCTATAGCCGCGGGACATCGGCACAGCCTCGCCCTTTCCACCCATCGGAAGCCGCTCATTACTAAAGCTCCAGTGGCCACTTCCGCCAGCTTGGGCGAGAGCCTAACGTTTTCAGTTGTAGCTAATGCCGGCGGTGCGCCGTTAAATTACCAATGGCGCAAAGACGGGCTAGCGATTGCTGATGCCACTAATGCTACACTGGGCCTAAGCGCCGCATCTGGCAGCGGTGGTTCTTACGATGTGGTGGTGAGCAGCTATGTGGGATCCACTACAAGTTCCTCAGGTATTCTGAGTCTTCGTCCGGTTGGCGCTCCTTACTTCCAGTTGAGTGGCACATATCCGGCTGGGGCGACAACCTTTGGCGATTCGGCGACTGTAACAATCCGGTCGGGGTTCACTAACGCCCTTATCTACTATACCGCCGATGGGTCCGAACCTGCGATTGGGGTGTCACCGCAGTATTCCGCTCCTTTCGCCGTAACCTCGTCGGTTACGATAAAGGCGCTGGCGGTCAACCCGGTGAATTTTGATTCGGTCGGAACCGATCCGATCACCGTTACAATTGTTCCCACCTTTGCCCTATCATTATCCTCGGGCGGGGGTGGCTCTGCTTCTTCAGCCCCGATGGCTGCTCGCTACATCTCAGGAAGTGAAGTGACCCTAACCGCCACGCCGGATCCTGGTTGGTTGTTTATGAAGTGGTCCGGCGACGCCACCGGCACGACGTCCACGACTTCCGTCGTCATGGACCGCAACCGCACGGTGCA
>Ga0194129_10008021_pt1 | contig 12364 bp, 7 predicted proteins | sample TA2KigCa35mmetaG_FD_150862 | JGI IMG/M metagenome (GOLD analysis project Ga0194129, IMG submission 150862) | Freshwater microbial communities from Lake Tanganyika, Tanzania - TA2015038 Kigoma Deep Cast 35m | ecosystem: Environmental > Aquatic > Freshwater > Lake | place: Tanzania: Lake... | reverse complement strand
TCGACGAGCCTGCGCTGGTGCTGCCAGAGCATCGTGAGGTCGTCGGCCGTGAATCGCTCCACGCCCGCCAGCAGGTAACGCTGCAGGGCAGCCGCGTCGAGACGGACAGGTCCCGGGAAGTTCAGCCTGTTGAGGGTCGACTTCACGTGATGCAGCACCTTGGCGTGCTGCCGCGTGAGGCCGTTGCGGTGCCGGGTCCAGGTGCGGAGCACCTGGACGTTCTCCGGCGGCGCCCAGGCCAGCGGCAGCCTGCCGTCAGCCAACAGCAAGGCCACGTTCAGGGCGTCCTCCCGGTCCGTCTTGATACGGCGCCCGGCGAGGGCCCGTGCGCCACGGGCGTCACAGAGCACGAGCTGTCCGGCCAGCGGCTCGAGTTCCGTCCACAGCCAGCGGTAGAAGCCCGCCGTCTCGATCGCCACCACGCTCGGTTGCGGCAGCGAGGCGAAGAACGACCGGATCTGGTCCCGGCACTTGCAGGCAATCTTTTTGTACGTGACCTCACGGTCAGTTCGCCGGACAATACACGCCGTCAGCGTGTCCTTGTGAAGGTCGATGCCAACGAAACAGGCCGCGTCTCTTCGAGCGATCATCGTGAACTCCATGTCAGGGGGAAACGGTCTCAGCAACCAATGAGAGGGTATGCGAACGCATGCCCTCGCCCCCTACATGGTTTCACGCTGGTGGAGCTTCTGGTGGTGATCGCGATCATCGCCACGCTGATCGGCCTGCTGCTGCCGGCCGTGCAGTCGGCCCGCGAGGCGGCCCGGCGGACGCAGTGCTCCAACCAGCTCAAGCAGGTCGGCCTCGCGATCATGAACACGGAGAGCGCCTCGCGGATGTTTCCCAGCGGCGGCATCTCGCCGTATCCGAAGATCGAAGACTACGCGGCCGGTGGCAAGCCGTTTGGGCCCGACAAGCAGGGGCTCTCGTGGGGCTTCCAGATCCTCCCCTACATGGAAGGGGGCAACATCACGGCCATCACCAACACGCCGCAGATCGCCAACTCCTCGGTGCCGGAATTCTTCTGCCCGTCGCGGCGGGGGCCGACGAGCTACGTCAACACCGACAGCGCGCGGGTCACGAATCAGGGCATCAGCGGCCCGGTCACCTACTGGCTGACCGACTACGCGGCCGCCCACCCCGGGCCCAGCCGCGCGGAAAACCCGACGGTGTATGACGCGGCGATGCGGCAAGGCACCGCGCAGGCCGGCGAGCTGGCCAACACGGTCGGCTGCTCCAACGGCTTCGGATTCTGGGGTTATGGGACGACCTCCGGCGACTTCCTGACGAAGAGCATGGCGGACTCGCTCAAGGCGAGATACACCGGGCACCGGGGGGTCCTCGCCCGCGGCTCCTGGATCGTCAAGAGCGCTTCGGGCAGCCGGATCGACTATTTCGACGGCAACTCTCGGATCAAGGACATCACCGACGGGACTAGCAAGACGATGATGGTGTTCGAGAAGCGGCTGCGGCCGCCGTACATTCCGGGCGGCGTCGACGACGATGAAGGCTGGTCGGCCGGCTGGGACTACGACACCGTGCGGTCCACCTACTGCACCCCCACGCAGGATTCGCCGAGCCGGATTTCAAGCGCCGACGGCAACGGTTCGGCCCGGGCGCCCGGCTCTGCCCACGCGGCGGGTGTCACTTCCGTGTTCGCCGACGGATCGGTCCGCATGATCGGCTACGACATCAGTCCCGAGACCTTCAACAACCTGGGGCATCGCCAGGACGGCGAAGCAGTGACCCTGCCGTGACCATGCCATGACACAAGCCCGCCCGGATCACTCCGCACTCGGCGGAGCCTCTTCGGGGGGTCGTGGCCCGGAGGTTTCGCCGATGCTCCTCGTTCCCCCAGCGCACGCGGCACGCACGTCCGGAGGCTCCTCCGGATCGGGTTTCACGTCGATCGACGGCGAGACCTATGTGACCATCCGCAACGTCGAACCGGATGCCCCGTTCCTGATGAACGTGGTGGGCAACGGCGACGTCTGGATGTTCGTGGGCAGCAACGGCGGCATCACCGCGGGGCGTCGTGACCCCGACCTCGCGATCTTCCCGTATGCCACCGTCGACAAGCTCCTGGCGACGCCGCACGCGAGCGGCCCGGTGTGCCTGATCGAGTCGGAGGCAACGCTCTGGGAGCCCGGCCGCGGGGCGGTGGCGAACGGCGCCCGGCACCTGCACAAGCACAGCTGCGGCACCAGCGTGGTGTTCGAGGAGACGCACGAGCCCCTGGGGCTGCGACTGCGCTGGCAGCTCGCCACCAGCGACGAGTTCGGGATCGTCCGCCGCTGCCTGCTCAAGAACGTCGGCCGCACGCCCGTGCCGCTCCGGCTGCTCGACGGCTGGCACCAGATGCTGCCGCCTGGGGTCTGCCAGCACACCTTCGAGCGGTACAGCTACCTCGCCGCCGCCTACATGCGGCACGAGTTCCTCGGGGCGGGCGGTCCGCTCGTCTCGTGCCTGAATGCGGCGATCAGCGATCGTCCCGAGCCCGCCGAGTCGCTCCGCGCGTCGGTCGCCTGGTCGTTCGGCCATCGGGCCCCCCGGCGGACGGCCTCCGTGCGGAGCATCGACCGGTTTCGGAGCGGCGGCCAGGTGCAGAGCCGGGACGGCATCGTCCGCGGCGAGTTCGGCTGCTACCTCGTCGAAGACGCGGCGGTCTTGGCCGCCGACGAGACGCTCGAGTGGTTCACCGTCGTCGACACCGGGCTCGACCACGCGGCCGTCGTCGCGCTCCATCAGCGGCTCGAGGCGGCCGTCGGGCTCCGCGATGCGGTGCTCGGCAGCGTGCGGGGCGAGGCCGATGGCATCTTCCGGCGGGTCGCCGCCGCCGACGGGCTGCAGGCGTCGGCCGATCGCGGCGTCGCCATGCACCACTTTTCAAACACGATGTTCAACATCATGCGCGGGGGCATTCCCGTCGCGGGTCATCTCTGCCCCGGCGCCGACGTGCCCCGGTTCGTCGCGGCCCGCAACAGACCGGTGCATGATCGCCACCGCGGATGGCTGGAGTCGCTGGGCGATCTCGACCGCGACGAGCTCGTGGCGGCGGCGGCCGAGCGCGGCGACCCCCAGCTGCTGCGCATCGTCTCGGAATACCTGCCGATCTGCTTCAGCCGCCGCCACGGTGATCCGAGCCGGCCCTGGAACCGGTTCTCGATCGCCACCCGCGGCCCGGACGGCCGCCAGCACCTGGCCTACGCCGGCAACTGGCGGGACATCTTCCAGAACTGGGAGGCCCTGGCCTGGAGCCACCCCGCCTGCCTGCCGGCCATGATCGCGGCGTTTCTCAACGCCTCCACGGCCGACGGCTACAACCCCTACCGCATCACCCGCGACGGCATCGACTGGGAGGTCTCGAATCCCAACGACCCGTGGAGCCACATTGGCTACTGGGGGGATCATCAGATCGTCTATCTGACCCGGCTGCTGGAGCTCCACGAGCGGCTGCGGCCCGGGGTGCTCGCCCGCGGCCTGGACGATCCGCGGTACGTGACGGCCGCGGTGCCCTACCGCATCAAGGGCTTCGACGACCTGCTCCGCGACCCGCGGCACTCGATCGATTTCGACGCCGCCGAGCACCGGCGGCTGCGGGAGCGGATGGCAGACATCGGCGGTGACGGGGCGACGGTGGCCGACGGCGACGGCGCGCCACGCCTCCTGTCGCTCGCCGAGAAACTGCTGGTGCCGGTGCTCGTGAAGCTCACGAACCTCGTGCCCGGCGGAGGCATCTGGCTCAACACGCAGCGGCCCGAGTGGAACGATGCCAACAACGCCCTCGCGGGCTGGGGGCTGTCGGTGGTGACGGTCTGCCACCTGCGGCGCCACCTGGCCCTCGTGGAACGGCTGGTTTCGACCCATGCGGCTGATCTCCGGCTCACGCGCGCCACCGCCGACCTCCTCGCCGACGTGGCGGCGGCGCTCGACCCGCAGCGATCGGCCGACGCCTACGGCGTGTTCGAGGCCCTGGGGCGGGCGGGGGAACGCCATCGGGCTGCGGTCTATGCCGGACACGCCGCGACTCCGGTGACCGTTGCGGCCGGTACGGTGGTCCATGCGATCCGCTCGGCGGCCGCGGTCGTCGAGCAGACGATCTCATCGAATCGTCGCCAGGACGGCATGTATCACGCCTACAACCGGCTCACGATCCGGGGGCGTGAACTCGGGATCGGCCGGCTCGAACTCATGCTCGAGGGCCAGGTGGCGGCCCTGTCGAGCGGCCTGCTCGACGACGATGCCGCCCTCGCACTGCTCGAAGCGCTCCGCCGCAGCCCGCTGTTCCGGACCGACCAGCGGAGCTACATGCTCCAGCCCGAACGCGACCTCACGCCGTTTCTGGAGCGGAACCGCCTGCCCGCGGAGTGGCGGAAGCGGTGCCCGGGGCTCGCGGCCCGGGTCGCCGCCGGCTCGACCGACGTCGTGGTGCTGGACGCCCGCGGCGACGCCCGCTTCCATGCCGACCTGACGAACGACCGCGATCTCGCGGTCCGGCTCGATCGCGAGGGCCTGCCTACGGCGGAATCGGCCGCGGTCCGGGAGCTCTGGGAAGAGGTCTTCAGCCATGCCTCGTTCACCGGCCGCAGCGGGACCTTCTTCGCCTTCGAGGGGCTGGGCAGCATCTACTGGCACATGGTCGCCAAGCTGCTGCTCGCGGTGCAGGAGTGCCACGGCCGTGCCTCGGCCGCCACGAAGCCGCGGTTCCGGGCCGCCTACCATGCCGTCCGCGACGGGCTCGGCTTCCGGAAGAAGCCCGAGGAATATGGCGCCTTCCCCACCGACGCCTATTCGCACACTCCCCGTCATCTCGGCGCCCAGCAGCCCGGCATGACGGGGCAGGTGAAGGAGGAGATCCTCACGCGGCTCGGGGAAGTCGGCGTGGGCCTCGACGAGGGGCGGTTGCGGTTCGCCCCCGAACTGCTCGACGAAGCCGAGTTCGGCCCGGCGGCAGAGTTCGAGGTCGTGGCGATCGACGGGCGGCGCCAGGCGGTGCCGGTGCCGGCCGGCGGAGTGGCCTTCACGCTCTGCCAGGTGCCCGTCGTCTATGAGCCGGCCGGCGAGCGGCGGATCACGGTCGAGCACGCCGACGGCCGGGTCAAAGTGCTTCCCGGCGACCGGCTGCCGGCGGACGTCACTCGCGAGATCCTCGCCCGCAGCCAGCGGATCGCCGGCATCCGCGTCGGCCTGGTTCGGGACACGCTGGAGCAGCCCCGATGAGCGCGGCGCGCGAGGGCATGAAGCTCTCTTTTCTCGAGAAGTTCGGCTACGGCCTCGGCGACACGGCGAGCAACTTCGTCTGGGCGCTGATGATGAACTTCATTATGTACTTCTACACCGACATCTTCGGGATCACGGCCGCGGCGGCGGGCACGATGCTGCTGTTCGCCCGCTCCACCGACGGCTTCTTCGACTTCTTCGTCGGCGCGGTGGCCGACCGCACGCAGACCCGCTGGGGCCGGTTCCGCCCCTGGCTCGTCTGGCTGTGCGTGCCGCTGGGGATCGTGTTCGTGCTCTGCTTCACCACGCCCGACCTGTCGGCGGGCCGGAAGCTCGCCTGGGCCTGGGTGACCTACAACCTGCTGATGCTCACCTACTCGGCGATCAACATTCCCTACGGCGCGCTCTCCGGCGTGATGACCGACGACCCGCACGAGCGGACGAGCCTCAATGCCTACCGCATGGCCCTGGCCCAGGTCGGCGGCATCGTCGCCAACACGAGCTTCCTGGGCCTCGTCACCAGCCTCGGGGCGGGCGACCCCCGCCGCGGCGCGCAGACGACGGTGCTGCTGTTCGCCGCGGCCGCGGTGGTGCTGTTCCTGATCTGCTTCGCCACGACCCGGGAGCGGATCCACCCGCCGGCGGCCCAGCGGACGAGCCTGCTCGACGACCTCAAGACCCTGCTCGCCAACCGCCACTGGCTGATGATGTTCCTCGTGGGGCTCGTGAACATCACGCTCGCGGTCGTCCGGGGGTCGGCGGGAATCTACTACCTCAAGAGCTACCTGGAGTGGGGCGACCGGATGATCGGCCTCTACTTCCTGGTCGGCGGACTGGCGATGATCGCGGGGGCCATGGCGACGCCATTCGTGGTCGGGCTCCTGGGCCGGAAGGGGGCCTTCATCATCAGCCTGGCGGTGGTCGCCCTGACGGCGATCCCGTTCTACTTCCTGCTGCCGGGACAGACGGCCGGCGTGTTCACCTTCCACGTGCTGGGCATGCTCGCGGCGGGCGTGAATGCCACGCTCTACTGGACCCTGGTGGCCGACACGGCCGACTACGCGGAATGGAAGTTCGACGTGCGGACGACGGGGATCGTGTTCTCGGCCACGACCTGCGCCCAGAAGGCGGGCATGGGCATCGGCGCCGCCTGTGCCGGATTCCTGCTCGACCACTACGGCTACAAGCCCAACGTCGACCTCTCCGATTCCGCCCGCCACGGCATCCTGCTGATGATGAGCCTGATCCCCGCAGTCGGCCTGCTCGCCCTGGCGGGGGCCTTCTGCGGCTACGGCCTCACCGAGGGCGTGTGCCGGACGATGCGGGAGGACCTTGCCGCCCGCCGGCTCGCCCGCTGACCATCCGGCGAACCCACCCATGCCGTGCCACGGCGGCAACGCAGCGTAGACTCGAATCATGAGTCGGCCTGAAGATCACCTGTGGGCCCGGGAGACCGTCGGCATGGCGGCGGCCCTCTGGGCAGCCGTGGCAGGCCTGGCCTGCGGCCTGCGCGGTGATCCGGCGCGTGCCGCGGCCTCCGACTATCCCCACATCGCCTGGCAGGACGAGTTCGACGGCCCGGCGCTCGAGCCGGCCCGCTGGACCCACGACATCGGCACGGGCTCGCAGTACGGGCTCACCGGCTGGGGCAACAACGAGCTGCAGTACTACACGGACCGGAGCCAGAACCTGACCGTCAGCGGGGGCCTGCTCCAGATCACGGCCAGGTCGGAGTCGTACGGCGGCAAGTCCTACACGTCGGCCCGGATCAAGACCCAGGACAGGTTCAGCCAGGCCGGCGGGCGGTTTGAAATCCGCGCCGCCCTGCCGACCGGCCAGGGATTCTGGCCGGCCCTGTGGATGATGCCGGCCAGCGACGTGTACGGCGGCTGGGCCGCCTCCGGCGAGATCGACATCATGGAGGCCAAGGGCCAGCAACCTGACCGGATCCAGGGCACGATTCATTACGGCGGGGCCTGGCCGAACAACACGTCGACCGCCGCGACCCGCGTGCTGCCGCCGGGTCAGACGATCGCCTCGTTCCACACCTACTCGCTGGAGTGGGACATCGGCAGCTCGTCGGCCCTCCGCTGGTACGTGGACGACGTGCTCTATGCCACGCGGACGTCCTGGTGGAGTGCGGGCGGCTCGTACCCCGCCCCGTTCGACAAGCCCTTCTATCTGCTCGTCAACCTGGCCGTCGGCGGCAACTACGTGGGCAGCCCCAACGGCAGCACCGTGTTCCCGGCGACCATGCAGGTCGATTACGTCCGGGCCTATACGGCCGCATTGCCGGCGATCACGCTCGCCGCCCCGGCCGGCACGCGGACGCAGGCGACCGTCGGCAATCCGGCGATCAAGGCGGCGGCAACGGTCACCAAGACCGGTACGGGAACCCTGCAACTCACGTCGTCGAATGCCTACACCGGGCCCACGTTCGTGCAGGCCGGCCGGCTCGAACTGGCCCACGCGGCCGCCGCGGCGGGAAGCGCCGTGAGGGTGGCGGCGGGATCCACGCTCGCGGTGGCCGGCTCGCTCGACACCACGATCGGCGGGCTCTCCATCGACGCGGGGGGCAGGGTGGACCTGGGCGCGGGCCGCCTGACCGTCGCCTCCGGCATGTCGGCAGCCACGGCGGTCTCGGCGCTCGTCGCCGCCCGTGGAACGGGCGGCTGGAACGGCTCCGCCGGCATCGGCTCGTCGGTGGTCGCGGCGGCGGCCGCCGCCGGTGAGTCGCGGGCCATCGGCTGGAGCGACGCCGGCAACGGCTCCCTGCGCTTCGTCCCGACGGCCCCCGGCGACGCCACGCTCGACGGCATGATCGACATCCTCGACGTCGCCGAGGTGGTCGCCGCCGGAAAGTTCAACTCCTCACTGGCTGCCACCTGGAGCGAGGGAGACTTCAACTACGACGGGCTCGTCGACATCCTCGACGTCGCCGATTTGGCCACGACCGGCCTCTACGGGGCGGGCGCCTTCGCCGTCTCCGGAACCGTCGCCGCAGTGCCCGAACCGGCTGCTGCCTGCCTCGTCGCCGCGGCGCTCACGGCGGCGCTGCCGCTGGTCAGGTCGGGCCGCCGGCCGCCGCCGGCCGCGGGGCGAACCACGGGTAGATCGCCGGGATCACGAAGGCGGTCAGCAGCGTGCTCGTGACGATGCCGCCGATCACCACGGTGGCGAGGGGCCGCTGGATTTCGGCGCCGGCCGACGTGGCCAGCGCCATCGGGAGGAAGCCGAGGCTCGCCACGAGGGCCGTCATCAGCACCGGCCGGATCCGCACGTCGGCCGTGACGAGGGCCGCCTCCCGCGGCGCCAGCCCCCCTCGCGGGCGTGCTCAACGCCGGCCACCCACACCAGGCCGTTGAGCACGGCGACGCCGAACAGGGCGACGAATCCCACGCCCGCGGCGATCGAGAAGGGCATGCCCCGCAGCGCCAGCGCGGCGATGCCCCCCGAGGTGGCCACGGGAACCGCGCAGAAGATCAGGGCCGCCAGCCGCAGCGACTTGAAGCTCGTGTAGAGCAGCAGCGCGATCAGGCCGAGCACGGCCGGCGTGATCAGGAGCAGTCGGCGGCTGGCGCTGAGCAGGTTCTCGAAGTCGCCCCCCCACTCGATCGCGTATCCGGCCGGCAGCTTCACCTCGGCCGCGATCCGCCGCTGGGCCTCGGCCACGAAACTGGCCACGTCGCGGCCGCGGACGTTGGCCGACACGAACGTCCGCCGCGTGTTCTCGTGCTCGATCGACGGCGGGCTCTCCTCGATCCGGATGTCGGCGAGTTCGCCCAGCGGCACCGGCCGGCCCCCGGTGGCCTCGACCGGAATCTGCGGCACCAGGTCCTCGTCCTCCCGCCAGGCCTGTGGAAACTTGACCATCAGCGGGTAGCGGGGCCGGCCCTCGTAGATCACGCCCATCTGGATGCCCCCCATCGCCGACACGGTCTGCATCACGTCGATCCCGTGCCGGGCGAGCTGGTCCTGGCGGGCGTCGATCCGCAGCGTCGGCACGTTGGCCTGCCAGTCGGCCCGGACGTCGGCGGCGCCCGGAATGTCGCGGAGCACGCCCTCGATCCGCTTGCCGAGATTTCCGAGCGTGTCGAGGTCGTCGCCGTAGACCAGGACCGCGACGTCGGCCTTGACGCCGGCGACGAGCTCGTCGACCCGCATCTCGATGGGCTGGCTGAAGCCGAAGGTGGCCCCCGGCACCGCCGCCGAGAGCGCCGCCGACATCCGCTCGACGAGGTCGTCGCGGGTCACGTTCGCCGGCCAGGACCGGCGCGGCTCGATCATCACCCAGACGTCGGTCTGCTGCACACCCATGATGTCGTTAACGAACTCGGGACGGCCCGTCTTGCAGAACACCGTGCGCACCTCCGGGAATCCGCCGAGCACCTCCTCGATCCTCGTGGTCAAGGGAATCGAGTCCTCGAGCGTCGCGCTCGGCAGGCGATTGACCTCCACCAGCAGGTCCCCCTCGTCGAGCCGCGGCATGAACTCGGCCCCGAGCCGCAGGGCGACCGGCACGCTGGCCGCCACGAGCATCGCGGCCGCCAGCGTGATCACGACCGGATGGCCCACCGCGAGCCTCGCCAGCGGCCGGTAGAGCCGGTGAAACACCCGCATCACCAGCGGCTCGTGCTCCTCCTCGCGGGACAGCACCGTGGCCGCGAGCACCGGCATCAGCGTCAGTGAGATCACCAGCGACCCGAGCAGGGCGAACAGCACGGTCAGCGCCATCGGCCGGAACAGCTTTCCCTCCGTCCCCTCCAGGAACAGGATCGGCAGGTAGACGATCGCGATGATCAGTTCGCCGAACATCGTCGGCCCGCGGACCTCGATGGCGGCGTCGCGGACGACGTCGAGCTTCGACGCCGTCGGCGGGGCCAGGCCGAGCCTCCGGACGCAGTTCTCGACCATGATCACGGAGCTGTCGACGACCAGGCCGAAGTCGATCGCCCCGAGGCTCATCAGGCTCGCCGGGATGCCCGCCAGCCACGTCAGGTTGGCGGCGAACAGCATCGAGAGGGGAATCGCCAGCGAGACGACCAGCCCGGCCCGCACGTTGCCCAGGAGCACGAGCAGGACGGCGATCACGAGCAGCCCCCCCTCGGCGAGATTGTGGAGCACGGTGTCGAGGGTGCGGGCGATCAGGTCGGAGCGGTCGTAGAGCACCTCGAGCGGCACGTCCGGCGGGAGCGACCTGCGGACCTCCTCGAGCTTCTCCTTCGCGGCGGTCACGACGCGGCGGCTGTTCTCGCCCCGGATCATCATCACCATGCCGGTCACGGCCTCGCCGCGGCCGTCGCGGGTGGCGGCCCCCTGCCGCGTCAGCGGGCCGATTTGCACGGTGCCGACGTCGCGGATCAGGATCGGAACGCCTCCCGCCGGGCTGCGGATGATCACCCGTTCGATGTCGTCGGTCCCGCGGAGCAGCGACTCCCCGCGGATGAACCGCTGCTCGCCGTTCTTGACGACGTAGCCCCCGCCCGTGCTCGTGTTGTTGCGATCGAGGGCGGCCAGAATCTCACCGAGCGAGATCCCGTGGGACGACATCCGATCAGGGTCGACCTGCACCTCGTAGCTCTTGGCGTAGCCGCCGTGGCTGTTGATGTCGGTCACGCCGGGAACGGTTCGCATCATCGGCGCCACGTCCCACTCGAGGATGCTCCGCAGGTCCATCAGGTTCCGCTGCGGTCCCTTGAGCTCGAACTGGAGGATTTCCCCGAGGGCCGTCGAGAGCGTGCCCAGCTGCGGGTCTGCGTCGGGCAGCGAGATGCCGCCGCGGGCCGCCGGCAGCCGTTCGGCCACGAGCTGCCGGGCCCGCATGATGTCGGTGCCCTCGGTGAACACGATCGTCACCAGCGAGATGCCCAGCCGCGACACGCTCCGCAGTTCCTCGACATCCGGCAGGCCGCTCATCGCGGTCTCCACCGGGTAGGTGATCAACCGCTCCACCTCCAGCGGCGGCAGGGTGCCGGCCTCGGTCACCACCTGCACCTGCACGTTGACGAGATCCGGCACGGCATCGACCGGGATCTGCGTGGCGGCGAACATGCCCCCGAGGGCCAGGAGCACGAACAGCGCGATCACGAGCGCCCGGTTCGCCAGCGACCACTCGATCACGCCTGACAGCACGCCGCATCCTCCGCACCGGGGCCGCTCGAACCGTCGCCGTCAGCCCTCGTCCTCGAGCAGCAGTTCGCTCTTCAGGAGGAAGGCGCCTCGGGCCACGACCTCGCGGCCCGTCTCGAGCCCGCGGGTGACTTCGATGAAGTCGTCGTTCTCGATTCCGGTGGCCACGTCGACGCGGCGGAAGCCCCCGTCGGCCGGCACGAACACGAACGCCTTGCCCTCGTGCCGCATCACGGCGGCGGCGGGCACGGCCACGGCGTCCCGCGGCTCCCCCTGGGGCAGCTCCACCCAGACGAACATCCCGGGTTTGTAGTGGGCGTCGTCGTTCTCGAGTTCGGCGACGATCGGCACGCTGCGGCTGGTGGCGTCGACGGTGCCGGCGATGTGGTTGATCCGTGCGGCCGCCTGGTGCTCCTCGGACCCCGGCACCACGACCCGCACCTCCTGCCCTTCGGCCACGTCGAGCGTCGTCCATTGCTTCTCGTGAATCTGGGCCCGCACCCAGAGCCGGGCCGTGTCGGCGACCACGAACATCCGATCGCCCCCCTTCACCCGCTCACCGCGGCTCACGAACACCTCCTCGACCACGCCCGAGATCGGCGTCCGCAGCGCGATCACGCTGAGGGCGTCGGCGGGCGGCGGAGCGTCGTCGCCGGCGGCGGGCGCGTCGGCCTCGCTCTCGAGCCGGCTGCCCACCAGGGTCCGCAGATTCTCCCGCGAGACCTGCAGGAGCCGCTCCGCCTGGTCGAGCGCCGCCTTGGCCTTGTCGCGGTCCTGACGCGTGTCGAAGGTGGCACGCTCGCACGCCGCCGCGAAGGTCGCCCGCGCGACCTCCAGGTTGCTGGTCCGTTCCTCGATGATCCTGCCGGAGAGCACCCCCTCCGCCCCAGGGCAATCGCATCTTCTGAGAGCGGCACAAGTATTGCGGTGAGTCGTCGAAAGGCAAGCGGGCGGCGGTGGCCGCACGCCACCTGGCCTTTGTCATGGAGGACGACTTGTGATTGTTACAACGACG
>Ga0194129_10008020_pt1 | contig 12364 bp, 13 predicted proteins | sample TA2KigCa35mmetaG_FD_150862 | JGI IMG/M metagenome (GOLD analysis project Ga0194129, IMG submission 150862) | Freshwater microbial communities from Lake Tanganyika, Tanzania - TA2015038 Kigoma Deep Cast 35m | ecosystem: Environmental > Aquatic > Freshwater > Lake | place: Tanzania: Lake... | reverse complement strand
ATGAAAATACAGAAACTGATACATTTACGAAAATATTATTTCCGAGGCCTCGCTTATCCATCACAACGCGTTCGCCGGTTGGCCAATTGATGATGTAATTTTTCCCTTCGACACGTATTACGCCTCCCTTAGGTAAATAATAGGTTCTTCCCTGTAATTGAATTGGTGTACCGTTGAGCCTGAATGCGCCGGTTTCTCCATCTGGCTTTTCATTTCCGTAAAAGCAGAGTCTATCCCCACAAACGTTCATCGCGACAGCAGAATTGAGTGAGAAATTGTCACCCTGAGGGCGTTGTCTACTTTGAATTTCAAATGCGTGTTTTTTTGATTTTGCTAAAATAAATTCCCCAACCGTCTGGAAAGAGTATGTTGCGTTATCGAAAGAAACAAGGTGTGGATCACCGTAGCTTCTTCCATGAATCCATGAACAAAAACTGTGGTTGGCTAATAATTGAATTTGATGCCAGCTCGATTGATCTGTTGTTGCGAGTAAGGGAGCTGAACGACTAAGTATATCCTTTACATTCCTCCTATTTTTCTCAGGTAATAATGCGAACATTTCGTAAGGGGTAAAATCTTCTGGGAATGTTCTATCAGGGATATCTTTTTGATTTGCATATGCTTTTAATGATGAGGCTAACCATTCACCTCGGACGGGGTCCCAAGAGGTCAATTCTGATCGAATTGGTTCAAATGCGTCATTAAAACTTACTTGCGCATTAAATTTTTCCGAAAGAAAAATGCATAAGGTGAAAATCAAGAGCTTTTTCATAATTTAGGCGATACCTCGGGGAGCAAAAATTATTCCAAACTAATCACAAAACTTGTAACCAATTCCTTTTACCGTGTTTATCTTGTCTTCCCCTATTTTACCTCTTAATTTTCGGATGTGAACATCTATAGTGCGATCACCAACAATGATATCGGTTCCCCAAACTTTTTCCAAGATAATTTCTCGTTTGAAAACGAAATTTGGTCGTGACATTAATAGTGCTAAAAGTTCAAATTCCTTTCTAGGTAATTGAATTTCTTGACCATTTTTTTCGATTAAGTATTTTTCTCTGTTGATTTTAAGTTCTTCTGAAATAGGTGGAGCAACAATGGGTTTGAATTCTTTTCGCCTTAAAATCGCCGAGATTCTACTCAACAAGACTTTTGGTTTGATTGGTTTGGTAACATAATCGTCACCACCAGCCTCTAAGCCGGCGATTTGACTGTAGTCTTCTGATCTTGCCGTTAGAAAACAAATTAAAACATCATTTAGTGATTCATCAGACTTTATATTTTCGCAAACTTCTATACCGTCCATTCCCGGCATCATAACGTCAAGTAAAATTAAATCGGGTTTTTTTAATCTGATTTTTTCAATACAATCTACACCGTCGACAGCAATTTGAACACAATATCCTTCTTTTTCGAGGTTATATTTGACCAATTCTCGAATATCGTCATCGTCGTCCGCAATAAGAATATTGAACATGTTGTAAAGTTAATTAATTAGGACTTTGAATAAACATAAATAACAATTTTCGCGTAATAATGTAAAGTAAGTGTTGATAAATTATGGATAACAATTTAATTTCCTCAGATTTTCAATGTGTGAATGGTAATATCTTCGTTTGAAGTAGTAGGTTAGGTTTAAACCAAGGGTTGTGTAGTTATATGGCCCTTGGTTTTTTTTGTTAATTTCGTTTTATGAAAATTAAGCTGCTGCTTGCCGAGGATGACATCAACCTTGGTTTTGTGATATCTGATCATTTAAAATCGGAGGGTTACGCGGTTACTTTGTGTAATGACGGGCATGAGGCCCTAAAAAGATTTAATGATGATAACTATCAACTCTGTATTTTGGATGTGATGATGCCAAAAAAAGATGGATTCACTTTGGCCAAAGATTTGAGAAAGTTAAATAATGAAATTCCAATCTTGTTTCTAACTGCAAAGTCTCAATTGGAGGATAAGGCTGAGGGTTATAAGTCTGGCGGTGATGATTATCTGACAAAGCCTTTTAGTATTGAGGAGCTGAGTTTTCGCTTGAAGGCACTTTTAAAAAGGGTCAATTTGACAATTGATAAAAAGGAGGATAAATTAATTTTGATTGGTAAAACTCTTTTTGATACTGAAAATTTATTGTTGACCTACGAAAATCGCGAACAGTCGCTTACTAAAAAGGAGGCACAGATTTTAAAATTAATGTTTAAGTTAAAAAATGAGGTAATTCCACGAGAGGTAATATTAAATGGTGTTTGGGGTCAGGATGATTATTTTGTTGGTAGAAGTTTAGATGTCTTTATAACAAAGTTGAGAAAATACTTAAAAGAAGATGAATCCATCCAAATAGTCAACATTCATAGTATTGGGTTTAAATTAATGGTGTTCGACTAATGTCGCTCATTCTGCATATAGAAACTGCCACAAAAATTTGTTCTGTGGCCTTGTCTGAAAATGGTATTCTGTTAAACGAATTAACTGAGGTTGGTGACGGATTCATCCACGGGGAGCGATTGACAATACTTATTCAAAAGGTCATTGGCAAAGCGGGTAAAAAAATTACCTCCTTAAGTGCTATTTCAATTTCAAATGGTCCAGGATCTTACACAGGGTTAAGAATTGGTTTATCAACGGCAAAAGGAATTGCTTTTGCTTTGAATTGTCCAATAATTAACCTAAATACCTTGGAAATTATGGTGGGTACTATTGAAAACGAGCAGAAAGTTTTTGCCATGCTTGATGCGAGAAGGATGGAAGTCTATGCTTACGGTGTAAACGAAATGAAGGAGCAAATTTTTGCAACTTCACCCATCATTTTAGATTCAAGTTCCTTATCGGAATTTGACCCATTCCTTTGTATCGGCGACGGTTCTCTTAAGGTTAAAGAAATTTGGAAACATCGAACCATTGAATTCCGGGAGGATTTTCAGGTAAGTTCCGCCATGCAGGTTGAAATGGCATATAAGCGTTTTTGTAATAAGGAATTTGCGAGTCCGGAAAGCCTTACTCCTAATTATTTGAAAGAATTCCAGTTCACTTCAAAATAAGTGTTTTTTGATGAATGTTCTTGTTATTCAGAACATCTTCAACCTCTAGTCGAATGTTTATCTTACCACGAGCAATGGTTTTTAAGTTGCAAGTGACAGTTTTGGATTTTAAATCATAGTAAATAGGAATAAATACATCGTTGATAAACAGCGAATAGTTCCCAATTTCTGATTGCAAATCACTTATTGTCCATTTGAGGAAATTTTTAGAATAACTCGTGTCGCTCGTCAAATAACTGCTCGAAATTTTTGGAGGAATTGAATCCCAAGCCAAAGAGGGTATGCCTAGGACCTTCGTTTCAGCTTTAATTTTGTCCCCATCACGACTAGTTTTAGTGTATTTACCGTTTATTCGTACAAAACATTTCGTTGGATTATTCTTTGGAATTTGGGTTTGAAAAATTGCAGCCTTACTCAGAGGAACAGATTGATTGAGTAAATTCGCTTTTTTTGCTGGTTGCATCAATGTGAATGGGTCTAATGTATATTGGAATGTAGAATAATCACCAAGCACAGCTTGCTCGGGTTGAAAGTGGGTCAGAGTATTGAATACCTCACTCGACCGATTAAAGTCAAAGGGCAATAGCCAAAAGGCATATGCATTGGAATTATTATTTCGGTCGGAAACAACAATACGAACGTGAATTTTTTGCGAAGAAAACTTAGTTAAATAATCCGTTGTTTCATCTAGTTTGTATATATGTAGAGGATTTCCCTCAGATGAAAATAATTTATGCCACTTCATTTTATTTATTCGATACGCCTGATAATCGCAATAGTCATTAACATAACAGGTATGATCAAAGGAGATAGAGTCCATCACGCAACGGTAGACGAGCGCATTGTTAAAATAAACTTCGGATTTAAATATGTCAAATTTATTTCCATTGATCGTCATTTTATCTCCCCCCTGTATCAATAAACCAACGGATGCCGCCTCGGAAAAAGTTGGTTTCGTCAAGGATATATGCGGTAAAGCTTCAATATTTTTCGTTTTGTCTAAGGTTGGGCTTACGGAAATATGAGAATTTCCAATGACGAATCCTTGTTTTGAAATCGGAACTAATTTGATAGTTTCGATAAACGGTGCGAAATCATCGATTAAACGAAATCCATGATTTAGGGGATTCAATGCAGTTTCTGAGAGGGTTTCCCTAATTTCAAAATGCAGGTGTGGACCTGTAGAATTGCCTGAATTTCCCGAATAAGCAATTTGTTGACCTTTGATTACAGGGAGTGTGAAAGCGTCAAGTGTTATATCTATTTCATTTTGTTGATGTTGGATTTGCCATTGGACTACCGCGGAATCTACCTTGCCGAAAAATTTCGAACAATGCGCATAAACTGAGGTTTGTCCATTCGGATGATTAACATACAGTACCTTTCCATAACCGTCTCTCGAAATGCGAATTCTTGAAACGTATCCTTCTCGAATGGAATAAATCGGTATGCCTTCAACCCCATTGGTTCGAAAATCCATACCCATGTGGAAGTGATTTGGTCTGATATCGCCAAAAAAACTACTGACATTCAGTGGAAGGCCGAGTGGAGAGTGAATACCGTCTGACACAATTGCGTTTTGTGAAAGAAAATAGTAAGGTACAAGTTGAAAAAAAAAGAGGAGTGAACGCATACTCAAAGATAGAAAATTTAAAAAAAAATAAAATAGATTTTGAAAAATGATGTTGATGTTCCTTTCATTGTTAACTTTGTACAAAGTCTTAAATGATGACTGATAAAACAAAAGAACTTATAGTTGATATTCAGAATTTAGCAGATTCTGCACGTCGAAAGTTACTTGCTTGTGAAACTGATAAAGAAGCGCTGATTGAGAAAAATGAGAACCTATCATCACAGCTATTGAGTGCAGAGTCAGTTGTAGCTCAATTGAAGAAAGAGCTTGATGAGTTGAAATCAGTATTGATTAAGACGGAAACTAATTTGGTTGAGAAAAGCATTGGCGGAAGAGACAACGAGGCCATTGACAAATTAGTGAAGGAAATTGATAATTACATTGAAAAATTGAAGAAATAGTATGAGTAAGAGTGCCATAAAAGTTTCCATTGTAGGGAGAACTTACCCTTTAAATGTATCAGAGGACGAAAAAAGTGCTGTGATGAAGGCTGCAGAGGAAATCAATAGGGCCGTAGAATACCTGAGAAAGCACTACGCTGTAAATGATGCTCAGGATCTTCTTGCTATGTCTTCGTTACAATTATTAGCGAAATATTCCAAAACGAGTAAAGTCGAAAAAGGAAATGTCGATGACCAGGAGCTGAACGAGCAACTTGCGTCATTAAAAGACAGTTTGCAATCCCTTCTCTAATTTCCGCATTTCAAGACCTTAAATTTTAAGGAAATGGATGTAATCATTTATGGAGTACTAGGTTTATTAGCTGGTGGCGGCGTTACGCTCGTCGCGCAGCGATCTCTACTCAGAACAAAAAGTCAAAAATTAATTAAAGATGCTGAGCAGGAGGCGGAGCGCATCAAAAAAGAAAAAATGCTTCAGGCGAAAGAGAATTTTCTGAAGTTGAAGGAGGAGCACGAGGCAGTTATGAAAGACAGAGAAAGAAAACTTCAATCAAACGAGGATCGTGCACGTTCAAAAGAAAAAAATCTGGATCAAAAAATGGAGGAAATTGGAAGGAAAGAAGGAGAACTTAAAAAAATACAGTCTGATTTTGATTCAAAATATCAGGGTCTAGAGCTACGGCTTCAAGAAATTGATAAAATCCAACAAAAAAGGGTGGCAGAATTATCAAAAATCGGTAACCTTTCTGTGAACGATGCAAAGACGCAATTGATGGAAGCACTCAAAGATGAGGCGCGGACTGCCGCCATGGCCTCCATCAAAGAAATTACGGAAGAAGCTAAACTTAATGCAAACCGCGAGGCGCGCAAGATTGTAATTCAGTCCATTCAGCGTGTTGCAACAGAGCAGGCGATCGAAAATGCGGTGACTGTCTTTAACATTGAGTCGGATGAGGTGAAGGGTCGGATTATTGGACGAGAAGGACGCAATATTCGCGCCTTGGAGGCTTCTACTGGTGTAGAAATTATAGTAGACGACACGCCTGAGGCTATCATACTTTCTTGCTTTGATCCTGTTCGCAGGGAGATAGCGAGACTATCTCTCCATCAATTAGTCACAGACGGTCGAATTCATCCTGCAAGAATTGAAGAAGTAGTTGCAAAAACGAAAAAACAATTGGAAGAAGAAATTGCCGAAACAGGGAGAAGAACAACCATCGATTTAGGTATTCACGGATTGCATCCCGAACTGATGCGCATGGTTGGACGCATGAAGTACAGGTCGTCTTATGGTCAAAACCTATTGCAGCACTCCCGCGAGGTTGCAAATTTATGTGCTATAATGGCGGCTGAATTAGGTCTAAATGTGAAGTTAGCAAAACGTGCAGGACTTCTCCACGACATTGGGAAAGTTCCTGACGAGGAACCCGAGTTGCCACACGCCATTTTAGGGATGAAAGTTGCAGAAAAATTTGGTGAGAAAGGAGAAGTATTAAATGCAATTGGTGCACACCACGATGAAATTGAAATGACTACTCTGATTTCTCCAATTGTTCAAGTTTGTGATGCCATTTCAGGTGCTCGGCCTGGAGCGAGAAGAGAAATTGTTGAGGCATACATTAAAAGGATAAAAGAGTTGGAATCATTGGCTCTTTCATACGATGGAGTATCGAGTGCATATGCGATACAAGCGGGCCGTGAATTGCGGGTTTTAGTGGAGGCAGAAAAGGTCTCGGATCAAAAGTCAGAAGAGCTTTCTTTTACTATTTCTCAGCGTATCCAGACAGAAATGACCTATCCCGGGCAGGTTAAAGTTACTGTAATTCGCGAGAAACGTACTGTAAATTACGCAAAGTAGCAACTATTTATTATGTTTCTTTGTTTGTTAAAGCGTGGAGAATACTTTATACATCGCGGGGCCTTGTAGCGCTGAGTCGCTAGCGCAACTCACCGCCACGGCCAGTCAGCTGAAAGAAATTCCATTCATGTACTTTCGTGCCGGAGTTTGGAAGCCACGGACACGACCAGGTTCGTTTGAGGGGCACGGTGCTGAAGCACTGCCATGGTTGAATGAAATTCAACAGCAATTCGGCTATAAGGTTGCTATAGAAGTTGCCTCAGCACATCATGTTGAACTTGCATTAAAATCGGGAATTGATGCGTTTTGGATTGGTGCTCGATCAGTAACCAATCCTTTCACAGTGCAGGAAATTGCAGATTCTTTGAAGGGTGTAGATATTCCTGTTTTTATCAAGAACCCTGTAAATCCTGATTTAAAACTTTGGATTGGTGCAATTGAACGCGTTGAAAAAGCAACAAATCATGCACTGCATGCCATACACCGTGGATTCTCGGTGTATGAAAAATTACGTTACCGTAATGACCCGAATTGGCAAATAGCACTTGATTTTAAAATTGAACGTCCAGATATTCCACTTATTTCTGATCCGTCTCACATGGGAGGAAGCAGGGCATTGTTATTGGAGTTAAGTCAAATTGCCATGGATTTACATTTTGATGGGCTGCATTTAGAAGTTCACCATGATCCGTTAAATGCTTGGACGGACGCTGAGCAGCAAGTTACTGGCCCAGAATTATTACAGATATTGTCTAACATCCGGTTTCGCGACCGCACAGATTTATTGACCAAAGAAATTCTGGATTTAAGAAAGCTTATCGATAGTTTAGACAGCAGGGTTCTTGAGATTTTGGCGGAAAGGATGCACATTGCTGACCAAATTGGTCAACTTAAATCAGAAAATAATACCACGATTTATCAAGCAAAAAGATGGATGGAACTTCGGGAACGTAATGTTCAGAAAGCAAAGCAGCTTGGCCTTTCAACTGAAATGGTCTCACAACTACTGAAACTAATTCATCAAGAGGCTATACGAATTCAAGCTTCATATATTCAATAGGGCGTAAATAATGGAATTATTTCCAATAAAATCGGTGAGTGGTGAACTTAAGGTTCCTTGCTCAAAAAGTGAGGCACAGCGAGCAATTTTAATCGGTGCGCTCCAAGGCCAATCAATAAGAATTTTAATGGATGAACCGAGTACCGACGTCCTATCTGTCATAGAGCTTTTAAAAGCTGCTGGTTTTGGTATCGTCATGGACACTCAGGGTATTTCGTTTTTATCTTTTCCTGAAAAAAAATCACAGCTTACCTTAAATGTGAATGAGTCAGGTTTCGCCTTTCGGAGTCTTGCGACTATTTCATTGCATTGGGCAGAAACTGTAATACTGGAAGCGCAGAGGAGTTTGTTGAGGCGCGATTTCACGGAATTGGTTGAACATTTGACCTTGATTGGAATTGACGTTCATTCATTGGAGAACAAGCAATTTTGTATTTCAGGCCAATTGAGTGCTGGTGAATATACGCTTCAGGCCGAGGACAGTTCACAGAGTATATCTGGTATTTTTATTGCGCTCGCGAACCTCCCTGAGATTTCAAAAATCACAATTAAAAGTGCGGTAAGTTTTCCGTATTTACAACTGACCGTTGATATACTGCGGAAATTTGGATATTCTGTGACTCAATCTGGTGCGACTTACATGTTCAAGGGAAAGAAATCTCTAGAAAACTTTTCGTATCGTATTGGCGGTGATTGGAGTAGCGCAGCAGTTTGGTTTGCTGCAGCGGCTTTGAAAGGAGAGATTTGTTTGTCCGGTTTGAATTTAGATTCCTATCAGCCTGATAAAATTATTCTTGATGTAATACAACAGGCTGGGGCCAAGGTTATGGTTCATGGTTGTAAAATTGGCGTTTGTAAACCTTCCAAAGAACTCCAACCTTTCTCTCTCGACTTGATGAATTGCCCGGATTTATTTCCTGTTCTCGCGATATTTGCATGCGGAATTTCCGGGACATCTCATTTTTACTCCACGAAGAGATTAAAAAATAAAGAATCGGATCGAATTACTTCTATACTCGATATGCTAGATGTTTTTGGTGTATCCTATCAAAGTACAGTGGATTCTATTTCTATTTTTGGAGTTGGTAAAATAAATGGGGGCTCAGTAAAAGTACACGGAGACCACAGGCTAATTATGGCAGCAACTCTTGCTACATGTGTGTGCGACTCTTTAATTTATTTGACCGATGAATCGGATGTAAAAAAATCTTATATTTCCTTTTTCGAGCATTGGAATAATAACACTACCTCGCTAGATTATTTTTATTAAGCCTCGTGCTGTACGCGATAATATCCAGATGAATGTAGTTGAGTCTATCCTTTAAGTCTTTTTTTTCTGCTTCTTTCAGGTTTTTACTCAATAAAAGTTGGTTAAGATAGTAACGTACTTTTTCTGAATTTCTTGGTCGGAGGTAAATATCATAGGTAGTTGCAATACTCTGCAGAACAAAATCGCGGTCTTTAAATTCCGGAAAACGCAGCAGCAGTGTATCTCCATATGCAATGGACTCGCTGTAATCTTTCATTTCGCCTAATTTTATATGCAGTTTGAAGAGGCAATCGGCTGTTTCAGGTGCTTTTGGGAAGTACGTAACAACTTCCTTGAGTCGATTGATCAATTCAAAAAAAGTGACTGCCCTAATTGGTTTGTTTTGATTTTTTGAAATTTCACTGGTAATTGAATCCTCAAATTGTTTAACACGCGAGAGCAAGTGAGTTAAATCTTTAGAAATCGGGGGGGTAGTTGTTGAATTCGGCTTTACCGAATTCGGCGACTCCTCTTTTGAATTGTTGCAGGCAAAAAGGCTGAATAAGAGCAGGTACAAAAATAATTTTAACATGTCATTTTTTATTTGGAAACTTCATCCTGTAGGCGGTGGAGATATCGCCAGAAGAAATATTCTGTAATTTTTTTTGAAGTAATTTTTTCTTGAGTGGATTCAAGTGATCAGTGAATAAAATCCCCTCTAAATGGTCATATTCATGCTGAATTATTCGAGCGGCATAACCGTCGAAGTTTTCTTCGTGAAAATCCCAATTTTCATCATAGTAGGATATACACAATTTCTCATGCCGCGAAACATTCTCTCTTATTTTGGGAATGCTTAAACATCCCTCTTGAAATAACCATTTTGATCCACTTTCTTCCTCAATGATTGGGTTAATAAATACTTTTTTGAATGTCTCTATTCCTGCGGCCCTTGGGTCCGGTTCATCTCCTTCTGCATCAGCGAAAGGTGCACCATCCACAATAAAGAGTCTAATGCTCTTTCCGATTTGAGGAGCTGCAAGGCCAACACCTTTTGCTTCATACATGGTTTCGAACATATCAGAAATTAAAGATTTTAACTTAGGATAAGAGTCATCGATTTCTTCCGCTTCCATTTTCAATACTGGGTCACCGTATGCAACTATTGGTAGTATCATGAGGCTTATTCGTTTTGCAAAAATAGTTAAAGTATGTGTTATGAATTTTTTCCATTTAAAAAATCTTGTAAAATAATGCTTGCACTGACTTGATCGACTAGTCCTTTATTTTTTTTTTGTTTGTTCGTTCCAATTTTTGATATCGTATGTGATGCTATTTTACTTGTGAACCTTTCATCTTGTAAAAATACTTTGATAGTTGTAAAGTTCTTTTCTAATTCCTCTTTTAATAACAATACATTTGGCGTAATGTGAGATTCATTGCCATTTAATTTTGAAGGAAATCCCAAAACGATTTCCGAAATCCCATGTTTATGAATGATTACACTTAAGTAATCCATTAGATTGCTTGAAGCTATTGTTATGAGAGGTGAAGCAATAATTTGATTTACATCAGACATTGCTATTCCTGTTCTTTTTAGTCCAAAGTCTATTCCTATAATTTCGGGCATGTATCAAAATTACGATAAACAGTTCAAGTATTTTAAAAACTCTAAGCTTTCAACTCATTTGATTTTATAAAACGAGTATTGCCATATAAAGTTTTATCTTTGCGAGCCATGTTAAGGTTAAAATACTTTTTTAAGTTTTGTTCTGCGATTACTTTCTTGTTTGTGATTTTTCAATCGTGTAAAGATCAAGAAAATAGTAAAGAATCAGACCCTCCGAAATCGCCATTGAAAACTGTTGAAGCGAGTTTCCTGCAAGAGGAAGTGTTTTTAGGGTTCATCAAGGAAATCGATAGCTCAAAAGAATTAACGAACGGTCCAACTTTACACTATCTGAGTAATGACGATGCTCATACGAGTGCATTAGTCTTTTTTGATTCAGAAAAATCAATTAAAAAAGTAATTGTAGAAGATTTGAGAAAAGACGGTTCATCTGAGTTGTGTTCCTACTATTTTAGACGAGGAGGTTTGTTTTATTGGATTTCAGAGGAATCTAAAATTAAGGATGATGCATTCGAATTTTCAATAACTAAATCTTATTTAGATTCGGCCGAGCAAGTGGTATATTCTTGCGGAAAAAGTCATATGGAATTTGATTCCCTAGAGTTTATTTCATTCTCAGCGATTGATAAAAAGATGAAAGATAAAAATCGCGTCATTCAGTTGGTCAATCAAGAAGGCCCTTTTCAGGTATTGTTCCGTGGTTTCAGTGATTTTAATGGGAGTAAATTCCTAGTAGTGGGGACTGATGAATACAATTCGACCCTCAAAATAGATAAAAATTCAAAAGGAGATATTACGAAACTTCTCAGACATCCTGATATTTTTATGGGCAAAAGATTAAATGTTTCCTTTACCATTACAAAAGCAGATAATATTGAATACCAACGTTTATTAGAAGTAAAAATTCGGTAATACGGAAACAAAATTCATTAATAAGCGTTATTGAGAATATAAAAAATCATGAAAAAATTCTTATCACTTGTCATTTTTGTCACGCTTACATTTAAGTTACAAGCACAGGAAATGAGAGTCAAAGGGGTTGTATTCGATACTTCCGGTACCAAACCGCTTCCAAATACAGGAGTTATGGCAGTAAGAATCAAAGACTCTGTACTGCTCAGACATACAAGGACAAATATTAATGGAGAATTTAGTTTAACTGGATTTCAAGTGGACACCTTCACTCTCTACGTTGAGCATCCGGAATACGATACAAAGACTTTTTTTATTTTCGGTAGTAAAAGCAACAGTGAGATAGACATTCCCAAAATTTCGTTGAGCGGAAAGTCGAAGCAGTTGAAAGAAGTAATCGTTTATGCTAATAAAAACCCAATTTACTTCAAAGGAGATACACTCGTTTATGTGGCGGATTCATTTAAGGTTGGTGAAAATGCCGTTGTAGAGGATTTATTAAAAAAGTTACCTGGAATCAAAGTTGATGAAAACGGAACCATTACTTCCCAAGGAAAGCAAATAAATCAAGTATTGGTGGATG
>Ga0194129_10008019_pt1 | contig 12366 bp, 10 predicted proteins | sample TA2KigCa35mmetaG_FD_150862 | JGI IMG/M metagenome (GOLD analysis project Ga0194129, IMG submission 150862) | Freshwater microbial communities from Lake Tanganyika, Tanzania - TA2015038 Kigoma Deep Cast 35m | ecosystem: Environmental > Aquatic > Freshwater > Lake | place: Tanzania: Lake... | reverse complement strand
CGTGATCTCGCTGATGTTGTTGATCCTCGGCTTGATGGCAGCTTTGCGGCTGCCGATTCGCGAATTGCCAGACGTGAATCGACCGATCGTCGGCGTCTCGGTGTTTTATCGCGGCGCGAACGCAGCGGTGATCGAGTCGCGCGTGACCCAGGTGCTGGAGGACGAAATCTCCGGTATCGAGGGCGTCGAGAAGCTGACGTCATCGAGCCTCGATCAGTTCTCGCGTATCAATGTCGAGTTTTCTTTGGATCGTGATCTCGATGCGGCTGCGAACGATGTGCGCGAACGGGTTTCGCGAGTGGCCGCGCGTTTGCCTACAGAGGCCGATGCGCCACAGGTCACCAAAGTCGATGATGCGGCCGAACCCATCATGTACATCAATTTCTCGAGCGTGGGGCGCAACGCGCTCGAGCTGACCGAATACGTCGACCGTTACGTCGTCGATCGACTGGCCGCGGTACCCGGTGTGGCTTCGATCCGCGCCAGCGGTGGCCGCCGCTACGCCATGCGCGTTTGGCTCGATCGCGAGGCGCTCGCCGCTCGGCAGCTGACGGTTACCGACATCGAGACCGCGCTACGTCGCGAAAACGTCGAGCTGCCGGCGGGGCGTGTCGAATCGACCGAACGTGAATTCACGCTCCGTACAAGGACATCGCTCGATAGCGAGGAGGACTTCCGCCTGCTGGTCATCGGGCGCTCGTCCGATGGATACCTAGTGCGGCTGGGTGACGTGGCTGATGTGCGTCTGGCCGCTGAGGACGAACGCTCGCTCGGACGTGCGAACGAGCTGCCCGGTGTCAGCGTGGGCGTGATCCCGACCTCGAAGGCGAACGTGCTCGAAGTATCGGAGGCCGCTAAGAGACAGCTTGAGGTCATCAAAGAAACTCTGCCCGAAGATATCTCGGCAGATCTCAACATCGATTTCTCGGTGTTCATTTCTGAGTCGATGAAGAAAGTGGTCACGGTGATGCTCGAGACCTTACTGATTGTACTGGTCGTGATCTTTGCATTTCTCGGGACACTGCGCGCAACGCTGATCCCGACGGTGACCATCCCGGTGTCGATACTCGCTGCAGCTTTGGTGATGACGGCGCTCGGCTACTCGATCAACACACTGACGTTACTCGGGGCCGTACTCGCCATCGGGCTTGTGGTCGACGATGCTATCGTGGTCCTCGAAAATATTGCGCGACGTATCGAAGCGGGCGAGTCGCCACTGCTCGGTGCGGCGCGTGGCAGTCAGGAGATTTCTTTTGCGGTGATCGCTACGACGCTGGTGCTGATGGCCGTGTTCGTGCCGGTGTCGTACATGTCAGGTACGCTTGGGCGATTGTTCGGTGAGTTTGGAGTAACGGTGGCCGCCGCCGTCGGATTTTCGGCCGTGGTCGCACTCACCCTGACCCCGATGATGGCCTCCCAGCTTTTCGCCGGTGGCATTCACCGTGGCCGACTCGCGCAGTCTGTCGATCGAAGATTTCAGGTTCTCACCGAAGTCTACGAGGCGAGCCTGCGACGGGTCATGGGTACGAGCGGACCGCGAAGAATAGTGATTGGGGCAGCTGTACTGACCACCCTGGTGATCGCTCTGACGGTGTTCGGTAAGCCGGTGTCGTGGTTCAAGTTACCGCAGGAATTCGCACCGCTTGAAGATCGGGCCATGATGCCGGTCATGGTCAGTGCGCCTGAGGGTTCGAGTCTGTCGCATCTTGATCGGTACGTGCGGCAGGTCGAAGCCGTGATGATGGACGAAGTTCGCGCCGGTAACGCACGGCGCGTCATCGTGCGTTCGGGATCGTTCGGTGCGCAGGGCGATGTCAACAATGCGACGCTGTTTCTGCCGATGACGCTCTGGGACGAGCGCGAAGACAACTCGCAGCAAGTCGCGCAGCGGGTACGCACGCGTACGGCGGGTATCACCGGCGTACGTATCCTCGTGATGACGCCGCCCTCACTCGGCATGCGTGGGGGCGGTCGCCCCTTGCAGGTGGTCTTGGGGGGTGGTGACTACGGTGAGCTCGCCAGCTGGCGCGATAAAGTCATCGAGCGCATTCAGCGCGAGAACCCGCGCATCATCGGGCTAGATTCCGATTACCAGGAGCGCAAGCCGCAGCTGCAGGTGCGGATCGATCGTAACCGTGCTGCAGATCTCGGGGTTTCTTTACAAGATGTGGGGCGTACCCTCGAGTCGATGCTGGGGTCGCGCGTGGTGACCAATTTTTTACGCGCCGGCGAGGAGTACAACGTCATCCTGCAGGCGCGTGAGGAAGATCGGGCGACCGTCGATGATCTCGGCAATCTCTACGTGCGTTCGAGTCGCAGCGGCGAGATGGCGCCACTCGCAGCGCTCGTGACGGTGGAGGAATCTGCGGGGCCGAGTTCGCTACGGCGCTTCGATCGGTTGCGTGCAATTACCCTGAGCGCGAACCTTGCGCCGGGTTATGCGCTCGGTGACGCCCTCGATTATGTCGAACAGGTGATCCGCGAAGAAATCCCCTCTGGTGTGCAAGTGAGCTTCGATGGGGAATCGCGGGAGTTCAAGCAGGCCGGCGGCGGCATCTGGATCACCTTCGCATTTGCCTTGTTGGTCGTCTATCTGGTGCTGGCCGCGCAGTTCGAAAGTTTCGTGCATCCGCTGATTATTTTGGCTACGGTACCGCTGGCGATCACGGGGGCCTTGTTCGGCTTGTGGTTGTTCAATTCGTCGATCAACGTCTTCAGTCAGATCGGCGGCATCATGCTGGTCGGTATCGCCTGCAAAAATGGCATCCTGATCGTCGAGTTCGCGAATCAGTTGCGTGATCGCGGTATCGAGTTCGTCGAGGCGGTGATCGAGGCGGCCTCGATACGTCTGCGGCCGGTGCTCATGACCAGTCTGTGCACGGCTTTCGGTGCGGTGCCGCTCATGACGGCGACCGGTGCCGGAGCAGAGAGTCGCCAGTCGATCGGCGCCGCGGTATTCTTTGGGACCGTTTTGTCGCTGGCACTCACGCTTTATGTGGTGCCGGCGCTTTACGCCCTGATTGCGCGCAACACCAAATCGCCCCATCACGTCAGTGATCTGCTGGATCGTTTGTCGGGTGCAAGCAATGTATCTGCTGATCGGCAGTCGATCTGAAATCGCAATCGAACAAACCATCCAAAGGAGAACAATATGTCTACGGCACTCTGGATTCTTTTGGTCACGATGCTCATGCCCATCATATGCGGCGGAATTTCGAAAGCGGGCGGCGGTGACGATCGCTACGACAATGCCAATCCGCGCGATTGGCTGGCGCGACGCACCGGATATCGGGCGCGAGCCAATGCGGCGCAAGCCAATTCATGGGAGGCGCTCGTCACGTATACCGCGGCGCTGGTGGCGGCCTACGTGGGCAACGTGAACGCCGAGAGTTTGGCGCTGATTGCCAGTATCTTTTTGGCTGCGCGCATTGCTTACCTTGCCTGCTATCTCGCTAACCTCGCGACGCTGCGCTCGCTCACCTGGGTGGTGGGTTTCGGCAGCTGCATCTGTCTGATCGTGATGGGGGCGCAACGCGTCGCCTGATGGATGCTCGTTGATGGACATGGAAGTCAAGAGGATGTCGAACACGTTTCGCAAGCTACAGGCGCATTTGCGCGGGCTGGTCGGCAAGGCGATCGAGGATTACGCCATGATCGCCGAGGGCGACAAAGTCATGGTGTGCCTGTCTGGCGGCAAAGATTCGTACACGCTGCTCGACATTCTCATGTCGCTGCAGCGCAGTGCGCCGGTGCGTTTCGAAATCGTCGCCGTGAATCTCGACCAAAAGCAGCCGGGCTTTCCCGAGCACGTATTGCCGGAATATTTGACCGAGATCGGTGTACCGTTTCAGGTGATCGAGCAAGACACTTATTCCGTCGTCAAGCGCGTGATCCCGGAAGGCAAGACGATGTGCGGACTCTGTTCCCGCATGCGGCGCGGTGCGCTCTATCGCTGGGCCGCGGAGAACGGCATCACGAAGGTGGCGCTCGGGCACCACCGCGACGATATCGTCGAGACGCTGTTTCTCAACATGTTCTTCGGGGGACGCCTGAAAGCCATGCCGCCCAAGCTGCGCTCCGAAGACGGTCGACATATCGTGATTCGTCCGCTCGCGTACGTGCCGGAGCACGATATCGAGCGCTACGCGCGCGCCCGCGGTTTTCCCGTCATTCCCTGCATGCTTTGCGGCTCGCAGGAGAATGCCCAGCGGCGCCTGATCAAAAAAATGCTACAGGATTGGGAAAAGGACTACCCCGGGCGGACCGAATCCATTTTCTCTGCGATCCGTAGTGTCGAAGCAGGGCACCTCGCGGATCCTGCGCTGTTCGATTTCGCTGCACTCGCGGCCGGGTACCATGACGCCGGATGACGGTGTCGGCGCTTTTGATGATGCGGCGCTCGCCACGGTCGCCCGTCTGCGCAGTCGCTTCCGCGGTGCGTTGCTCGGGCTCGCACTCGGCGATGCTCTGGCGGCCCCCGCGCAGTACGCACGGGCGGGAAGTTTTCCGCCTGTCCGCGATTTGCTCGGTGGTGGGCCCTATGATTTGCCGGTCGGCGCTTGGACCGACGATACCGCGCTCGCGCTCTTGCTCGCCCGCAGTTTGCTGAGTTCGCAGGGTTGTAATGCGAACGATCAACTGGAGGGGTACCGACGCTGGCAGCGACGTGGCGAGGGCTCAGCGACGGGTGAGTGTCTCGGTATCACTGCCAGCGTGAGTCGGGCGCTCGTCGACGGTCGGCCTGCCAAGGATTTGAGCGATGGAGCGGATGCGTTGGTGCGTGTGGCACCGCTCGCGATGTGGCACTACTCCGCAGTCGATGCGTTGTTCGATGATTTGCCGGTCATGGTCGGGGTCACGAGTCATGCGTCCGAGACGCTTGCCGCCACGCGTGAATTTGCCACGCTTATGCATCGTGCCTTGCGTGGCTTGCTGCCGGCGATCAGCTCCGCGATCACCCCTGCGTCGATGGACCCGACGGCCGCCGAGCGAGCACTGATCACCGCGCGCGACGCCGTCGCAAGTGCGCAGAATTGGAAGGATGCGGTGCTGGCGGCCATCAATGCCGGCGGCGATGCCGACGTGCACGGCGCCGCGGCGGGCCAACTGGCCGGTGCGTTGTTTGGCATCGAGTCTATTCCTGCGCGGTGGTTGGCGACCCTGTACGAGCGGGAGCAGATCGAGTCTTTGGCCGACGCACTGCTCACCGAGGTGCTGGTGAGGCTGGACGACATCACTTAAATCCGCAGAGCTACCATGAGACGTCGCAAATCACCGCAGTGGGCGCGCTACTCCGACGCCGAGCTGCTGCGATTGCGTTTTCGCGATTTGCATCTTGGACTGCCGCGGTGCGCGGCGCTGCAGCGGGCCATTCGGCGACTGCGTGACGAGCTCGCGGCGCGCGATATTTTGCTCGAACCGCATTTCTGGTTTGCGGACGAGTGGTTTTCGCCCGATGGCATCCCCGGCATTGCGATCCCTTTTTATTTGGCGCACCCGCGACTGGAGCGGCTCGAGCGGCGCATGTCACGCAGCGTCGAGGGCGGTAATGCCACCGGTCTATTGCAAATATTGCGGCACGAAGCCGGGCATGTCGTCGATACGGCCTTTCGCTTGCGGCGGCGAAAACTCTGGCGGCAGTGCTTCGGGTCGCCGACCGAAAAATATCCCGCACAGTACGCTGCCGATCCATCGAGCCGCGCCTACGTCTCGCATCTGGACGGCTGGTATGCGCAAGCGCATCCCGCGGAGGACTTCGCCGAAACTTTTGCGGTTTGGTTGTCGCCGCGCTCGGCCTGGCGACGTCACTACGCTGGTACGCCGGCGCTGACCAAGCTCGAGGCGATGGACCGCTTGATGCGCGCGATTCGCGGATGCCGGCCGGCAATTCGCTCTGCGGACCGGATCGAACCCGTTGTGACCAACGAGCGCACCCTGCGCGAACATTATCGGCGCGGGCTGTTGCGGCGCATGAGTTGCGATTTTTCGATGATCGATGCTGCGCTGCGGACCGGGTTTGCGCCCTTGCGGCGCCACAGTCGTCGACCGACGCGATATCTTCGCGCCGACACCTGTCTGCGACAGGCGCGCGATCGGCTCGTGCGCCACGCGATGGCGCAGACCACTATCGACGAGTATGGTGCGCGACAGTTGTTGCAGTTGGCGATCGAGCGCTGTCGGGAGCGTAGGTTGTGGATGCGGGGTGCAGCGCGTCTCCGTCAAAGAAACGCTGAAGCGATGATCCGGCATCTGGCGCGTGCCGGGCTTCGCGGGGAGAGAGTGCGATTCACGCTATGAAGTCACGCAAGTCATGAAGCTGCTGAAAGTTTTGGTGATCGTCCACGATACCCTGGTGCCGCCTGACAGTGTTACCGGGCTTACCGATCAGCAGGTCGACGAATGGCGTACCGAGTACGACGTCATCCGCACGCTACGCCTGGTCGGACACGAGGTGCGTGTGTTGGGTGTGCTCGACAGTCTGACGGGTTTACGTACCGCGATCACCGACTGGAAACCCAATGTCGTTTTCAATCTGCTCGAGGAATTCAACGGTATCGTTACTTACGACCAGCATGTCGTCGCTTTCCTCGAGTTGATGGAGCAGCCCTACACGGGCTGCAATCCGCGCGGCCTCTTGCTATCACGCGACAAGCCACTCTCTAAGCAATTACTGGCCTGGCATCGCATTCCGACGCCGCACTTCGCGTTGTTGTCCAAGGGCCGAAAATTTCGTGCGCCAAGACACATGCGCTATCCGCTGTTCGTCAAATCGGCCACCGAAGACGCTTCGCTCGGGATCTCGCAGGCGTCGATAGTCGAAAATTCGCAGCAGTTGCAGGATCGCGTCGCCTTCATACATGAACAGGTAGGCACCGACGCGCTGGTCGAGGAGTACATCGCGGGTCGAGAGGTCTACGTTGGCATGATCGGTAACCAGCGGCTCACTCGATTACCCGTTTGGGAATTGCAGTTCGGCACCATGGGTGACAATCAAGCGACCATTGCCACGCGCAAAGTGAAATGGGATCGCAAATATCAGGCGCGGCACGGCATCACCCGCGCGGCCGCACAAGATCTGTCACTGGCGGTCGTCGCCAAACTCGATCGGATGGCACGGCGCATCTACAACGCGCTTGGCCTCTCTGGCTATGCGCGCATGGATTTTCGTGTACGTGACGATGGTGAGGTCTTCGTACTCGAGGCGAACTCCAATCCCTGTCTCGCAGAGGCTGAAGATTTCTCGCAATCGGCGCTCAGCGCCGGGATCGGTTACCACGATTTGCTCAACCGCATCATCGCACTCGGCCTTGCTCACAAGGCCGAGTGGCGCGCGGATTATAGCTAGCCGCCGCGCGGTAAGACACCTGGCGCGGCAAGGCGCCTATTTGAGGTGCTTCTGCAACCAGCCAAGTACTTCCTCGTGCCATTGCACATTGTTGGCGGGCTTCAGAATCCAGTGGTTCTCGTCCGGGAAGAACACCAGCCGACTCTCGACCCCCTGCCGCTGCAGCGCCGTGAAAGTCGCAAGGCCCTGCGAGTAGGGCACGCGATAGTCGAGTGCGCCGTGGGTGACGAGCATCGGCGTTTTCCATTTCGTGACGTTATCGGCGGGATTGAATTTCTCGTGGATTTTCGGCGTCAGGTAATACGGTCCGCCGTTCTCCCATTCAGTAAACCAGAGCTCTTCGGTAGTGTAGTACATGGTTCGCTGATCAAAGATTCCAGCATGATTGACGATGCACTTGAAGCGCTCGGGCCAATTTCCGGCGATCCAGTTCTGCATGAACCCACCATATGAAGCGCCCAATGAGCAGGCGCGCGAGCCATCGAGCCACTCATATTTTGCAAGCGCGGCATCGAGACCTTTCTGCAGATCGATGAGCGGTTTGCCGCCCCAGTCCTGGCTGATCGAGTCCGTGAACGCCTGACCATAGCCCGGCGAGCCGTGAAAGTCGATGAACACCACGCCGTAGCCCGCACCCGCATAGACCTGCGCGTTCCAGCGCCAGGACCACTGGTTGGCGAAGCTCACTTGCGGCCCACCATGCACGATGAAGGCGAGCGGATATCTTTGACCGCGCTTGAAGCCATGCGGCTTCATCACGTAGCCATAAACTTTCTGCTCGTTGGCGCCGGTAAACGAGAACTGCTCGAACTCGGCGAGTTGGCGATCGGCGAGGCGCTCGGCATTGACCGTTGTGAGACGGGTGCGGTTGCCGCCTGCGGCCAAGTAAAGATCGGGTGGCGAGCCGAGCGAGGCCCAAGCCATGACTATGCCACGCGGGCCGGCCGAGATCCCCTGCACCTGCCCATCGCCCACCACCGTTTTACGCGCACCGGTGGTGGGGTCGATTTCGAACAGTGCTGTCTGGCCGATGTCATCGGCGATGCCCAGCAGGCGTTTGCGATCTCGCGTGGTCGCGAGCGTCGTGACCGAGCGATCCCAGTCCTGCAGCAGGGTACGAACTCGGCCATCTTTGGCGCTCTGAACTTTGATCGCGTATCGATCGGCTTCGAAACCCGGGCGTGACATGGCGAGCCAGGCGAGATCGCCGTTGGCCAAGAATACGGGCTGTGCATCCCAGGCCGGGTTATCGGCGGTGAGGTTACGCGGTTCGCCCGAACCATCGGCGGCGACCTCGTAAAGATCGAAGTTGGTCGACCACGATTCGCTGCGACCGGTGAGCCGCGCGCTGAAGACGAGGCGCGTACCGTCGGGACTGAAAACGTAGTCCTCATCGCCACCAAAGGGCTTCGAGGGTACGTTACCGCGTATCTTACCCGACACGTTCACGGGGGCACCGACTTTCATATTTTTTTCGAGGGTTACCGTGAAGAGCGTGGAAAGCGTGCCGTTGCTCCAGGCATCCCAATGTCGAACGAACAGCTGCTCATAAGCCTTGCCGCTGGCTTTTTTCTTTGACTGCGCGGCTTGGTGGTCAGTGGTGCACTGCAGATCGGCGCAATCCGGGAGGACTTCCATCGACACCGCGAGCCGGTCGCCTTTGGGCGACACCTCGAACGAACCGACATCGAGCGGCAGGCTCGTCACCTGTTGCGCCTCGCCCCCTGCAAGGCTGATGTGCCAGATCTGCGAGGAGCCGCCGCGACTCGAGAGAAAGAAAACTCCCGACCCATCGGCCGCCCAGCGCGGGCTGCTGTCCGCGGCGGGATGCTGTGTCAGTCGTCGCGGCGACGGCAGACTTTTGCCATCGGCTAGATCGAGCAGCCAGAGATCAGTACGGCCGCGGTTGGCCTCCATGTCGGTCTCGCGCAGGGTGTAGACCACATAGCGTCCATCGGGTGACACCTGCGGGTCTGCGACGCGTGCGAGCGTGTTGAGATCTTGGGCCGTGAACGGCGCCGCCAGCGCCGTGCCGGCGCCGATTATGAGGATTCCGAGTGCCAAACCTGAGGCTGTCGTGGACCGCGATGACATGGTTGTGCTCCGATGCAGGGGTCGGTATACGATGCCCCGCATTGTAGTCGAGCCCACGGAAGGGCCCCCCATGACTCTCGTGCCGCGCGCCATTTGCTTCGATCTCGATGACACGCTCTGGGAGGTGCAGCCGGTGTTGCGGCGTGCTGAGGCGCGCGTGCAGGCCTACCTCGAGGTCGAGCACCCGCAGCTTGCACCGCAGCTCAGCGTCGAGGCGATGTTCTCAGCGCGACGGACACTCGCGGCCGAGGTGCCCGAGCGTGCCCACGATATGACCTGGCTGCGCACCGAAGCGCTGCGTCGCCTCGCTACTCACCATGGTCATGATCCGGTGATCGGCGATCGTGCCTTCGAGGTCTTCATCGCCGCACGGCACGAGGTCGAGTTCTATCCCGAAGTCACGACCGCCCTGTCGAAGCTTTCGAGTCGCTTTCGCTTGGCGAGTTTCTCCAACGGCAATGCTTGCGTGCATCGGATTGGCATCGGCCACTATTTCGAGGTGACGCTCAACGCCGAGTCGGTTGGGCGTGCGAAGCCGCATCCCGAGGTTTATTTGACCGTAGCCCGCGCCCTCGGCATCAGCCCCAGTGAGCTCTTGCACGTCGGCGATCACCTTGAGAACGACATCCGCGGCGCCGCTGAAGCCGGTTGCCGAACGGCGTGGGTGAACCGCCGCGGGCTCAGTTGGTCGCCGGAGTTTGGGCCACCGCCTGATCTCGAGGTGACTGATCTCGAAGGCTTGATAGGGCGGTTGGCTTAAACCAAAAAAGCGCAGGGGGCGGCAAAAGGGCTGATCCGCCCGACTTTCTGAGACGGAAGCCCAGTAACGAATACTGCCGGCTCCTGCTCCGGCAAGTGATATGCCCGCATGGAAACGCCCTCGCAAAAGCCGTTCAATTCGACCGCACGAGCCGGACACAACCCGAGCTTCTCTTCGGTGAATCCCAAACTCACGGTACGTCTGTCGCGACCGAGCGTCGAATTCGTCAAGGCGTACACCAAAGCGAATGGGCTTACTGTGACCGAGATCATCGAACGCTTCTTTGAAAGCCTGCGGCTTGCAGAGGATCCTCTCGGTGGCGATGTCAAAAAGCTCACCGACCTCATCCCGGTTGAGATCGACGCCCGAGCAGAGTATCCACAGCACCTGAGGGGCAAGCACAGTCAGTGATCTTGGTTGATCTCAACTGCTGCTCGATGCGCTGCAGGAGCGCGAGCCGCACTATCGGGCGTCAGCAGCGGTACTGGATCGAGTCATTTCCGACGAACTCAAGGCAGTGATCGCTGCGCACGCGGTGACGACGATCCACTGCATCGTCGCCTGATTTCGGGACCGTCACTCAGCGGATGAGGCTGTCGATATGCTTCTGCGCCATTTCGAGATCGTTGCCATCGGTCGCGAGCAGATGCTGCGAGCCCGATCGCAGGCTTGGTCCGATTTTGAGGATACCGTGGTTGCCGCGTCAGCAGACTCGGCACGGTGTTCTGCCGTCATCACGAGAAACACCAAAGATTTTAGGAAGTTCCCAGTGTCTACCATGACGCCGGAGGACTTCTTGGCGTCACGCTCGATGCGGCGCCCTGGCAAACGTCATCGAGACTGAGCGACTTTCTCGGGTTTGGAGCTACGCGTCAAAAACCAGATTGCGAAGATCGCCCCGCCCTTGATGAAAACCTCGCCGAGGTTGTCGAGGCGGTGACGGTTGAGGGCAGGCACTGCTGCGGTCAGCAGCATGACGGTGCCGCCGACGGCCATCCATGGAAAACCTTTTCGTAGCCAAAGCGCGACTCCCGTGCCGATCACCACGAAACAGGTGACGATGGGCGCGATCGGGATTTCGCCTTTGACGAGCGCCTGCTCCGGGGTGCAGCGGTTGGCTTCGGTCACTGAGCCGCTGTAGCGGATGAGATCGAATTCGCAGACTGGATAAATTTTTTTGGTCCAGAAAAGCGGCAGGTCATGCAGGATTAGCGCCGTGGTCACCAGGCAAAAGGTCCCCATCACCCATTTGTGACTGGCGAACTCGAAGCCGGCCAGACGCAGAATGGAGCCACTGGCGATGATCAGCCAACAGCCTGACAGCCAATGCGCCCAAAACACCGGCCAAGTCAGCCAGTAGAGCGGCTCGCCGAAGCCGATGACGATGCCGGCCGCGACGCGCAGGTTATCCCAGATCAGAAAAAAGAGCGGAATCAAAATAACTGCGATGGCCTTGGCGCGAGTTTCGCGCCACAGACGGACCGCCCAGACGAACAGGGCCGTCTGGGCGATCGCGAAGCCGAGAAACATCAGGCTGTACACGCCACCAAGATCTTGCCGACCGCCTCGCGCTGCAATAATTTTTTGATCGCCTCACCGCCCTGTGGCAATGATAGGATAGCCGAAATCTTTGGTTTGATCTTGCCGGCCCGGTACAGATCAAGCAGGGCGTACACGTTAACGGCATCTTGCACCGGCTCTTGCTGTCTGAAGGCCCCCCAGAACACGCCGCGGATATCGCAGCCCTTGAGCAAGGTGAGGTTGAGCGGAATCTTTGGGATACCGGCCGGAAAGCCGATCACGAGGTAGCGGCCCTTCCAGGCCGCAGTCCGTAAGGCGGGCTCCGCGTAGTCGCCGCCCACCGGATCATAGATGACATCGGCGCCCTTAGGGCCGCAGGCGTCTTTGAACTGGGCGGCGAGCGCCCGTGAGTCGATGCCCTCGCGCGGATAGATCACGGTCACCTCGGCACCGTGCTCGCGCGCTGCGGCCGCTTTGGATTCGCTGGAAACTGCGGCGACAACTCGCGCGCCGATAGCCTTGCCGATCTCGACTGCCGCGAGACCCACGCCACCCGCTGCGCCGAGCACCAGCAAGGTTTCGCCGGCTCGCAATTCGCCGCGGTTGACGAGCGCATGATAAGAAGTGCCGTAAGTGAAAATCAGAC
>Ga0194129_10008018_pt1 | contig 12368 bp, 18 predicted proteins | sample TA2KigCa35mmetaG_FD_150862 | JGI IMG/M metagenome (GOLD analysis project Ga0194129, IMG submission 150862) | Freshwater microbial communities from Lake Tanganyika, Tanzania - TA2015038 Kigoma Deep Cast 35m | ecosystem: Environmental > Aquatic > Freshwater > Lake | place: Tanzania: Lake... | reverse complement strand
AAGGTTCTCAAGGAGCACAAGGTGCTCAAGGAGCTCAAGGTGCCCAAGGTCCTCAAGGAGGACAAGGTTCTCAAGGAGGTCAAGGTGCCCAAGGAGGTCAAGGTGCCCAAGGTCCCGCAGGAGGTCAAGGTTTTCAAGGAGCTGTAGGTGCTCAAGGAGCTCAAGGTGCCCAAGGTCCTCAAGGAGGACAAGGTTCTCAAGGAGCAAAAGGAGCACAGGGAGCAACAGGAGCACAAGGAGCCCAAGGAGCCCAAGGTGCTCAAGGACCGGGTGGAGAACAAGGAGGACAAGGTGCTCAAGGAGGACAAGGTGCTCAAGGAGCTCAAGGATTAGCTTCACCTGGAGAAGGAGGAGGAAAGGGTCCTCAAGGAGCCCAAGGAGCAAAAGGTCCACAAGGAGACCAAGGACCACAAGGTGCCCAAGGTGCTCAGGGAGGATGTTTCGTAGGAGCACAAGGAGCTCAAGGAGCCGAAGGTGCTCAAGGACCTAGTTCTGACCTTAGATGGAAAAAATCAATTAGAAAAATTGAAAATGCTCTTGAAGTTGTTGAAAAACTACGAGGAGTTAGCTTCGAATGGGCACCTGAAATGTTCGAGAAATATGGGATTAGATTTAGAAAAATTCGAGCTAAGGATATTGGATTTATAGCTCAAGAAGTTATTTTACACTTACCAGAAGTTGTAAGTTTCAAAAATGACCGTTGGTATGTGAAATATGACGAGATAGTTTCCATTTGTATAAGTGCAATTCAACAGCAATCTTCGTTACTTGATACTTGCGAAAATGAAATGGATGAATTAGAGAAATTAATTAAATAAAAAGAGGGTCTTCAGGACCCTTTTTCATTAACTTTATTTTTCAATTCTTCGATAGATTTATATAACATAACCAAAAACCTTGGCCAAACCTCCTTTTTATGTTTTTTGATTAGTTCAATATAAGTTATATAATACGGTTCTTCACCCTCTTTAGCCGCTATAAAATCTGCAAGACCAGGATATATTGTAGTAATATTGGAGACAGATTTTGAAATCATATTATCCAAAACCTCTTCATCGTTTACTCTCCTCAAAATATCCAAAGTCAACTTGTCTAGTTTTTCACCTTTGGCAAAATAACCCAAAAGATTATCTAAGCTTTGAATATAATATTTTTTATACTCAGGATTTTTCAATAATGACAACCTTCTTTCAATTTCCATTTCCAAACCCTCTAAAAACTCATTTGTAATTGCTCTAAACTCAATTGGATGTCCCCAATATTCTGAATCAATATTTTCGTCGTAAGTAGCCATATATTTCGGACTATACTTAGTAGATTGAGAAGGGTCAGTAGCGTGTAGCATTTCATGGTATAAAGTCAGATAGAGATTTTTTCTTGATACATACTCCTTTGGTTGTACCTCTAATACAAAATCCATCGGGTCACGAGAACCAGTAGGTTTAGTATCCATTTGTCCTATATACTTAAGTCTCGGATTGATTACGACACTTACTTGTCCTTTAACACCGTCTGATGTTTTGAAAGGTATTTTATCTACCATCGTTTTTTTGGTAAATTTTTTATTACGAGAATTCCATAGTCTATCGGCTAAATCATGTAGAAAAAAACTTATTTCGGGGTCCATCTTGTACCTCGATGCTTCAATAAGGATATTAGATAATATGTTTATGAACTTAGGCATTCAAATCAGTGCTCCAATTTATGGGTATTTTTTTAGCACGAAACTTACCTGCAAACTTTTCGAAGGTTTCTCTAAATGGTAATTGTGCTTTTTTAATGTTTTTAATTACATTCATAGAATAATCCGTCCCTGTAGATAAATAGGCTTGAATCTCATCATCTATCACATTTTCAGCATACCCCATCTTTTTGACTTTGGTATCTAATGAGTCTTTGATTGTGGGGTCAAGGTTCATAATGTTTCTTTTTTGTTCGGATTTGTATTTTTTATTTTGAAACCAAAGACCGTGAGCCATTTCATGATTGATTAAGTTAGGGTTCTCTCCTTCTGCTTGGTCGATACCAATCAAATAGAAGTCATTAGAACCTACAGATTCTCGAATGGTATCAACAATACTAAACATAATTAAATCGTAAAAATTGATATCAGGAATAAGTCTGATACAAGATTCAATTGAATCACATGGAATGTTGTAACCTGCCCAATCTTCATGGTAAGTAAGAATATCGTTTTTCGTTTTTCGTTTATAATAATTTACGAAATCAATCCATTTGAAACCTTTACCTCTAAAAGTATCTGAATCTGATTCATAGAACTCTTGATATCTCATGAATACTCTGGCTCTTAGTCTGTTGTCTTTGATTACAAGGGCAAAAATGTGGGGAAACATTTCATATAAAGAAATCTGCGAAAGGATATTTCCAATATTTTTCGGGGGGTTTCTCTGCGGAGAACGAGATAATTGTTCGGAAAATACAAATCTTTTTTTCATTAGAAAAAATCTGAAAAATATTCATTTATGTTTTTGTCAATTAATCTTGAGTCAGGATAATCGGGGAGGTAAGCTGATAAACAATCTCTATCTTCCATAATCAAACTAATAAAGCTACCATGGTTAGATATATTTCCGCTCGAACCATACTTTTTATTATTATATAAAAAATCATTGACAATACCTTCAAAATCGTAAATGGGTAAACGAAACTTTTCTACTTGAGTTTCTTTTTTGTATGGGTGGGGTAGGTAAACCCATTTTCCTTTATCTGTATCAAAGTAATCATCAAGTTTTTTTAATATTGTGTTGTAAACCTCATGTTCATATGCTGAATTATAAGAATTACTATGAACACTATACAATTCTGATTTTACGTCACTCAATTCATCATTTAATAAACTATTCATAGAATCTTCATCGTCTATGATTCTTGACACGTTGTCTTCCGAAATAGTCCAAAACTCAGGATGACCTTGTTCAGATGCTATAAGTTCCATTTCTTCGGTTTCGAGAGATAATTGTTGGTCTTTCAATTCTGAAATAATTCTTTTTTTGAATCTCTCAATGTTTTCAGGATTCAATTCCTCAATTACATCTCTATAAACATCATCGGTTGTATCAAAATAGGGTTCAAACACATCTTCTCCACCTAAAATACTTTCAATCGTAGAACGGCTCAATTCATTTCTACGACTATCACAAAACAAGTCTGCAAGTCTACTACGTTCATGTTGCCAATAGGCAGTGTTATTTTCAATTAATATATCCCCTAACTCTTTCTCCATGAATTTATAGTAAGCGGGTTTATGATTGTCATATAACCATAAAAGATATTCATTCTCCCATTCTTCTGAGTTAGATATGTCTTTCGGGTCAATTTCACTCATCAACCCTTTCCTACCCAAAATATTAAAAAATGTTTCATAATCATTGAAATATAGTTTGACATCTAAATCATCATTTTTGAACATTTCAATAATTTCTTCAACTGACTTCATAACATATAAATACAAAAAAAGGGACAAATTTTTGTCCCTTTTGATTTTAAGATTTATCGAGAGTTATTTCGATGTTTTATTCACATTGTAATATTTCTCGATAGTTTTTTTGATTGCGGCTTTGACTGATTCTGACTGTTGTTGTTTTGCCGCTGCGGCAGCAGCCGCTTGTTGAGGACTTGGCTGTGCCTGAGTTTGGTTTGAATTATTTTTGCATCCACATCCCATTTTTTAGGTTTTTTATTTCAGGTTTATAAGATATAAATATTGTTGATTCAATTATAATGTTAAAAAGATATTTATTAAATAAATGTTTCAATTCTGATGAAAAAATTTCTAAAAAAACAATTCACTATAAATCTCAATGAATCAATTGAATATAGAAAAGAGGTCGAGGCTGAGGAGAGAAGGAAAGATAACGAGTGGTTGATGGGTCCTGATTGTCCTGAGGAGGGACTAAAAGCTCACGCCTTATATAAGTTTCTTATTTCCGAGGGGGATGTGGATGAATATACTGAGGAGGATGAAGTAGAAGAAAAAAGGATTCGTGATGAAATTGAAAAATTGAATAAATTGTACAACGAATTGGAAGATACTGATACATCAATTTTAGATAAAATTGAAGATTTGGAGGATGAGTTGGACTCTATGGAGAAGTTCGATGTTTACGACATCATTCCTGATGGTAAATATTATGACTTGAGCGCATTTAAGGTTAATAAATCAAGTTTGAACGACAGAAGATATACGGTAGGTGATGAAGACGAAATGACTGAAAGTGGAAGGGAATCTGTTAGAAATTATATTGGTGAGGTTGGATATGATGGGTTCACTAAAAGTTTCGTGAATTCCCATTTAGATGTGGACAAAATTCGCGATTACGCCGAATCTATGTATAGTGATGACGTATATGGTAATCCTGAAGCTTGGATTGACGATAGTCAAAGAGAACTATCAACAAAACAAGTGGGAGAAATGAGAATATTAGAAAGAAGAATAGACAGAGCCGAAGACCAAATTATTGATTTGGAAGATTATCAAGCCGAGGGTCACAATGTCCAATCCAAAATCGAAGATTTAGAAGAATTAATTGATGGATTAAAAGTGGAAATTGAGGATATCGAGCAAAGTCCCGATGGAGATTTTCCTGACGAAGCTATGGATAATAAAGTAGAAGAATTGGTTGATGATGCAGTAAGTGACCCAGAATATTTTATCAGACAGCACGGAATAGATTCTGAAGAGTTTATTGATGAGGACGAATTCATTGACGCTTGTTTGGATGCTGATGGACCTGCACATTTTTTGAATCACTACGATGGTAGTTATGACTCAATTAGAATCGGAGAAAAATATTATGAAATAATGAGAATTGAATGATAATTGATAAAATAAAAATAAAGGTTATATTTCAGTATGCCGAGAAAGAAAAAAATATCATTCAAACTCAACCCAGATTGGTTAATCAAAGAACCAGTTGATTTTGAATATAACAAGTATACCCTCTTAGATTATCTCCAAAAGTGTGAGAAAAATTTAGACAATCTCGAAATCTATCCCGATTTTGTAGAGATTTCTTTGCATTTAGCGAATATTCAATCAATTGTTAAAGAAAATATCTTACTTTCAACAAACAAAAAGTTCGAATCATTGGACGATGAAATACTACTCAAAGAATTGATTCCGATTAAATTGAGACAACTTTCCAAAGATGAGGAAACAGAATTAGAAAAGACACTCAAGTATTCTGGTAATAAACTTTTTGATTTTTTCAATATCGCAAAGTCAATTTGGAACTTAGCCTTTGATAATATTGAATTAGTAATAAAAAAGAATAAAAAAAATCTTATATCAGGTTCGGGTTACATTTACTATTTAGATGTTGGAAACTCACTTCTTTATCTGTGGGAATACCAAATAAAAAAACCCAAAGGTAATAACCAAAATAATAAAACTTATCTAAATAAATTATATGAAGGAACACCGAAAGACGTTTCTTTGTCTAAACTTATTGACCAATATTCATCATTTAACAACACAGAGTTTTATAAAGATTTACCATTATTCGAGTTGAGAGTTTTTCAAAAATTTCCTATGGAACAAACAATCCTTCCAATGATTAAAAGGAAAATTATGTCTTATGTTTTCCAAGTTGTTAACCACGAAAAATCAGATAGTTTTGATTCTAAAAAATAATTTTTTATATTTGATTTATGGGATTTAATAAGAGATACGTTGATAGTAATTTAACTATATCAGCGTTAAAACAAAATAGATTGAAGGAATACTATGGGAAAACCGATTGTCTTCTTTTTGAAGATAATATCAGTTCATACATTTACAAACTTCACAATGAAGGTAAAACGGATGAAGAAATACTATTAATCTTAAATAAAAACATGGAGGAAAAAACCTATGAAGTGTATCAAAGCACTCCGAGCTTCTAAAAATATCGAAGTAGGAGAAATAAAGAGAGTTGATGATAAAACCGCTGACAATATGGTGGGTTTGTCTTGGACTTACATTTCTAAATCAGAAATGGAAGCTTGCCACTCGTAAATCCAAATTAAATGAGGAGAGTAAAGAACCAAAAACAAAATCAAATCCTAAACAAATGGATGGAAAACCTTTAAGAGAACCATTCGTAAAAACAAGAAAAAAAAATAAATAATGTCAAACTTGAAAATTCATTTATTCGAAATGCTCCGTCTCGGAGCTGAAGCACAAAAAGCAAAAGCCCTGTTAACTTTGGAATTATTATCTAATCACGCCGCTGGTATTGGTGACCACTCAACCGGGGATTTTTACAAAAACGCTGAAGAAGCTCTCCAAATGTTAGTTGATGCAGATGATAAACTCGAAACTATTCAGAAATATTTTAAACAATGAAAAAAGTTTTAACAAAACTCGAATGGTGGTTTGACTGTTATTTTGCGTGGATGCTCTATAATGGAAATAAACAAGATAGATATATCGATTACATGGAAAAAAAATGGGGAAGAAAAAAAAATGACTTCGAAAAATGATATGGTGAATCACCCCTCTCATTATGGTGGTGAAAATAATCCTTACGAGGTAATAAAAGTTTGTGAAGAATGGGGTTTGGATAAGGACGCCTATCTTTTCAATGTTGTCAAATATGTCGCACGTGCAAGGAAAAAAGATTCACTTAAAGAAATTGAAGATTTGAAAAAGGCAATGTTCTATCTAAAAAGAAAAATTAAAAATCTTACAGATGGAGATTAACAAAATTATAAATGGTGATTGTGTCACTGAAATGAACAGAATGCCTGAGAACTCTGTAGACTTGATTGTAACTTCTCCTCCCTACAATGTTGGTATGGAATATGACATTTATCAGGATGACTGTACCATGGAAAATTATTGGGATTTCACAAAGAATTGGCTAAGAGCATCTTATAGAATATTAAAATCCGATGGTAGAATTGCCATCAATATTCCTTACGAAATAAACGTACAAGATAGAGGTGGTCGTGTACTTTTTATGGCTGAGTTTTGGAGATATATGAGAGATATGGGTTTCAAGTTCTTCGGACTCGTTGACCTAAATGAAACCTCACCCCATAGAACCAAGACCACGGCTTGGGGTTCATGGATGTCGCCTTCATCGCCTTACATCTACAACCCTAAAGAATGTGTAATATTGGGATATAAATCTAAACATAAAAAAATTGTTAGAGGAGAACCACAATGGGTTGGAGTCATTGATAAGATTGTTGCCGAAGATGGTTCAACAAAAAACAAAACTCTTTATACTGAAGAACAGAAAAAAGAGTTTATGGATTTGGTTTATGGTCAATGGGATTATTTTGCTGATACGAAACAAATGACCAAAGCGACCTTTTCGATGGACATTCCGCTCAAAGCAATCAAAATATTAACTTACAAAAATGATTTAGTATTAGACCCCTTCGCCGGGAGTGGTACTAGTTTAGTTGCCGCGGTTGTTTCAGGGAGAAATTGGTTGGGTATCGAAATCAGTGAGAATTATTGTAATATAGCCCAAAAAAGAGTACAACAGTTCATCGACTCAAAAAAACAATCGGAATTAGAAATATAATGGTCTCGAGACCCTTTTTCTTTATAATGGATATTTATAAAGAAAAAATCTGATGTCCGATTTCATAGTTTCCGAAAGTCAATTTTTCAAGATTAAAGACTCAATTTCTTTTCAGAAAGATTTTGAATTAGCTCAAAAGAATTGGGATAATTTTTCAAATGAAGAAAAAAAATGTGTAGTTGAGTGTCTGACTCTTTTTTATCCTGAAAAAGGGAAATTGATTACTGAATCCACTTGGTTGAATACTTTGGGTGACATCGTTGGTATCTTCGACCCCACAGGCGTTGTGGATATGGTTAATGGAATATCCTACATATATCAAGGTGATAATCTTTTTGGTTTCTTATCATTAATTTCTGCCGTTCCCTACATTGGAGATGTGGTTGCAAAGCCTGTTATGGGTGCTTTGAAAGTAGGAGCCCCTCCGGCCAAGAATCTCGAAAAAGTTTTGAAGTTGTCCGAAGCAGGTAAAACAGCAGAGGCGGCAGCCCTTCTCGAAAAGTTATCAGTGACTGGTGGAATTACAGGAACATTTGTTAAGGGTTTCGGAAGAATCGCAACCAAACTTAAGGGGTATATCGAAAGAGCTCCGATGGGAATATTCAAAGGATTGAAAAATACCATCCTACAATGGATTAACCTTTTCGAGAGGGCGTCACTGAAAGGAACAAAAGTAAGAATGAGGAGTCAAGTCTTGGCTAAAAACCTACCAAGATTGAGTCAGGCTGAACAATTAGCACAACTTTCGAAATTGAAAACACTTGCCAAAGACACCAAAGTTTTTAGTAATTATCGTACCACTAAAGGAATCTTAAGTTGGAAATCACTTTTTAGAGGTATGCCACAATTAATTGGAAGAAATGCTTCAATTAGAGCTTTAACAAGACAAACAAAGTGGTGGGCAGGATTTTTGGACTACTTGGGACTTGGTAACTTTGTAGGTCCTGAAGAAATGGTGAAAAGAGTTGGTGAGGACAAAATGATTGCAAAAATGGAGGAGTATCAAAAGACTAATACTGCAAAAGAGAACTTCACCGATGATTTTGGCTCAGAAATGAATGATGCTTCGAATCAAACCTCAAACCAAACATCAACAAGTAGAACGGCACCTAGCTCAGGGGCTGACCCAATACGAGACATACTTAGGAAATTATTGACTGGGCAGATAAACCCTTTACCAGGTTAAAAGAAATAAAATGGTTAAAGAAGAATTAATAAAAAAATTAGTGCAGATGCAACTTCAATGGAAGTTCATGCATTGGCAAACTTTTGGGGATGCCAAACACAGAACTTATGGTTCTATTTACGATGGTCTTGGAGAACTTATCGATGAGTTCACTGAAACAATGATGGGCAAATATGGTAGACCCGAGTTTGAACCTGAGTTCGCTCTTATGTTTCAGGATTTAAGTGCTCTGAATCTTCAAAAGTTTCTTGACGGAATTACTGAATTCTTGGTATCGTTCTCAGAAAAATTAGATAGCAAATACGATACAGACCTACTTAACATCAGAGACGAGATGTTGGGTTTAATCAACAAATCAAAATATCTATTAACACTTAAATACTAATGGCAAAAAAAATTATTAGACTTACAGAATCAGATTTGGAGCTAATTGTTAAAAGAGTAATTTCAGAACAATCTATCAAAGTGAACGCCTCCATAGGTTCATCTCCCGAAGCTATTCTAAACTTCGAGAACGGTAAGAAAACTATTTTGGTTCGTTCCACGATGGGATTCGAAGACCAAAAATTTGAAATCGAAACTCAGTTCCCTATAAAAAAGAAAGACCAAAAGGTATACGTTGTTTACAAGGGAAATGGTGAATTTGAATTATACCCTGAGGGTAAAGGTATGAAACCAATCATGGGTAAAGTTATTTCGACGATTAAGTAATGAAAAGAATAATATCAGAGACTGGATTAAGAGACATTTCGGCTTTGAGGAAGAGATATCCCAAAGCCGAAATTTATTTTCACCAAGATTTAGATGGGGTTACAACTGCTATTGCTATGAAAGAGTACCTTGAAGACAACGGAATTGACGTTGTGGGTGCTCATGTTATTCAATATGGAGACAAAGAGTTTTCAGTGAAAAAGAATGATGCACAGGGTGATACGATGCCAGTTTTAGTAGATTTTGCTCACGGAAAACCAATGTTTGTCATTCACACCGACCACCACGACAAACAGGTTGGTGCTGAAAAAGAAACATCCAAATCTTTCAGACAAGCCCGTTCGAATGTTGAAACAATATCTCAAATTGTTTCACCACGAGATATTTTTCCTTCACCTGATATTCTTTTGATAAGTACGGTTGATTCCGCGGATTTTGTAAGACAAAAATTATCACCTGAAGATGTGGTAAATTATTTGTATAGATTCGATAAAGAAAGTTCTCTCCAAAGAAACAAAATGTTACTTGGACTAGTCATTAATAAACTTATTTTAGCCTTCAAGAACAGGAGAGGATTCATGGAAGATTTGGTAATGAACTCCGAACCCTCCTTATTGTCAATTTTGAATAACATCAAGGATTGGATGAAAAAAACTAACGCGGAGAGTTTAGATGTTTTACATAAAAGGTCTGAAGATTACCTTAAACAAATGAAAGATTATCCTAAAAGGGTTTATCAGGACGGTATCATCTTTCAATACGGAGCTGGCTCAATGAAATCTGGTTCTTATGACAGGTATACTCCATTCAGGGTTCATCCCGAAGCAGATTTTTTGGTTCTCTTATGGCCAATGGGATTGTTACAGGTATCTTGTAATCCCTTCAAAGCAAATCGTCAACTCAAAGGTGTAAATTTGGGTGCGATTGCACAAGAAGTATTAGCGGAGTATGAGCCTTCACTTAAGAAAAGAGTGATTCCTCTATCAACTTTGAAATGGTTAAGTGAAATATCTTCGGGACCTGAAAGTGTTGGATTTACGTTTAAAGACTTCAAAGCCCTTTTCGGAGGAAAACTTCAAATGTTAGATGGTGGGCAGGAGATTATGAATCAATTGGAACCTATAATGAATAAACCTTTTTCGGAGTTGACAGAAGAAGAAAAAAATACTTTAGATAAAGTTGGAATAAATACTTGGGATTTCATTAAATCTCAATCAGGTGGTCACAAATGTATCACAAACATATCAGGGTTGAATTATTTGGGTAGAAAGACAAGACCATCTGAAGACCCTTATCGTTATTCCTCAGACAAACCGGACGTTCCTTACATCAAGTTCATGAAAGAAATTGGAAAAAAAATGGTTTCGAAACTCAAAGAAAAAATTGCCGAGGACAAGAAACCAGTTGAATCTTAATTTGTTTTTTTTTATTATATAAATCAATCGAAAATGTATTCGATGACATCACCACTTTCAATACCTAAAATATTACATGTTCCACCTTCAAGTTCCAAAACAATATTTCCATTTCCACAATATGAGGGACAAGGTTCATCTTCACAAGGAGGACAACTATGGTGAATGTTCAAGATAACATTATTTCTAATATTAATAATGTCCAAATCTATAATACAATTTTTCATCCAAAAACATTGTTTGTCCCCACCCATAAGAAACAACAATCCTTTGAAAGTTTCATCAAAAGTTTTACCCATCATTCCTATAGATTGAGATTTTCTATCGGTCAATGCTTTAACTTTGAACAAATTATCATTAATTTTAACCTTCATATCATATAAATACAATGGATAAAAAAAGATACGTAGGAGTAGCTGTAAAGTGTAAAGGAAAATTGTTGCTCTGTAAAAGAAATAATCAGGGTTCATTCCCCGGTATGTGGTCAATCCCTGGTGGTAAACTCCATGAAAATGAAACAACTCAAGAAGGTGCTAAAAGGGAGTTTTTCGAAGAAACTGCGGTTGACATCGATGGAAAAGAGATAAGTTTTGTTGGTGTAATCCCAAGACACACAAGAGACGGTAAAAAAATTAAAGGATTGATGTACGTGTATCTGTTAGAAGTGGAAAATTGTATTGAACCTGATTTCGCAAACGCAATTGATGGTGAAGAACACACCGATTGGGGTTACTTTACCTCGGATGAAGTGACACCAGAAAAGTCGGGCGAACACATGTATAAACTTGCTAAAATAATTTTAAAATGATACTCGTTATACTCCTGTTTGTTTTAACGATAGGTTTTGGTCTTTACGCTTGGTGGGATATTGAAAAACAAATCAAAAACAATATTGACAAGATGGATTTTTGAAAAAATCTTCTCAACCAGGTTACCTTTTCAATTTTTTGGTATATTTATATGTCTTACCCGAAAGGGTGAACATCCCCACCGATTCAAGTTTCAACCGAGAGGTTGGAAAAAAAACCTGAATCATATGAGAAATAAAAAATCTCAAAAAAAGTCCCACAAGTTTGGTGTTTAAAAAAAATATCTTATATTTGTGGGACTTTATTATCAAAAGAAGTTCTTCAACATATTTCTACCTGAGGTTCAACCAGAGCATGACTTGGGTAGATTCAACTTATATCGCGTGGTAGTAGCAGCGGTAGCTCGTCAGGCTCATAACCTGAAGGTCGTCAGTTCGATTCTGACCCACGCAACAAGTCCAACAGATGGTATCTGATACTGACAACTCTTAGGAGTGATGGGTGTGAAAGCAGATTGAAAAGGGTACAACCCAAACCCAAACTGATGGATTAAAAAAAAAGTTCTTAAAAAATTTGATTGTTTGAAAATGACTTCTTATCTTTGTAAGACAATTGAGGGAAATCGTTTCCAAAAGTTTGGAGTAAAGATATTTCGGTTTCCTTCAATCTTTGATAGTTCTTTGATTCAAGATATTGGCCGCCTATGGTC
>Ga0194129_10008014_pt1 | contig 12371 bp, 5 predicted proteins | sample TA2KigCa35mmetaG_FD_150862 | JGI IMG/M metagenome (GOLD analysis project Ga0194129, IMG submission 150862) | Freshwater microbial communities from Lake Tanganyika, Tanzania - TA2015038 Kigoma Deep Cast 35m | ecosystem: Environmental > Aquatic > Freshwater > Lake | place: Tanzania: Lake... | reverse complement strand
AACCATCCATGTGGCACGGTCGATTGAGAGTGAAACACGGGTGGCAAACATACCGGTGTTTCGTGCTTCGACCGTACTCTTTGACAGTCTTGAGGAAGCCGCTCAACGCGCTCAGGCTGTGGCACGCGGTGATAAAGGTGCAAGTACTTATGCCACCGCTTCAACACCGACCACCGCAGCGCTGATGGATGCACTTGAGCAAATCGAAGGCGCAGGCCATGCGACCCGCGCATGTCTTGCACCCTCGGGACTGTCAGCGATTACTACATTGTTGATGGCTTTACTTAAGCCTGGCGATGATTTAATGGTGATTGACTCGGTGTATGGGCCAACACGCAATTTCTGCCAATCGGTACTTGCTCAATGGGGTGTGAGTACCCGCTTTTACAGCCCCGATGCGAGCGCCGAGGCACTTGAAGCAATGCTCCTGCCAAACACGCGCTTAATTTACCTTGAAAGCCCAGCAAGCTACACCTTTGAAATCCAAGATGTCCCTGCTATTGCCACAATGGCAAAAAGGCATGGGGTGCTCACAGTCATTGATAATGCTTGGGCGTCGCCGATCATGGCCAATCCCTTTGACTGGGGTGTGGATGCATCGGTGCTACCGCTGACTAAATATTGGAGCGGTCACTCGGATGTTTTGATGGGTGCCACGGTGGTCCGCGAGGCCTTATGGCCCGCCTTATGGAAGACACAGCGCGATTTTGGGATTTGTGTGGGTGGCGATGACGCCTACTTGGTCTTGCGTGGTCTTCGCACGGCTGCTGTGCGTATGCGCAGCCATGAGCAATCGGCCATGCGGGTTGCGCAAGGGCTTGAACAACGCCAAGGGATTGCAAGAGTGATTCATCCTGCGCTCGCCTCGCATCCCCAGCATGCCTTATTTAAACGTGACTTCAAAGGTGCAAGCGGCTTATTTGGCTTTGTGCTTGACCCTGCTTATTGGGGCCTTGCTGAAACCGCAAACGGACCCGAGGATCCGCAAGCGGCGCGGCTTCTTGCTGCGCTATGCGAGGGACGCCGCCACTTTGGCATGGGTTATTCCTGGGGGGGCTTTGAGAGCTTGATCATGCCCGGACGCCTGAGCGCACTAAGAAGCGCCAAGCCCTGGCACGAAGGACCGCTCTTGCGGGTTCATATCGGTTTGGAGGATCCGCAAGATTTGATTGACGACTTAGAAGCTGGCTTTCAGGCGATGGCTAAACTATCTTAGGTGGTATCGCTTGGCTGATAGCTTAGGGGGTATCGCTTGGCCGATAACTTAAGTGGCATCGGTTCGCTGAGATCACTTAGCTGCTTTCGTAAGGCTTTGCCTCTTGCTTAATGGTTTCCATATCGAGCGCTTGGACTTGTTCAAGCAAGTCATTAAGCGCTTGTTTGGGCAGTGCGCCTGCCTGCTGAAACACAATGACTTGGTCACGAAACACCATCAACGTTGGGATCGAGCGAATACCGAAGTGACCTGCTAAGTCGCTTTCCTCATCGGTATTGACTTTGACAAACTTTATCTCGGGATGCTCCTTCGCGCTCGCCTCAAAAACAGGCGCAAAGCCTCGGCAAGGGCCGCACCACGGTGCCCAAAAGTCGATGACCACCGTGCCATGATCGGTAATGGTTTGATTGAATTGTTCTGTTGTGAGGGCTTGGACCGACATGAGGGATCTCCGGGGATAAATGCGGTAATAAAGACTTGGAAGGAAGAAAAAGTAGAATAATGACCTCGCCTACATTTTCCTAAGATCTCTTTTCGAGTTTCAATGTTTGTGATCGAAATGTTTCGAATCGGATGACCGAAGATCAAGAGGCGGAACCCATTAGGCCGTCACAGACAAATACTCTCATGTTCAAGCAATTAGTACCGATCAACGCGACTCGCCACGCGAAAACTCGAGTTCGTGAAGTTAAGGATTTTCATTTTGCGTCCGAGTTTCACAGCGCGGTGGTGATGGTCCATGAGTTCCCTCGGGCGGCAGCGATTTACCCTTTGGTATTTATTGAGGACCCGCACAAGGACTCGTTTATGCCAGTTGCGCTTTTAGGCTTGGAATAAGGTAATAATCTCTTTGTCGATCAAGCAGGGAAATGGCGAGCCTCGTACATTCCGGCAATCGTGCAGCGATATCCGTTCGCTTTGATGGGTCCGGACGAATCGGGGCAATTCTCAATTTTCCTTGATGAGGCTAGTGCACTGTTAGGCGAATCCGATGGCAAGCCACTTTTCGATGAGATGGGACGCCCAAGCGAAGCGATAGATGGCATCAAACGCTACCTGGGAGAGCTCTATCAAATGGAGATATTTACCAGAGATTTTTGCCGTTACCTGGCAGAGCACAATCTTTTTGTTCCCTTCACGATGCATGTCAATAAGACTAGCGATCCGATTAATGTGGCGGGTTGCTATGTTGTGAACGAAGATCGCCTCAACAATTTGTCAACTGAGCGCTTTTTAGACCTTCGAGCAAAGCGATATCTACCTGGTATCTACGCCCACTTAGTATCGCTCTTGCAAGTCGAGCGCTTAGTTGAGCTTAAAGGCGGCTTAGGTGCTTTATAGGCTGCATGTGGACCAACAAGCCTTGCCAATAGGGTGTTTTTATGCAAATCCGCACGAGCTATTCCAAGCGATATGAAAATGATTAGACTTATACTAGTGTTATGTATGTTTGGGTCATGGACTATTAACTATGCACGAGCCGACGATTCGCATAACAGTGCTAGGCGTTGCGTCCTTGATTCAACGACTAACAAGGATCGACGGGCAGTGATGCGCTGGTTTTTTGTGTCATATGCCAAGCATCCAGAGTTACGGGGCATGGCGCCTATTCCTTCGGATACGGTCCAGGACGCTGTAAAGGCCGTTAGTCAGTTCACTGAACGAATCATGTTGAGCGATTGCGTGAAAGAGTTGAAGATCGTGTCCGAGCGACAGGGTCTCAACACAGCTTACGCACTGGTAATCAGCACTTTTGGGGCTTTGGCAGCCAACGAATTTAATGCAAATCAAGAGGTAAGGGTGGCGATCGCTGAATTGGGCAGCCAGCTACCCAAAGAAGAGCTTCAACGTGTATACGGCCAGCCGCCAGCGACCCCATCGACTAACGCTCCGCCTTCCAAACCCTCGCAGACCGAAAAGCCAGCAGGGCGAAAGCCATAGCGTCTGCGCAAAATGCTGATTTAGGCTGCGGGTTTCGTACTTAAAGAAGTAAATGATATCGTTTAAACAAGCTGTTTGTTGTGCAGTAATCTATAGCCAAAAAATTCTGTAGGCGTTTTGGCTTAGTGATTGCCACCATCTGTCATCTCTCAATAGGTATCCCATGTCAAAGTCCAATAGTTTGAATCGCTCATATCGGCTAGTTTGGAGCGAAGCCCTTGAGAGTTGGATTCCGGTTTCTGAATTGGTCAAAGCCAAAGGCAAGAGATCACGTCCTGGCACGACCCTTGCCGCAGCGGTCGTGGCGATTGCATCTGGGGGCATGTCCTTTGCAAACGCACCGAACGCAGTCGCGCAGACGAACGCATCCCAAGTAGCTACTTCAAACCTGTCCGGCAATATCAATGGCGCTCTTGGTGGAGGCTATTTGGTTACCGGTGACGAACGCTTTGACGGTGCCGTGGCTAACCTCACGGTGGGTAACACCGGCAGCCAAAGCCTTGTACACAACTTCAATACCATCGGTGGTCCATGATCGGGTGGCGGAGCAGGTTTGGGTGGTGCCTTTTTCATCGATGCGGGTAGTTCACTGACCGTTATCAACACAGACTTTAAGAGTAATCGTGTTCAAGGTGGTGCGGGTGGATCGGCGCCGCCAGTTACCTACAACGACCAGCTCTTGAATATCACTGGTGCCAGGGTGAACTTAGTCGCCTTACCTGTTCAACAGCCAGAGATCATAGAGACTAACGGTATGCCAGCAGTTGAACGGAAAGTGGCAGCCGATAATTCCGTTAGCTACCTTATTCCTGCGCTTTCCATACCAAGGGACACTGCCTCATTGCTTGCGGTGGGTGCTTCAGCCTCCTTCGGCAACTATGGTAATGCTTCAACCACGATTAAGTCGATTTCGTCAGAGTCGATTATGTTTACAAAGCCAATTGAGGCTAAGGCAACGATTATTCCTGCATATGTTCCTCCACCGGTTGGTAGCGGCGCTGGTAGTGGTACACAGCCCTCTGGGACGACGCCAGCACTTGACTTTACACCGGGTGGTACCTCCGGATTCACGGTGGGAAGCGATGGGACTCTCAAGGTCAACTATGCCTTTCAAGTTGTGAAAATCAAACAGGCGGATCCCAACAAGACTGATGGTTCGACTATCGAGGTCGATGGGAAAGCTGCCGTTGGCATACCTGGAACAGCCGAAATTAACGTTGGTGATCAAGTCTTCATTGGCCTAGCTGGTAAGCCCGGCGCAAGGGTTGCAACAGTGACCGAGGTGATTCGGTACACCGAAGAAGAAGATACAGCGCTTAAGGCGAACAGTACGCTAATTGGTAAGCCAAAGGCGCTCATCTTAGATGAGGCTTTGACCAGTTTTACTCAAACTATCGAGGTGATTAAGCAGCCCTCGTTCCAGGCAGTACCCTTCTCGGTAAGCGCCACGGACCCGAAAACCATATCGGTCTCTGGTAGTCAAACCTATGTTCCCGGTATGTCTGTTACCTGGAAGGAAAACAACAAAGACGTCGTTGCGAAACTTGTGGCGGTAAACGGGTCCCAATTGACACTTGACCGTCAAGTGCCAGGCGGTGTAAGTGCGATTAACTTCGTTGAAAACCCTATTGTTGGTGACAACAAAGTAAGCATTCCAAACGCGTCGAGCAAGTTTAAGGTCGGGCAAGTCGTTTACGTTCCAGGTACTAGCCAATCCGTTTTTGAAGGGACCGTTGCAAGTGTCGACGGGACGGTGATTACAGTTACCCCCAAAACAGCTGGCGAGAAGTTAGCTGATTTTTATGATCCAAGCCTCGGGCTAGCGCTTAAGGTGCCTGCAGCGGACTTGAGCGCCGACGGCCGATCTCTTACCGTTCCCTTTAATACCTCAGACTATAAGAATCCATCCGATATCCAAAAGCTGCTGGTAGGCCGACAAGTTACTGGTGCTTCCTTTGGCGACGGCACCAAAGTCGATGCGGTAACCGTTGGAAACGGTAGTTTAACGATAAGGCTCTCAGCAGCAGTTGACGGGAGCATCGTAGAAAGTTTTAGGCTGTCTTCTCCGCTTACTGTGGGTGGCAGTATGAATGGGCTGCAAGTGCCAAGTTCGATTGCCTCACAGTCGCTAGGTGATGGGACAGCAGGTTTTACGGCGAACTCGGTAAGCAGTTTTTTCAATGATTCTGAAGGTGTCGACGGAACGAACGGCAAGTCTGCGGCCGATAACAAAGGCGGCCAGGGGTTCCGTGGAGGTGCTGGCGGCGATGGAAGTAATGGACTCCCGGTCAATTTTTGGCTTATTTATGACGCGGCTTCGGCGACCGCCGCAGTCACCATGGCCAGTATTGATGTATATCTTGCTGGGTTGGAGGTAGCAGAAGCTGCCTCAAAACTGAAAACCGCTGGTCTGAAAACTACCGCTGCGGCGGTACCTGATCCGCAAGGCGGCCTAGCTTTTACTGCTCCCGACCCGCTTGAGATCGCAGGAGAGGTGAGTGGCACCGCCGACGCAGTGATTGAGCTTTTTAATAAAAACCTCAACGCGTTTAAGGCTGGACTCGATCTGACTTTCTCCATTGCTGATCTGGTGTTGGCAACCGCCAACCTCACTAAATGGGCAGTCGAGCTAGACAAAGGCCTAGCAGGTTTGGGCTGGGCTGGCGGCGATGGCGGTGAGGCAAGTGGCGGTGCCGACTTTTTTGGAGGTGGCGCCGGTGGCGCTGGAGGTAAGGGTGGGGCCGGTGCGCTTTCGTTTTCCGATGGTGGCAATGGAGGCTCAGGTGGTCGAGGCGGTGATGGAGGCTTTGGTGCTGGTGGCGGTCAGGGCGGAGCAGGTGGGTCCGCAGGCGCCAACGGCAACGCTGCAGGTGGCGATCCTGGAGATGGCGGCTTTGCAGGGTTTGGCGCGGGGGATGGTGCTAATGGTGTTGGCATGTTTGGGGGTGGTGGCGACGGCTTAGGCGGGTCTATTTTCGTTCGAGAAGGGGGCTCCTTACTTATTAAAGGCAACGCCCACTTCGAACTGAATTATGTCGCCGGCGGCAGTACTACGAGCCAGTTTGGTGAGGCAGGTGCAGCAGCCGGTACAGATTTGTTCATGATGAAGGGGTCGAATGTCCGTCTTCAGCCAGGCTTTGGAAACGTCATTCGATTCGATGGCTCGATTGCGGACGATAGTTTTGCTACCAACGACGGCTATCCGAATGCGGCCGGCGACGGTGCCGATATTCGCATCGGCGGTGCAGGTGGCGGAAATGGCGGCTTGGTGATTTTCAGCGGTGAAAACACCTACTCTGGCCATACAATTTTGGAAGGGGCAACCCTAACTGCGATTGTTGGGGTTGGAGTTAATGCTGAGTCCTTGATTCGATTCAACGGCTCGGGCTTTATGACCCCGAATCTCAACCCTAACGACCCATCCAAGTTCAACACAATAACAAGCACGATGTCTTTGGACAGCGTTGGTACCTTTTTGCTCCAGGAGGACTATGTTCGCCGTGCAGGCACAGATCCGTCCGAAACAGCTTGGACTGGCTCAGGCGGTTTCGCTTCCGCTCTATTGGAGGGCGTCAAAGTTAACCTGGGTAAGTTAGACGACCAGGGAGCTGGTCAGCAGCTTGTCTGGGGTAAAGATGGATTTTTCGTGCCGTTTGATAACGGTGCTGGTACCTCGGGCGTTCTTACCTTCGGCTCTGAGTTGTCCAAGGGCGCAGTCGAGTTTATGAATAATGTTGACCTGAATGGGAATGTTGTTCGGGTTGCAGTCTACGATAACGGGAATCTAAGCACGTCGCAGGCTACGTTATCTGGTCAGTGGCGAAACCCAGGCTCTAGCAACAGCATGTTCATTTACGGCGACTCGAGCGTAGGGTCACCTTATACAGGTACGCTGTTCATGACTGGCCAGAACGCGCTCGACAATGTAGTTGTCGCAGGAGGAGTGCTTTCGACATACAACGGTAGTAGCTCGATGGCAGGAACACTTTTCAAGCCAGGTGCCAGTCTCATTGTCATGGGCGACAAAAATAATCCTAGATTAGCTCAAGGGCCACTCGGTCAACTCCACCTCTTTGGTAATGAGTCACTTAAGGATGTGTCCATCTTGCAGGGTGGCAGGCTAAGCCTGACCCAGTCCATGAACCTGTCAGGAAGTCTCTTGAACTTGGGCGAGCTTGTGATACTCGGAAGTAATAGCCCCTCGCTTCAAAAAGAAGTGCTTGAGTCTGTGATGCCGAGTTACCTTCCAGACGACTTTTCCAAATGGGGAGGTAGCCTTAAGGTTGGTGGCGACTTCCGAAATGTAAATACCGGCTCGGTGCTGCAGTCAGGTGATGTTGCAGTGGCTGGTTCACTCGTGAACCAAGGGCGCTGGGCAGGCATTGCATCGACCGTTGTCGGTGTCGACATGACTAACGACGGTTTGTTTAATATCACTGGGAATCTTTCGGTTGCTAGAGACCTGACCAACCAAGGGGAAGGCAAACTCGCCATCACCGGTGATTTAACCGTAGATCGAAATCTAGCAAACGCTGCCGCGAGTATGATTTCCGTGAATGGTTCTTCTACGGTCGGGGTAGACTTAACGAACCAAGGGGTTTTGTCGGCTACTGGACCCGTTCGTGTTGGTAATCAATTTGTCAACCAAGGTATAGCAGCCGTCGAGGGTATGCTTGAGGTTGGTGGTTCACTTACGAACCGGGCAAACGCAACGCTTGCCGTTTTTGGCGATACGTCGGTCAAGGGTAGCGTAAATAACGGCGGAAACGTGTCCATCGTTGGTCAGGTCTCGGTAGGCCAGGACCTTGCTAACTCCGGGGTTGCATCAGTTCTTGGCGCGACGACCGTGGGCCAGAATTTCGATAATTCAGGACAAGTCAGAATCACGGGCGATCTAGCGATCGGCAACAATTTGCGAAATGCGGTTGCCTCAACCATGTACTTGACGGGTAATTCTAAGGTACTGGCCAACGCGTCGAATGCAGGCGGATTAGAGCAAAATGGCAACATGAGCGTTGAGGGGTCGATCCAAAATGATGGTTTTTGGAGGATCACTAAGGACAGCTTGCTCCAAGGTGCCGATTTATCTGGCAATGGCATTTTCTGCCTTTCTACAAGTCAATCACAAGACTGCAGTGGCGGTGTCGGCTCGAAGCTCTCACTGGAGCTAAAAAATGACTCTTTGTTTAATGGTGTGTTTACCGGTGAAGGGGCTCTGACAAAGACTGGTCAGGCAAAACTCATCCTGACAGAAGCTCAGTTGTTTGCCGGCCCGCTCACTATTAGTGACGGTGCCATTGAGACAACCGAACGCGCTGTCATGGCTGACTCGGTGGACGTTATTGTTGGCGCTGGGGGGACTTACATAATCGGGGTTGCAGACAAGGTCAACTCGGTAACAAATAACGGAGCGAAATCTGTCTACCTTAATGCTGATCTGACTACGACCAAACAATTTGTTAATAACGGTAGATTGGTTGTGGGCAGTGAATACTTGGGCCGCGAAAATGACGTTGATTTGTGGGCGCCTCGCAGCTTGACGACTGCCGGTCTCGCTGGAGCAAAAACGGGATTGATTCGGATTGATCAAGAAGGTGTCACATTCCGGCTGATTCAATCGGGTGATTCAAGTTATGCAGGAAGCATTGCGGGTGCGGGATCGGTCGAAAAGCTTGGATTGGGTACCATCTTTTTGACTGGGGCCAACACCTTCACGGGAGGCCTTACAGTAACTGAAGGGACGATCAATACGACTGGCGGGGGGACCCTAAGTGACCTTGGAGCTATCTTGGTCGGCAGGAAAGGCACATTCTTAGCCGGTAGTAACGACACCGTTGGGGTGATCACTAACCAAGGCGTGTTGACGATCAATGCCTCAATCACAACACCCTCGATTCGAAACCAGGCGGGCGGGGTTCTCCATGTCAATGGATTACTGACCACCACCGGCAACTCCTTCACCAACGATAGTGGCGCCACAACGAATCTGGCTAGCAACATTGTCTCGGCTGGTAAAATTACGAACGACGGTACTTTGAATGTGCAAGGACTCCGGACTATTGAGAGCGCCGGTTTTCAAGGTTCAGGCCTCACGAATCTCCTAGCTGCAGCTGATCTGACGGTCACGCAAAAGCTTGATTCCGTTTATGCTGGTCAATTAGCAGGGACGGGTTCGTTATCGAAAGCAGGAAGTGGCGTACTGAACCTCACGGGGCAAAATACCTTTACTGGTGGGTTATCGATTCTTGCTGGCGAGTTAAGCACAGCGAGGGGCGGTACGCTGGCGGATACCTTGAGTGTTAGGGTCTCGAAGGGGGCAACCTTCCGGGCTGCAACCCCGGACGCAATCGGCTCGGTTACCAATCAAGGCAATGTGGTTGTTGAAACACCCCAGCGGTTCAGTAGCTTGATAAACCAAAGCGGTGCGGCCCTAAATCTCCAGTCGAATCTCGAGGTTCAAGGCGCCGCAGTCAATGATGGGACGGTTACTATTGATGGCGCGACTCGACTGTTAAGCACCGGGGGCCTTTCTGGCGCAACCACGGGCGCTGTGGTCCTGAATCAGTCACTTGTGCTTGATCAGAAGGGAGCGTCAAGCTATGACGGAAGTTTCAGTGGCAATGGATCGCTCGTAAAAGCTGGTGATGGTGTTCTGACACTCAGTAAAGCAAATGGCGTAAACCTTGCCGGCGGACTCACCATCGAAAAAGGTGCGATTGCGCTTGATGGGCCTGGCATATTATCCAATGCCTTGGACGTTAGAGTCTTACGATTTGCAGATGGTTCTTTCGGGACCTTGAGGCTTGTCACAGGCGATCAATCGATTAAGGGTTTGGCTGGATCAGGAGTTCTTGCTCTTGGATCAAATGGCTTGACGATTGATACAGGCGGTGATTTCTCTGGGGAAGTGACCGGAACAGGCAGGTTAAGTGTTCGTACCGGAGATTTCACGGTTAGAGGTGCTCTGACTTCAAGCGATCCAAAATCAGAGTTTGTTATTGGGGGTGGAGCAAATCAAAGCACGTCTTCTCGATTGATCCTTCCAAATTCGGGTTCTCTCAAGTTCCCCACCGTGAGTATCAGCGGCCAAGGAGCCACGGCAAGCGTAGCTGGCAAAGTCGATGCGTCTAATTCAATCAACGTGACATCAACTGGTACAAACCCTGCAACGGTGGCGAGTTTGCACATGGCTGGCGGTAGTGTGACCTCACCAGTCGTGAACGTAGCCGGCGGAAAGATTACAGGTTCCGGTGTGTTGAATTCGACTGTCAATCTCGGCGAAAGCGCTTGGTTAAATCCCGGAGATTCACCAGGTATGTTAGGGATCACCGCTTTAAATGCGGGCTCGGGTTCCACCATCATTTCTGAGATAGGCCGCAGTGGCGTTCGAGACGCTGGCATCAATTTCGATCAGATCATCGTGAGCGGTAAAGTTACCCTTTCGGGTTCCTCAAAGTTGCAGCTTCGGCCGGTCGATTCACTTAGCAGCGTTCAGGCAGGGGAACTGGTGTCGATTTTCAGATACGCCCCGGGGGCAATTACCGGTAGTTTTGGTTCGGTCGATAGTGTCGGCTTAGGTTCTGTGGGATTGGCCCTTGGCACAGGTAACGTCGTCGGACTTGGTGTGACAAACCAAGAGTTCACCACCCAGGTTGCTAGGTATCAAAATCAAAAGGATATGCTTTCGGACCTGAAGGTTAGCGAGACTGGGGGGGTGCCTCAGTACTACGGAGGACGGCTTGTCGAGCGATTGGCTGCGACACGTGCTGCAAATCCGCAAGACACAAAGGCGATCGATCTGGTTTTCAGCAGGTCGACTCCTGAGGTATACGGCGCGCTCCAAGATCAGTCGAAGAGCTCGCTGTTGTATTCCTCGGTGGATTTGCTCAATGAGCTTGAACCATCTCAGCGAGGTATGAGTGCAGAGTATCTTAACCGTGGACAGCGTAACGAGGGCGATAACGGCTACGCAAGATATAACCTCAGGAACTGGGGCTTGAAGCTTGGTTACGGCGACAGCGTGAATGGTTGGAACTGGAGGGCTGACATCGTTGCTGAAAATCCGAATATCCGGAGTAAGGATTTAAGCGGTGCGGGTGAAGTTATGAGCGCAAGCGGTAATGGCGTGACACTTTCTGTGGGTACAACGAAAGAATCCGTCTCGACCAAAGGTCTGTTCTTCACTGGGAAGGTCGCTGCGGTCATGCACAACACCGACCTAACAAGGCGCACGAACCAAGGTTTTTCTTTCGCCAGAGATGTCGATTCAAACGCCCGGATGATGAGTTTGGGGCTTGCCTACCTTTCGCAGGGCAAGACATCAAAGCTCAGCTCTTCATTTGAATTGTTTGGGTACCAGTCTAAGGTTGATCCATTTAGCGAGTCGAATACAGTGTCTGCATATGACGCGCTAATGGTTCATGGGCAACGTAGCAGTGGCGTAGGAGGACTTGCATCCATTTCGCTCAGTGGTGCTATGAGTGAGAAGTTTGACTACTCACTTGGCGCGAAGATTGCTCACTTTGGCCATCAAGGAAGCGACGTTACAGCTAATTTAACGACCGAAGCTACAAGATTTACCGTCCGTAGCGAGGGTGTCGATAAGACCCAAATGAGTTTGAATGCAGGCGGGCGCTTTAAGCTTGGTGCTATGCAGACCTTGCAGTTTGGCGTTGGCGCATATGGAAACGGAGGGTATCAGGCAAACTTTAGCTACCGTAGGCTGTACTAATGGGTTAGGTAGGTTCGTGCGGGCAAGGGGCTAGCTCTGACTAGCCCCTTTTTGTTTGCTGAAGACACTGCTCTGGCCATCAATGACTATAAGGCTGTACCGAGCACTGCAGATTTTTTCAAGAGCATTGGAGGCACCACTTTGACGTCATAAGGCCCTGCCGACCGTAATCGCTGCAGGAAATTTCCTTAGTCCAGTTGTACCAGGTCGCAGGAGATATCGGCACTATTAGCTAAAGGATTAAACGCGGGTGTCTCAAGGTAAACCTGCGCAACCCTGTGACTAAAGCCGTGAGAACGCCGCTTTACAAGATGCGAGTGGTCGAGAACAAGCGCAGAAAGCTGCTCGAGAAGTGCTCGGAGGCGGGGGTTAGGACGAGCAAAGTACAGTTAAATTAAACCAGCAGGTGGCCAATGGAAGTTTCAGGCGACCGCTTCGCTAACGCCCGCCAGCGCCTGGCCCACGGTGGCGGTCACCACATTG
>Ga0194129_10008013_pt1 | contig 12374 bp, 6 predicted proteins | sample TA2KigCa35mmetaG_FD_150862 | JGI IMG/M metagenome (GOLD analysis project Ga0194129, IMG submission 150862) | Freshwater microbial communities from Lake Tanganyika, Tanzania - TA2015038 Kigoma Deep Cast 35m | ecosystem: Environmental > Aquatic > Freshwater > Lake | place: Tanzania: Lake... | reverse complement strand
GTCGCGGGCATGAACGAGGACACCCCCGAGGCGCACCGCCTCCCCGAGGGCTTCGTCCTTCAGCGCGCCGTACGGCGAGCGGTCGTGCAGCAACTCGAACAGGATGACGCCGAGCGCGTAGATGTCGCTGCGCCGGTCGACCTTGTCGCCGCGCGCCTGCTCGGGGGACATGTAGGCGGTCTTGCCCTTCAACACCCCCTGCTCCTCGCGAAACAGGTTCGCGCTCGCGATCCCGAAGTCGGCGATCTTCACGGCGCCGTTCGAGGCGAGCAGCACGTTCTGCGGCGAGACGTCGCGGTGGACGATCGCGAGGGGAAGACCGCCCTCGTCCTTGCGCTCGTGCGCGTAGTGAAGGCCCTTGGCGACCTCGGCGACGATGTGGGCCGCGACCCAGGCGGGCAGCGGCGTGCCGCGACGGCGCGAGGCGCGCACGAGCCGGGCGAGGTCGAGCCCCTCGACGTACTCCATCGCGAGCAGCAGGTCGTCGCCGTGGTGCGCGAGGTCGTAGACCTGCACGATGTTCGGGTGGTTGAGCCGGGTGGCGAGCTGCGCCTCCTCGACGAACATCAGCCGAAACCGCCGCGCTCGCACGTGCTCGGGGAGGATGCGCTTCAACACCAGCTGCTTGAAGGTCCCTTCGGCGCCCCGCTTCTTCGCGAGGAACACCTCGGCCATCCCGCCCGCTCCGAGGCGCCGCTGCAGCTCGAACCCCGGTATCTCGGGGAGATCGTTCGGAGGAGCCGTCATGGGCGCACGCGACTCGACACTCTACTTCTATGGAGCCGCAGCTTGTACTAGCTTCCTGCACCAGCCCACCATGCGCACCACCGCCCTCGCACCCTGGCTCGTCGGCACTTGGCTCGTCGGCGCGTCGTTGACCGCTGGCCTCACCGCGTTCGCGGACGACGAGGGCGCCAAGCCCGCGAGCGAAGAGAGCGCCGATGCGCCCGCGGACTCCGCCCCTTCGGAGGGGGCATCGAAGTCGGAGGATGGCGCCAGCAACTGGGGCGTCGGGGACAGCGACTCGGAGGGCCAGTTCAAGCCATCCGGGAAGACGGGTCGATTGAAGGAGCTCGAGGACGCCGTCGAGAAGGAGCGCGTCACCGAGGCGACGCCGCTCAAGATGGGCGGCCCTGGCAACGTGTGGGTCGACACCTCGTTCGCGCCCTCCGGCTCGATGATCGTACCCATCCAAGAAGTCGGTCCGGCCACGGCCGTAGCGCCCGGCGTCTCGTTCGTGATCGGCGCGAGCTACCGGATCCGCGACAAGTGGGAGCTCGGCGCACGCGTCGGTCTCGGCAGCGCGGCGACCGATGGTCCGCGAACGCCGCTGCTCGATGGCTCGCGCGATCCGGATGCCTTCAAGCAGATCGCGATGGGCAACGTCGAGTTGTCGCTGCGACCGTTCTTCAAGCTGACCCCGACCACCGTGCTGCCGATTGGCCTCGCGCTCGTCGTCCCGACCGCGATGGGCGACATGTTCGCCGATCCCGACGGCCGCATCGATCTCGCCCGCTGGAACGTGAACCAGGCGTCCTCGGCGATGCGCGGCTGGGACGATCGCGCGCTCTGGGAGCCGAACCGCTTCGGCATCGTCCCGAGCGCGGGCATCGTCTACCAGCGGCCGATGGGTGAGGGCGCCCTCGCCGGCGAGCTCACCGTCGAGGGCCGGACGAAGTTCGAGATCATGGCGCTCACGGGCGGCAAGGATCCTTCGGTCGATCCGTCGACGAAGAGCGCGGTCGGTGACGTGAAGGACGTCGCGCTCAACTGGGTGCTTGGCGGCGGCGCCTCGTACGCGATGTTCGGCGGTCTGCTCCAGCCGGGGCTCAAGGCGTGGCTTGCCTACGCGACTCCGACGAGCACGCTCGGCACCCTCGACAACGCGGGCGCGCAGTTTGTCCTCGAGCCCGGGGTCGCAACCAGCGTTTCCTTCACGCAGGACCGCGACAAGGGCCTGAAGTTCATCGGCCGGATCGCCGGGACGTTCCCGGTCGGTGGTCCGCTCGGCGCGGGCAACGCCGCGCTCGACGCCGGCATCGCGGCGCTACGCGTCACGACCGGCCTCAACTACTGATGCCTCGAAGACGGGCAGATACCTCGAAGACGGGCTGATACCTCGAAGGCGGGCTGATACCTCGAAGACGGGCTGATACCTTGAAGACGGGTCGCTTCCGACCCGTGGGTGCGTAGCTCGATACGCACCGGGGCGCTCTGGTCGTTGCCGGCGGGCCGTGTTACGCACGCGCACGTTTCCCGCCATGGCGCCGATCGATCCCACGCTCCAGGCTTCCGCCGGCTCCAACGCGTCCGCGGTCCTCTCGAACTCGCTCGGCGCGACGCTGACCTCGCGCGTCCGCGTCAAGCCGACCCTCGAACCCTCGAAGATCCTCGCGGGCAAGAAGGTCGTCGTCATCGGAGGCACGGGCTTCCTCGGGAAGGTCTGGGTCGCGATGCTCCTGCATCGCTTCCCCGAGCTCGGCCACGTCTACCTCGTCGTGCGTGCGAAGCGCGACCAGTCGCCGGAGGAGCGCTTCTGGGCGGACATCGCGTCGTCGCCGACGTTCGATCCGATCCGCGAGGCGCACCCGGGCGCGAGCTTCGAGGCCTTCCTCCGCGAGAAGATCACGCCGGTCGCCGGGGACATGGCGCGCCCCGCCGTCGGCTTCACGCGCGAGTTCATCGAGGCGCACGCGGGTGACATCGCGGCGGTCGTCAACGTGGCGGGCGTCGTCGACTTCAACCCGCCGCTCGACGAGGCGCTCGAGGCCAACGCCTTCGGCGTCAACAACCTGATCGATCTGTGCCGCGCGCTCGGTGCCCCGGTGATGCACACCTCGACGTGCTACGTCGCCGGCTACCGCACGGGCCTCATCGAAGAGGTCGACCCGCGCGACGTGCCCTTCCCGCGCGCCGAGAACGCACCCGCCGAGCGGTTGATCGCGATGCCGGACGGCGGCGTGCCGGTGAACCGCAAGCTCGACCGCACCCACTGGGATCCGCAGAACGAGATCCGCGAGTGCCTCGACGTGATCGAGCACGTGCGTCACCGCTGCGAGGACGCTTACCGTCAGAGCGCGTTCCTCGACGTGGCGAAGAAGAACCTGGTCGATCGCGGCGAGCCGTGTCGGGGCGTGGTGCTCGAGGACGAGCTCGCCAAGGTGAAGCGAAAGTACGTCCGCGAGCAGCTGACCGAGGCCGGCAGGGAGCGCGCGCTCTACTGGGGCTGGTCGAACATCTACACCTACACCAAGAGCATCGGCGAGCAGGTGCTGATGGCCTCCGGTGTGCCGGTGACCATCGTGCGCCCCGCGGTGATCGAGTCGTCGTGCGAGTTCCCGTTCCCGGGTTGGAACGAGGGCATCAACACCTCGGCGCCCTTCATCTACATGGCGCTGAAGGGTCAGAGCCAGTTCCCCGCGGACGAGAACGTTCACCTCGACATCATCCCGGTCGACTTCGTCTGCAGCGGGATGATCGCGTCGCTCGTCGAGTTGATCGAAGGCAATTTCGAGCCCGTCTATCAATACGGCTGCGGCGACGTGAACGGCTGCAAGATGTCGCGGTACATGGAGCTCATCGGGCTCTACAAACGCAAGAAGCTCCAGGACGGTGGCGACGAGGGCAACCGCCTCGTCAACGCGATCCTCGCGCGCGTCGAGCCGGTAAACTTGTCGAAGCGCGAGTACCAGACTCACGGCGCCCACGCGGTCGCGAAGGTCGAGCGCGGCGTGGCGTCCGTCCTCGATGCGCTCGCGCTCGGCCCCGCGGCGGCGCTGTTCAAGCCGGCGGCGAAGGCCTTGCGCAAGGTCGCGGCGACCGAGGACAAGATGGGCGACGTGATGGATCTCTTCCTCCCCTTCACGGCGGAGTGCGAGTGGATCTTCAGCTGCGCCAACACGCGCGCGGCGCTCGATCGAATGCCGGACGAAGAGCGCGCACGCCTCGTGTGGTACCCGGAGCGGATCGACTGGCGCGCGTGGATGTACGACGTCCACATCCCCGCGATCGAGAAGTGGGCGGGCCCCCAGCTCGAGGAGAAGCTGCGCCGCGAGACGAAGCCCCTGCGCCGCCACGAGACGCTCGTCGCGCTGCTCGACGAGATGGCCGAGCGGCATGACCACGGCGTCGCGCTTCGCATGCTCGAGGACGACGGCCTCTCGCGCATCACGTTCATCGAGTGGCGAGAAGCCTCGGCGACCGTTGCCGCGCGCCTCGCCGCCCGCGGCGTGCAGCCTGGCGATCGCGTGGTGCTCACGGGCGACAACCGACCCGCCTGGCCCATCGCGTACTTCGGGATCCTGCGCGCGGGCGCCGTCGCGGTGCCGATCGATCCCAAGCTCTCCTCGAAGCAGATCGCGAACGTCGTTCAAGCCTCGGGCGCGCGCGTCGCGCTCTGGGGTGAGGATGTCGATGGCGCAGCCGGCCTGGGCGTGCGGCAGAGCCTGCCCGAGCTCGAGGTGCTCGACCTCGACGAGGTCATCCGCAACGACGCGCGCCTCGTGCCGCCGGCCGTCGAGGTGCGGCCCGACGCGCTCGCCAGCATCATCTACACGAGTGGCACCACCGGCGAGCCGAAGGGCGTGATGCTGACGCACGAGAACTTCACCTCGCTGCTCGCCTCGCTCACTCCGCTGTTCTTCCTCTCGCCGAGCGATGGCGTCCTCAGCGTGCTGCCGCTCCACCACACCTTCGAGTTCTCGTGTGGCCTGCTGTTGCCGATGTCGCGCGGCGCCTCGATCACCTACATCGGCGAGATCACCTCCGAGCGGCTCGGCGAGGGGCTCTCGAAGGCGCGGGTCAGCGCGATGGTCGGTGTGCCGGCGCTCTGGCAGCTCCTCGAGCGTCGGATCGTGAACCAGGCGAAGGACCGCGGGAAGGTTGCGGGCGCGGCGTTCGACTGGGCGCTCGAGCTGAACCGAATGCTCGGCAAGACCGCCGGGATGGACGCCGGCAAGCTCTTCTTCGGGCCCGTCCACGACAAGCTCGGCGGTCGCGTGAAGTACCTGATCAGCGGGGGCAGCGCGCTCCCGAAGAGCACCGCCGAGACCTTCGCGGGGCTCGGTCTTCACCTGTCCGAGGGCTATGGCCTGACCGAGGCTGCGCCGGTCCTCACCGTCGCCAAGGCTTCGCCGCGGTCGCGCGCGGGGCACGTCGGCAAGGCCATCCCCGGGATCACGGTTCGGATCGCGAACGCCGACAAGGATGGCGTCGGCGAGGTCTGGGCGAAGGGGCCGAACGTGATGCAGGGCTATTTCGGCAACGAGGAGGCGACGCGCGGCGTCGTCGACGCCGAGGGCTGGCTGCACACGGGCGATCTCGGCAAGCTCGACAAGAAGGGGCAGCTGGTGCTGGTCGGTCGCTCGAAGGACGTCATCGTCGGGGCCTCCGGTGAGAACGTCTATCCCGACGACGTCGAGGAGCTCCTCGGCAAGGTCGCGGACGTCGAAGAGCTCTCGATCGTCGGGCTCGTGCGTGGCGACACGGAGATCGTCGCCTGCCTCGCGGTCCCGCTGCGTGACAAGGACGAGCCCCGCCACGAGCTTCACGCGCGCGCGATGCGCTCCCTGAAGAAGTCGATCGCGGAGCTCCCGAAGCACTGTCAGCCCGCGGTCGTTCACCTGTACGACGTCGACCTCCCGAAGACCGCCACGCGCAAGGTCAAGCGCAGCGAGGTGAAGGCGATCCTCGAGCGCTTGACGGCCGCGACCGCGGCTCCGGTGACCTCGGCCGCGACCTCCGGTGGAAGCCTCGCCGTCGTTCAGCAGTCGCTCGCGGCGATCACGAACCGCAGCGTTGCGGACATTCGACCCGAGCAGTCGCTGGCCGCCGATCTCGGGCTCGACTCGCTCCAAGCGATGGAGCTGGCCGTCGCGCTCGAGGCGCGGCTCGGTCGCCCCTTGCCGCAGGAGCAGCTCGCGAGGGTCGAGACCGTGGCCGAGCTGGCAGAGCTCTGCGCGACGGCGCGCCCGGCGCGGACCATGGCGGTCATCGACGACGAGCCCGAGTCGAAGAGCCTCGACATCCCGGCGCCGCTCGCAGGCGCGGCGAAGGCCCTGCTCGGCAAGGCGCAGATGGGCTTCTACGGACGCGTGATGAAGCCTGCGGTGCAGGGGCGAGCGTTCATCCCTCACAACCGCAACACGATCGTCGTCTCGAACCATGCGAGCCACCTCGACATGGGGCTCGTGAAATACGCGCTCGGCAGCTACGGCGAGGACCTCGTCTCGCTCGCCGCGCAGGACTACTTCTTCGACGGCACGCTGCGGCGCACCTACTTCGAGAAGCTCACGAACCTGCAGGCGTTCGACCGCAAGGCGAACATCCGCCAGGCGCTCCGCGAGGCCGGGGACACGATCCGCTCAGGCAAGACGGTGCTCCTCTTTCCTGAGGGAACTCGAAGTACCGACGGCGTGGTCCACGAGTTCAAGTCGACGCTCGGTCACCTCGCGCTCTCGAACCGCACCGACATCCTGCCGGTCTACCTCGGTGGCACCTACGAGGCGTTGCCGAAGGGCGGCAAGGTGCCGACGCGCCGCGAGCTGACCGCGCGCATCGGCCCGGCGCTCACCTTCGACGAGCTCGAGCGACTCACCGCGGGAATGAAGTTCGCGACGGCGTGCAAGGTCGCGGCGAAGCTCGCCCGCGCGGCGGTCGTCGCACTTCGCGATGGCGGCGTCCTCGAGCTTCACCGCTACGCCTCGGCCGACGAGGCGCTCGGCGAGAAGCGTGAGCACCCGCTCGTCACGCTCTTCCGGAAGCTCGAACAGCGCTACGTACCGGGGCGCGTCACCAAGCCCGTGTCGTTCTACTTCACGCTCGGCGGTGAGAACGAGTGCAAGTGGTACGCGCTCCTCGAGCCGGAGCGCTGCACCATCGAGAACGGCAAGCCCCCTGGAGGAACGGCCGACTGCGTGCTGAAGACGACCCAGGAGATCTTCACGCGCATCGTCGAGGACGGCTACATGCCCTCGCCGGTCGAGGTGATGAGCGGCCTCGTGAAGTCGAACGACGTCTCGCTCCTCGGCACCTTCAAGGAGGCCTTTGATCTGCCATGAAGTGGTTCGTCACGGGAGCGACGGGATTTCTCGGGCGACACCTCGTCGCGACGCTTCGCGAGCGCGGGGACGAGGTCGTCGCGCTGTGCCGCAAGGAGGACGCATCGCTGGCCGCGCTCGGCGTCGACGTGCGGCGCGGTGACGTGCTCGACGCCGCCTCGGTCCGTGCCGCCGCGACCGGCTGCGACGGCGCCTACCACGTCGCGGGCAAGGTCTCGCGCGACATCGAGGACGCGCCCGCGATGTTCGAGGTCCACGTCGAGGGGACGAAGGTCACGCTCGACGCGCTCGCCGAAGTCGGCGTCGATCGGGTCGTCTACGCGAGCACGAGCGGGACCGTCGCGGTGTCGAGCGACCCCGACGAGGTGCGCGACGAGCACGCCCCGGCACCGACGGAGCTCGTTGCCCGCTGGCCCTACTACCGCAGCAAGCTCTACGCCGAGAAGGCCGCGCTCGAGCGCAACCGCGAGGGCTTCGCGGTCGTCGTGGTGAATCCCTCGCTCCTGCTCGGCCCGGGCGATCTTCACGGCTCCTCGACCGAGGACGTCGAGAAATTCCTCGATCGCAAGATCCCCTTCACACCCGGCGGTGGCATCGCGTTCGTCGATGCCCGCGACGCGGCGCGCGCGCTGCTCCTCGCGATGGAGAAGGGGCGCGCAGGCGAGCGCTACCTCGTCAACGCGGCGAACATGTCGCTCGCCTCCTTCTTCGGGCGGCTCGAGAGGATGACGGATGTCAAGGCCCCGCCGATGCGGCTCCCGCGCACCAGCGCGACGCTCGCGGGCGTCAGCGCCGATCTCATGGCGCGCGCCGCGAAGCTCGTGGGGGCGACCCCGCCGGTCGATCGGATCAGCGCCGAGATGTCGCAGTTCTTCTGGTACTGCTCCGCGGCCAAGGCCGAACGCGAGCTGGGCTTCGTCGCGCGCGATCCCAACGAGACGCTGTCCGACACCGTCCGGGATCTGCGCGCCCGCGGCGTGGTCTGGCCCGGGTGAACGTCGATGCGGCCCCTCGTCATCCTCAACCCGAACTCCCAGGGTGGTAAGACCGGCGCTCGCGCCGACGAGCTGTGCCGGGTGATCGAGCGCTACCTCGGCGCGATCGACGTCGCGCAGACCGAGCGGCCGCGGCATGGCGTCACCGTCGCCGAGGAGGCCGCGGATGCGGGGCGCGAGGTCGTGATCGCGGTCGGTGGCGACGGGACGATCCACGAGGTCGTCAACGGCCTGATGCGCGCGAAGGACCGTGGTGTCGCAGTGCCCCGGCTCGGCATCGTGGGGCAGGGCACCGGCGGCGATCTTCGGCGGACCCTCGCGCTCGAGCATCGGCTCGATCGGTATTGCCAGGTCATCGCGGCGGGCAAGACGCGCTCGGTGGACGTTGGGCGGCTCCATTACCGAGACCATGACGACGCCGCGGCGACGGCGTATTTCGTGAACATCCTCGGCATCGGGCTTGGCGGACTCGTCGATCGCTACATCACCCGCTCGGCGCGCCGCTTCGGGGGCACGGTCGCGTATTTCACGTCGACCCTGAAGGCGCTCGCCCAAAGCGAGATCGGCGTCGTGCGCTGCCGGGCACGGATCGGGAGCGAGGAGCGCGAGTACCGCCTGTCGACGCGCACGCTCGCGATCTGCAACGGCCGCTACTTCGGCGGTGGCATGGAGGTCGCGCCGATGGCGACGCTCGACGACGGCCTCTTCCACGTCGTCTCGCTGGGCGATGCACCCAAGCTCGAGTTCTTCCTGTCGTCGCTGTCCATCTACCGTGGCAAGCACGTCGAGCTCCCGAAGGTCGAGATCTTCGCCTGCGACGCGATCGACATCGACCTCGACAACCCGCGGATCCGTGAGGTGTTTCCACTCGACGTCGACGGTGAGCCGCTCGGCCTCCTGCCGCTCCGGGTCGAGCTCGTCCCGCGGGCGCTGTCGATCTTCAGCCCGTGACGCACGGGCTTTCGTTTCGGTCAGGGAATGCGATCCGCGGGCGTGGCATTGACGCGTCGGTGCTGCCCCGCTGCGCGGCGTTGGCCTCGCGGTGCGTGCCCGTGCTACGACCCGCCTCGCCCATGAACCCGCTCCGTCGCGCCTCCTCGTTCGTGCTCCTCCTCGCGCTCGGCGCCTGTGGTGGCGTCGCGACCGACGCGGCCTCGCCCGACGAGAGCTCGGGTCGCCACGACGAGCCTGCGCCTCCCGACGCACCGCGCGCCGATGCGAGCTACGTGCTCGATCTCGAGCCGGGCCCGGGCTGCGACGAGCGGTTCGACCTCGCCCTCTACGCCGACCGGTCGATCGAGCGGATCGCCTGGGATGACCAGAAGGGCAAATGCCTTGGCCGGCACGTCGCCATTCGCTACCTCTCCGCGCTGCGGACGCAGGACGAGCTAACCGCCACGGTCCGCAAGCTCACGCGCCGCGCCGAACCCTCGACTCTCCGCACCGGCCCCACGACGAAAGAAGACCGCCCATGAAGACCCGCCGCCGCTGGCTCGGACCCCTGCTCCTCCTCGCTGCGCTCGCGCCCGCGGCCATCGTCGCCGTGCAGACCGCGGCGATCGGCACGGGCCAGGCCGAGGACGAAGGTTTGAGCGAGCCCGAGCGGGCCCGGCGGCGCCTCCTCCGCAGCATTCCGAGCGACGCGTCGGTGTTGATCAACGTCCCCTACCGCGACTTGCCGTCGAGCCCGGAGCTCGTGAACCTCGGCAAGCGGTCCACGCGCGCGCTCGAGCGCTGCCTCGCCGACAACGTCGAGGTCGATGCGCGGGCGCGGTGCGCGATCGTCCTCGAGGCGCTCGGCGATCGCCGGGCGCTCGGGACGCTCCAGACGGCGCTCGCAGACTGGGAGCCGGCCGTCCGATTCCGCGTCGTCAAGGCGCTCGAAGCGATGCCGGATCCGTCCAGCGTGGCGCCACTCATCAAGCTGTTCGAGCGCAAGGACGAGGAGGTCTTCATCCGCACCGAGATCGTGCGCGCGCTCGGGACGATCAGCGACAAGCGCGTCGTCACGCAGCTGCGTAAGGTCCTCGCCGAGAAGCCCGATGCCGGCCTCGACCTGCGGCCGGTCGCGTTCGAGTCGCTGTGGACGCAGCGCCACCTGATGAACCGCAACACCCTCATCGCCGACGTCGCCTCGGCGTTGAAGAGCGACAACACCGAGCTCGTGCTTGCGGCGACGTTCGCGGCCGCCGAGCTGCGCGCGCCCAAGCTGACCTCGGCCCTCGTCCCGCTGATGGAGAGCCCGAACGCCGAGATCGCGAACAAGGCGATCTACGCGCTCGGGCACATCGGCGACAAGACCGCGACGAAGGCGCTGCTCGCGCGCCTGCCGGAGGTTCGCGAGTCGCGCATGCTGAACAACCTCGCGTTCGCGCTCGAGCGCCTCGACAAGAACGCGTTCTACGCGGAGATCGGCAAGACGATCGAGCACAAGCAGGCGGTCATTCGGCTGAACTCCGCCTTCGTCCTTGGCGATGTCGCTCACGCGAGCGGGCTCCCGCTGCTGCAGCAGGCGCTCGGCGACGCGAGTGACTTCGTCCGCACCAGCGCCGTCGCCGCCATGGGCAAGCTCACGCTCGAAGGCTCGGCGCGCGACGCCGCGCTCGCCGCCCTCACGCCGCTCGCCGATGCTGCGAACCTCTCGCTCAAGGAAGAGGCGATTTACGCCCTGCACGCGCTCACCCCCGGGGGGCGCGCCGATCTCGTCCACGACCGCCTCTACGCCGGGCTCGACCCCTCCCGTCACGGCGCCTCGATCCGCCGCGCCGCGCTCGCCCTCGGGAAGGCCGGCGACGGGCGCGTGCGCGAGTACCTCCTTCGCTGTGTGCTCTCGTACGGCTGCGACGTCGACCCCCTCGCTGGGACGTTCACGAAGGTGCCGCGCAGCGCCGACACCGGCCGCATCCTCCTCGCGTGGACGCGGGGCCAGCGTCGCCTCGGCGACTGGCTGTCGGTGCTGCGACCGGCGGGGGCGTCGAGCCTCGCGGCGAGCATTCTGCGTGACTCGTGGGCCCTGCCGGCGTCGACCGACTCCATCGATGCGCTGCGGTTGCTCGGCGGCCTCGGCGACACGGGTGCGACGGACCTCGTGCTTCAGCGCTCGACCACGACCGAAGTCAAGGCGCGACTCGCGAGCCTCATTGCCGCGGGGCGCCTCGGTCACGCGCCCGCGGGGGCCAGCGTCGTCGCCGAGCTCGACAACCTCGCGGCCGAGTCTCTGCCGGACGCGGTCCGCGCGCTGACCGACGTCGTCGAGCCCGGGTTTCGTGGCGTGCTCGATCCGCTGCTCGTCGAACGCACGAAGAGCGCGACGCCCGAGCTTGCCATGGGCGCTGCGGCGGTCCGCCTCGCGTGGCAGCCGGACGCGGGGTTCATGCGCTTCCTCGAGGCGCTCAGCTCCTCCAACGCGCAGGAGCGCGAGCTTGGTGAGTATTACCTGAAGCGAAACAAGGACGAGCGAATCACCTGGGCGATGCGCCGCGCGCTCGCTCGCGAGGAGCGCAAGGACGTCCGCGACAGGCTCCGCGTGCTGCTCGACGACCGCGGATGAAACGTCCCGCCGCGCGAGGGCTCGCGCTCGCTGCGGCAGCGCTCGCCTTCGATCCGCTGGTTCCGGCGCTGCTCCCGAAGGCGACGCTCGTGCTGGTCGTCGCGCTCGCGATGGCGGCGCTCGACCTGGACCGACTTCGCACCGGGCCGGCGCTCGTCCTGGCCGCGAGCCTCGCGGCCTGGCTCGGGCTGTCGCTCCTCTGGTCCGGCCATCCCGAGCCCACGGTGCTCGCTCCCTGGCTCGTGATGGCGCTCGTTGGGCTCGCCGTGTCTGGCGGCGACGCGCGGGAGCACGAGGCGGACGCGCGAGCCTATGCGCGTGGCGTGGCCAGCGTGGCTGGACTGCTTGCGATCGGTCAAGGGCTGCTCGGCCGCCCGATCGAGGCCGGCTTCGGCAACCCCAATGCGCTCGGTCTCGCCGTCGCGCCGTGCCTCCCGCTGCTCCTCACGCCTCGCGAAGAGACCGGCGTGATCGCGCTGGAGTCCAGCGTTTTTCAGCGTACACGAGCGCGCCTCATGGTCGGAGCGCCGTTCGTCTTGGGCCTCGTGGCCGTCGTCCTCGGGCGCTCTCGCTCGGCGTGGGTGGGTCTCGCCCTGTCGACCGCGTGGCTCATGCGCGGGCGCTCGCGCTGGCTCTCGCTGCTCCCGGTCGTCGCGCTCGCGGCGGGGCTGTTCGCGGGTCGCGAGGCGGTCGTGGGTGCGCTCGGAGGGCGAGCCTGGATCGCCCGCGTCGACCTGCGTGCGTCGCTCGAGGCGCTGCCGTTGGGCGTCG
>Ga0194129_10008009_pt1 | contig 12377 bp, 14 predicted proteins | sample TA2KigCa35mmetaG_FD_150862 | JGI IMG/M metagenome (GOLD analysis project Ga0194129, IMG submission 150862) | Freshwater microbial communities from Lake Tanganyika, Tanzania - TA2015038 Kigoma Deep Cast 35m | ecosystem: Environmental > Aquatic > Freshwater > Lake | place: Tanzania: Lake... | reverse complement strand
TGGCTCATTACCACTGCTTGGTTCTTCCGCTACCCTGCCCTGTTTGGGTAGGGGCGGGGGCATAGACGCTCCTGAAGCCTGCCTGGGTAGGGGCGGGGGCATAGACGCTCCTGAAGCCTGCCTGGGCGGGGGTGGCGGCATAGAAGCTCCTGCTAGCTTTTCGGGCTCTTTTTTCCTGGAGGTAACCTGTGGTGTTCTTACCATAGGAACATATTCGTCAGAACTGCTTTGCCTGGGAGGAGGCATGGGAGTTCTTACGCAAGGCACGTAATCACAGTCCTCAGAGGGACCAGATGAGTTATGATTTTGGGTTTGTTTATTCAAGTCGGTCATTTTTTAATATTGTGTATGTAAAACGTTGGTTGTTTATTTTGAATTTGCTGGCAAATATGCAGAATATAAATGATGTGTTAAAAAATGTTTAAATACAAATTACTTGCAAAGTTTTTTCCTGGGTAAACATCGAGGAATGTATATATATACACACTAGATAAACGTACGACTTACATAAACGTACACTCTCAGAGCGTACGTTTAACAAGCAAATGCAGTGCACATTTTTAAACGTACGGCTTGTCAAACGAAACACGTACGTTTACTTAGATTGTGTATTTTTTTAAAAATCTGCTAATGCTATTTAAATTTTATGATAAAATAATAAATGATACATGTCCTCATTTTATTCCTACTCGCATCTGTATCAGTTTTACGACAGAGCGCTGTCTGAAAAACAAAGCGCTGTGGCTGGAAATCAAGCTTCGCAGAATGCTTTGCAACGCTATCTCAGCAGGCGCGGTGTAAGTTACAAACGCGATGGCATGGTTAGAATGCAAGCTTGCAGGGAGGCTCTGGATGCCCTGGACAGAAAGGGATGGCAACGCAGCTTCCACCAAAGAATGTTCCACGAAAACTTTATTCGGGCTTGCGCCCGCGTGTTTTACAAAACAGAACCACAGGGCGCGTTTGCCCGGGCACACCAAACAATATTGGACCTCAATGGGTGGGACAACTTGTCACAGGAAATTTTAATTTCAACTCCGCGCCGGTGAGTTCTTAACCCCTCCCACTCCAGTATCCATCAGTGGTCCACTGGTCCACTCCAGTGGATGGACGCCACATGCCGTGGTCGAACACGTGAAGGCTACCCCGTACGATTTTGTATTTTACTGGGTCTTGTTGCGCTGCCCTGCCAGGCTGGGGCTCGTACCCTGTAGCATTGTGGCCGTCGGGAAACAGTTCAAAATACCTTTCCCAGAACCTCTTGGATAGTCTGTGTGGATACACAGGGGGCAACTCTGTAGTTTCATCATGGGAAGATGACTTTCCTTTACATTTTGACATTCTGGAATTAAGCGCTGAGCCTTTCATCTTGCCCCAGTACCCTTTCCACAGGGGGGGAGGCGCTGGTGGGTTTATAACATCAGCCATGGCTTGGTTTCTTTTTAACCACTGCTTATCCCAAACAAACTTGGGCACAGTGGCTGGAAGCTCAGTGCCATGGGGGTATTCTTCCCAGTACACTGGCCACAGTTCAGATGGGGTCATGTCGAAGCACTCAGACGGGACTGGAATAGGCCTGCTCATCTGTGTGTACTGTAGTTTAGTTAAAACAGACCAGGTTGTTTAGATTTTTTTTACCATGCCGCAGGTTTGGCAAGACCATCTCGGTTAGTATGTTTGCTGCTGCCCTCCTCTACAGCGCACCTAATGTGGAGCTTTCTATCTACTCTACTTGCAAGCGCATCAGTCAAAAATTACTCAGAAACGTTATGAAATTTCTTTCATTAATTTACGAAGGACTTGGAGTACAGGAGTTTAAAGAGGTTCGCTGTAATATGGAGGAGCTGGTGCTGCAAGGTCCAGAAGGCAACACAGACATCCGGATCGTCAATTCGTATCCGAGCAAGGTAAGGGTTCCATTTCCCCTGCGTTGTTAAAGTGCCGCAAATTAAGTGTACGCTGCTCAAACGCATTCAGTAGCTTGTTTGCTCTTAAAAAGTGCTGCTCCAAAAAGCTTTCAGCTTCCTCGTGAAGTCCGTCTATACCCTTCTGGCTCCACTTTAACGGTTTTTTGCTGAGGCTCAAGGTGTTGGAAATGTCTTTTACAATTCTTACAAAGGAGGCCCTGGGAATAGCCCTTTGTTCATACTTGGAAACAGAGGAGCGCGTTTTTTTGGGTTGCATTCTCTGTTTGTTTTAACAAGTGCCTTTTACGCGACCACACAGTATTGTTTTTTTTTTTACGTACACGCTAAGAATTTACAGCCAGCTTGACTCTATGGGAATGAACAAACCCATCCCCCTGGTCACACATGTATATGTGGTGGTCAGTTACCACTGCTGCCCTACATTGGATAGCCTGTTTTTTCATCAAACACGCAGAAAACGTTTCAGTAAGTCCCAGATCGTCTGAAGCCTTCTTCATGTTCCTAACAGTGGACAAAGAAAATTTGGCAACCTCAGACATTTTTGGAATGGGTACGTGCACAGTTAGAGTAGCACTAAGATACTGACCAAAAGCAGAGGCCCTGGCTCCGTCAGTGTTAGGGTCCTGTGCCTGTATGGCGTTAAATCGCTCAGCCAGCGCAGTGTAAACTTGCACTGCGTTTCTGGTGACAGCAGGGTCGTCAAATGCCCAGGTATTTTCTGACTTCATAAACAGTGAATAGTTTATGGAGCTCAGCCAAGGTAATTCCGGGTTGCGCACTGGTTGTAGCTGGCTAAGGTAGCACAGGAATTGCTGGGGGGTAATGGCTGGCCCCCAAGCCTCTGACACGATGTCTCCTATTAGGTTTTTGAGTTCTGCTGCTCTGGCAGTGTTTGTTTTACTGCCTATCTCAGTTTGAATGCCCTTTGGCCCCTGAAGCATCTCAGCAGTGATGGGAATGGCCACTACGTCTGGCTTTGAAAGACCCATGACAGCAGCACCAAACAAGGGCTTACCGCCCGCTCTGTAGGATGCAGATGGATTCGTGGTCAAGGGGATGCAGCCCAAGGAGCCGTTTTTACCCTCGCTGAGGCCTGTGTAAAAAATGGACTCGTAAAATGGGCATTTTTCAGGCTGGTTTCCATAGTCACTCCTAAGGTGCGCTAGTATGTTGCAGTGCAATGAGCCCCCGAACATTTCGTGAAGGTTTTGCCCCAGGAGGGTCATGGCAGTCTCCAAGGGAAAGCTCTGCACAGTTCCGTTGGCTAGCTTTAGGGGCACTGAGGTGCAATACCCCTCTGGCGGAGGTGCGTCCACAGTCAGGTACGTGGTGCCCTCCACAGGAATGTGCTGGTAAAGCTGGGTTTTTTCGTCCCACACCCTGGTCATACACACCCCGTGCCCGCACAGCCCTGCCCCCGCTTGAGGGCTGTTTTCGGTGTAGGATGGTCCCTTGGCAGATGCCACAGCCAGAGACGTACTCCAATCGCCTCTCTCTTGCATTTTTCCCAGTCTGTGCATTATTGCAGCCAACTGTCGATAGTGCGCGCTTTTGACCTCTGCGAACACGTGTGGCACACCGGCGGTCTCCCTTTCCATTTCAGCCGCTAGCGATTCAACAGCAGGAAGCTTCTTACAGAATCCCAGGATGGCCCTGGCGTTTTGCTCGTTTGCCTCAGCACTGTTCTCGCAATCGTCCGCCAAAGCTTGAGAGGTAGTGCGGCCTGCCCCGAACCTCAAAGGGTCCTCGGCAAGCCTCACCTGGCTTTGCGCTATGCTTTGCATTGCCTGCTCCAACGGTAGTTGCTTCCACTCCTTATGCCCCTTGTATGCTTCCAGAGTGTTTAGGTTTTGCACCTCGAATCGAAAGCGCGAGTAGGTTCTTCCGATGTCTTCTGTATCCCTCAGCTTGCACACTGAACCAGTAAAGGAAATGGTCAAATCGGGGCAATAATTATTTGACAGAGCGCAGCAGGTTTGTCGGGTGACGGCTGCCAATCCGAAACGTTTTACCAATTCAGCATCAGGCATGGCGTTAAGCGCTTCAAAGCTCAGACCCGTGCTGTGCATTGCCTGTAAAAGGTTGTAGGTAACCAACGGAAGAGTCACTGGGGATCTCATGCAGCTGAACTGGTAGCCCAGTAGGCCGTAGTGAGTCAGGTGCCCCCCCATAGGAGTGTAAGTAAAGCTCTGTACAAATTGGCAGCCAGCGTTGAGAGGGCTGACTGCACAAGATCCCACGTGCTGGTCCAATACCAGTCCTAGATTTTTCACTGCTTGGTTGTGCTCGTCCAGGCGCTTTAGTGAGGAATCCCTAAATTTAACCTTGGCCAACGCAGCAAGATCGGTTCCCACGTTCAAAAAGCGGTGAAGGGCCATGTTCCTGGTGAAGTTGTCCGAGGCCTTCAATGTGGGTTGAGATGCTGTAAACCCTTCCACTGCCCCGCTGGGCTTCAGGCAATTAATCAGCTCAGCCCTGGTAATGCTGGTGGAAGCTATGTGGCAGCACCTAGCCCCTTTGGGGTTCAGCGAGCGAGCCCCAACGGATACCTTGAGTGTGTCCACGGAGCCCTCAAACCACTCAAGCTCCACCTCAGTGACCCCGTTCTCAGGAATTTTTCGTAGGCAAAACGCAGGGCTGTCAGCCCCCACATGCAAGGCCAAAAAAAAGCCGTCCAACTCACCAGACTTAGGCTGCGGTCGTGCCTGATTGTACTCCATAACCTCTGAGATCTGCACTGAGCAAGGTTGTACGACTCTGCCCCCCAGCACCAGATCTGTTTTAATTCTGAAATGCAGTTTAACCATACACCAGATTTGAATAGAGGTAAGCTCTCGAGGCTTTAATAGCACAAGCGCATGGCCTCCTTGCTGGCACCCAGAAAAAGAAGCATGTGTTTACTATAAAAAGCCCCTTGCTGAGGTAATGGCATACATCTACCAGATAACGGAAGAAAAAAACAACAGTACCCCAAAAATCCAGAACATTAAATAAAACAAAAATGACATCACAAGAAGACATAGTAAATAGGTTTAATTCTTTGAAAGGTTACTCCCATGCTTACAAGAATGGGAGCTCAGACTTCAAAGAAAACGTTTGCAAGGACTCAACTGAGTCGTTGCGTCCATGCAAGGACGATTGGTTGGAACGATTGTTTCAAGCCTGTCTCATTTTCGAAACTCTCAGGCCGGCCTTTAACCAGGAGCACGGTATAGGTTTCACCCAGGGCGACACGTGCAATTTCCAGGTGCATTCTGCGACAAAAAAGAAAAAGATCATTAGTTTGCTTGAGTTTGTTGCTCTTGTTTTGCGCGAGAAGTCCGTTCCGATAAATCACATGTATCTGAATGCTTGCTTCTTGTCTCGGAGAGCATTTCAAAAAGATTCAATGAAGGAAAGAGTCGAATCCGTGTTGGAAGACCTCTTCTTGATACTCAAAGACCAAAACGAGGGTGATTTTCAGTTCTTGTTGGTTCACAGTGGCATGAATGATGTTTTTGATTTACCACAGCAAAAGCCACGCAGTCATTCAAATAGCAGCGAACAAAAGTCAGATATACAAGGTGAGCAAGAACTTTTGCCTAAGGGCAACTCTGATGCTCCTGCTACCCCTGCTACTCCTGCTGATCAACCCACTGAGCCATCAGAACAGACTGAAATGAAACTTTCTGATTCGTCAGAATCTGAAAAAGATTCAGACAGATCATATGATCCTGATGAAGACGAAGCGATTGGTGCACGTGCCAAACGCCGGCGAACTTCGAAACGCGGACAACTCGGTTGCGGTGTGGAGCGACAGCAAAGACTTACTCGATCAAGAGCGTCCACATTACAAACGACAAGATTGCAGAGGATGGACGACACATCAGACGGAGATGATTATCTTAATGATAATTACAATCCAGATGATGATGCACCTGCTGAGGGCGAATTGTTCGACCCTAGCTACACGTTAGACCCCACTCCACTGGGAACCGCCATACAGCGCTTGCACAAGGTATCCCCCCTGGAAATTAAGAGCATGTTTCCTAACTTGACTCTTAACAAAGCCAGTCCTCCTGTTCCTACATACACTGACACTGTTCAAACATGGTGCAACGAACTGGAGCGAGTCCGATCCAAACCGAGCGCAAACGTTACCTTTGCTATAGGCGAGGCGCGCAAAAAGTTAAAAGAGGACAATATCAGGGATTACCAGAGCGACATAGCGAGTCAGGCCATCAACACGTACTTGAGTGGAAAAACCAACGGCATCGTCATTTACGGGCTCCCAATGGGATTAGGCAAGACCAAGCTGGCCATCTTCTCAGCCCTGGCCCTTCACTGCATCGGCTTGACGGATGAGTCCAACCCAAGGCGCTACAACAGCGTGCTGGTAGTGGTGCCCCCTATGCTGATAAGGCAATGGTCCATAGAAATCCTTAATACAATAAAGGAATCAGAAGTTCGCTGCTTGGAAATTTCCATGACTTCTCAGCTCACTACTGTGTGCGACAAGGTGTCATACAGCTCCTTGGCAAACCCAAAGTGCATCCACTTTTTAGTGGTTGGCTACCAGTGTCTTCACACGCGAGAAAACGCTGCCAAACTCCTGGGCAGCTTTGACAACTCCATAGTGATATTTGACGAGCCCCACCAGGCGGGACTCAAGGACACGAACTCGAAAGTGTTTGAAAATTCACTGCCTTTTTACGTTAGGAAAGCTGAGGACTTGCTCTTGCGTCGCTATTATCCTTTGACATTGTTTCTCTCTGGCACGTTCTTTAACGGCTGCAAAAGTGAAAAACCGCAAGACATGCTCAAGTGTTGGAATTTGAACATATCGCCAAATTGTTTAACGGACAAGAACGTGGCATACGCAGTTACCTCGGCTCTTACCCTTGGTTCAAAAGTGGTGCCTGGCAAGAATTTTCCTACCGTGCCTCTCCCTGCCATCTACAGGATGTGTGTGAAGCTTCCAGAGCAAATGGCTTCCATATCCGTTCGCACTGCACGCTTTGGAAACGGCTTGTCTCCAGTGGAATTTCCTCAGTTGAGGGATACCATTCACGCAATCAATGCTTTGTCCAGGGACGGCTACGGCTCAGTGTGTGTCTTGGATAACCGCGATGCAGTGCGGGATATTGTGGTCACCATTCGGGATTCGTTTGCTATCTCAGGCAGTCACATACTGGCCCTTTACGGTGATCAGCCGGTGGTGGAGCGTGACAACGTGATTCGTCAGATCGAGACCTGGCACGTTCAACAGGGCCCTATCGTGTTTGCTACCGCCTTCGTGGGGGTAGGTCTCAACCTTTTCGCTGAGCAAAGACGAACCACCCGAGGTGCTCTCGGGCAAAGGGCCCTCTTCACCTACGGCATCGTGTACGGAGCAGAAACCATTCAGGAGAACCTGAAGCAGTTTGCAGCCAGACTGGCCCGACCTCCGAACGTTACGTCCCCTGCTGTGATCATTCAGGTCACGGGCGACTCCCAGGAAAAAAAGTACTTTCAACGGGCAGACTTTTTGAAGGATCAAAACGTTCAGCACATGGGCCCCTACACTCAGAAGCTTCAAGTGCAAAACGTTAGCCGAAGACAGCTAAACAAACCTGTAACACGCGTCGAGTTTTACTATTACGCTAGAATGGCATTCGCCCTTGCTGTAGAAAAGCTCGGGATCTGCCTGCCAAAGTGCTACTTGGACCCCTGTTCGCCTTTAAGAACATTCGATACGCCAGCCGAAAAGAAGCAGTACTTCGAATGCTGCTCACAAGCACTTCAAAAGGTTATGGATTCAGTGGACAAAGTGGACGAACCGAGCCCAACCCGTGAGGTGGAACAAGCCACCCCAAAGTTTTCTGCCTCGGTTTCCCACTTGGAAACTATGGACCTTGACGCAGTGGGCGATGCCATTGAGGCATTGCAAGCTGAACTCAGCCGGAGGCCCAATCCTGACACCTGACGTGTCTTGGCTATTCAGCCTTCAAACGAAAAGATGTTTAAGTAAATTTTTGCTTTATTGTGAATTATTTTGCTTTACACCATGTCAGAGGCGTCGCACAGAGGCTGAAATGCTTGCCGTTTGCCTAATACTATGTTAGGGTTTTCATAAGGCCCTTGTGCGTTGCTAAGTGCGTCGAACCCTCCCTGAAATCCTGGAATCACATCATAAACCACAGGTCCGCCCCAAGAAATGTCGTATGCGTCTTGCTGAGGCGTTTTGAGCTCCACGCTCACGACCTTGTCTTTTATTTCCACGCATAGCCCGTCGGGCCCCCAACACGGTGAGGGGGTCATTGGATCGTCCTGGCGGTACACTGCATGCATGCGAATCCGCATAAACGGTTCGCTTCGCAGAAAAGAGCAGCGCGCCTCGTCCGAGGAAAGCAGGGTTGACACGTAGCGCTCGACGGCCGTAAAGTCGGCTGGGGTCCTAACAGTGAATAGCATACTGCCCACGCGCAATATTGCATTGGGAAGTTTTATACGACAAATGCCCCGAGAGTAGAATCAGCGCCTCCATCTCCTTCTTCCTCCCTGTTGGGCGGGGTCAGGGCTGACCAAGCAGTGCCTGACAGCCCTAGCTGTTTCCGGGAACCTAAAAAAGGAGCTCTCAGCGTTTTCCTTCCACCACAGCCTGAGCAAAGTAACACCAGTGGCCTCTTGGTCGTCAGCTGCCAGTGCGTGATTTAGTAGCTTCCTGACCAGGGCTGGTATCACAGCGGAATACCCGTTGCGAGGATTGGCTGCAGTTTGAGAAAGCCTTACAAGGCAGCGCTGGTCTGGCTCCGGGAAGTGCCCAGGGCTGATGGTGTAAAGAATTATGGTGTCCAGCGGGGTGAAATAAACAGTAGCTCGCCTAGTGTCCCGCTGTGACACCTGCTTTTTGCTAGCCCTGCGTTTCCAGTTTACACACGGCATGCAAAGGGGTCTGCGGTCTGCTGAGCTCAGTGCCAAGAGAGATCTGTAATGAAGAGCAGTCGGGGTACAATGCGTTTGAACGACGCGTTGAATGTCGGCAACGTCAGCCAGGCGACACTGCGATGGATTTGCGCATGAAACCCCGCACAAGGTGCAAAACGGCACACTCATTTCCATGCCAGCCGCTAACGAACTGCGCAGAACTGTGTTGGGTTCACAGCTTAGCACAAATAAGATCAAACGACCTTTGCGCCCAGTTTACCCGGTTGGCCCGGTGTATTTATGGATAAGGTTCTAACCAACGTCTGGTTAGCAGCATGAACTCACAGAGGCTACAAGAGTCCCTTTTGGTGCACGCTGAGCTGGAAGACATCGAAAAAAGGCTGATTTTTATGGAGGCAATGTACATGCAAGGCTGGGGTGATATGTTTCATAAAGCCAAGAATGCGTACAGTGGGGTCAAGGATGCTGTTTCCTACGCTAAGAATGCAGTAAAAACAGCCATGAGCAAGGTACCAGAGGTTATGACAGTGGCCAATGAAGTTCACAGCGCGTTCAAAGTCCAGCCCGCAATCGTTGGCAACCAGATTACAGTAACTATTAACGGCAAGAGCGTGGTGTTAACAAGGGAGAGCGACACGTTGTGGAAGGTCACTGTCGGGTCTTCTGAAAAAACCGCCACCAAGTCGTCTGAGATTATTTCGGATTTAAAAACGATGACAAGTATGTCTGCTATGTCTGCTGCAGCGGAGGAAAAAGTGGACTCAAACTTTCAGGAAATTCTCCGTCACTCCAGGACCATAATGCGGTGCAAGCCCGTTCAACGCAATTTTAGCGGTGTGAGGGCCTGAGGGAAATTTCCTAACGTAATAAAAACACAAATGCGCAAACGCTTTTACACCCCGCTCAGCGGCGCTCCGGACGCGATCTGCCAGGGAGAGCCTCAGGATGGTTGTGCTCCAGTTCCTGTTATTCACAACATAGTGAGCACAGCACAAATAGAGAGCACAAGGATGCCCATGGACCTCCAGGCGATCAGCGAGATTCTTCCCGGGTCGAGCTACGACCGCCGCAAGTTCGCCGCCATGACAATTCGCCTGGCGAACCCGAGCTGCACCCTGCTGCTGTTCAGCAGTGGTAAGCTGGTGGTCACGGGAGGCAAGAACTGGTACGAGGGCGTGTTGAGCTGTTTGCGGATAGCCAGGTTCCTGCAGCGGGCGCTGGTGGGCGTGGATTTTTGGCTCAAGTCGTGCAACGTGCAGGTGACCACCTTATTTAAAATATATGTAAAGAGGTATAAATCTTTTATGTCTGCAGAGGTGTTAGCACTAGCTTTGTTTCTTGGTGGTTCTCATCTGTGTGCCATTTCAACATGCCTAGTTTGTTTAAGACGTGAGCGAATTTTGTTTGATAAATGTCAGCAATCAAACACTTACGAATTAAAAAAAATGTGGTCCAACCTGCATGACAAGAGTTACAAAAAAGATTGATGCGCATTGTGTTGTATGCCAGATACATATTTGTTTAATGTGGTGAAATCCACAGCTCTCTGTTGGATTGCTGTCTCATGCGCTAGAACAGAACAATACACTTCAAGTGTAAATCAAATTCTTGCTTATAACTTTGTTAAGCCCCCCTTGGTCAGAACATTGTCGCACACGTCGAAGTGCCCGTCGGAGCCGGAGGATCCCTAGACCTCGACGCCATGTACACGCGGCTCAACCTACACTGCACGTACCAAAAGAACATGTTCCCCGGCCTTATCTACAGACCGCACGCCTCCCCAGTAGTTTTGCTCTGCTTCCTCTCTGGTAAAATCGTCATTACTGGCGGCAAGAGCGAGCAAGACGTCATGGAGGGCTGGCGTCGCTTGTGGCCTACTCTGCGCGTTTTTATGCGGGAAGGACAAAGCGCGAATAAGAAGCAAAAAGTAGATGATATTTAATGAATTACACGGTGGAAACTGTTTTAGTTTTCCTCCAATTCTTTTAAACTCAACATAAGCTCTTCTGTGCGTTTTTGCGTTATGTCGATCATGTTTTGCAGCTGGTCACGTTCCATGGTGTATTGTTCGATTTTTCTCAAGCAAATGCGTGATTGTGTTTTCAAGTGCTCGATACGTTTCTCTTTTTGTTCACGCATGCCTTCGGGTGAGTCCATGTATTCCTTGAGTTTGCGCTCCTCCTCTGCCTTGGCGTCGACGATTTCTTGCTTCTTGCGCATGTACTCATGCAGCTGAGGGTAAACTGTGGCGTCTGGCATTGGGTAATTTAAAATCCCTTTGAGTTTTTCATTGCACTCTTTCATGATGCGGATGGGGTACCCATTCATAATCCCATGTTCGCTGTAAATCCGAAATTGGTGCTCGGCATCTTGAAGCGAACACAGTGTAGAGGTAAACTCATCTGCAATGTTAGACTCCATGTAAAAAACTACTAGAATCTTTACAGGCTATTGTTGTTGTGAGTTAAAGGTTTGCGTGAGCTATAAGTACTTTGGCAACCACAAAGACGTTCAAACGTATTTGTGCTGTTGGCTAAAAGTACGTTTTTTTTTAAGCGTACGTTTACCCATGAGTTCACTCTGAATCAAGCCAGGCCCATAGTCATGTTGACTGGCATGGTCAAAGCAGGCGGCTTGGCTCCCGTTTTGAAATTATGGCATACCCTCCTGGACGAGTTTTTTACCGCTGCGTAAAGCCTGGATGGCGTGGTGGCAGACGGGGTAAGATTTTTGACTTCTTCCACGTCTGCAAACTGAAGGGTTTCCGTGATGATCTTGCTACAAAACGTTTTTTTTACAACTGCTGAGGACCTTTCCAAACATACACCTGGGTGTATGCTAGCCAGGTACATGCCTAAGTGGTCAAACTCGTAGCCTTCCGCCACAACAGATCTGCAAAATTGCAGAGCAGCCTGGTGTTCCCTGGCAGCCACAGCCAAGGACACCAGCTCGTAGCCTGGATTGGACATGCTTCTCTGTCGCAAAAACGGTGGTCTGTCGTGGTAAATTGAAAATGCCAAGCCCCCGTCAAAAACTAACTCCACATGGCTGATGCCATGTTTTGAGGCTGCTGCAGAAAGCCTGCTCACGCATGGGTCGTCTGCCGCCGGTCTAAGAAAGGCTAACGTAAGAGTGGACATGGAGCATTACTCGAATACGAAACTCAAAATTTTAATACGCCACAGATGGGCCAAAGGTAAAGAAATGACCTAGTAGTAGCTGTCCTCTGCGTTAGCTTGAGAGGCCAAGCGCCCCCTAGATGGTTGACTTGACTTGGTTTTCTGGGCAGCCTCGACACACTCTGAGCGCAGCTTTTCAATCTTTTTTAGGCGCTCAAAATTTCCACTTTCTGATGCGCTTTTTAGGTTGGCTTTAAGAGCACTCAGTCTGGCTTGTGCGCTTATCTTGCTTTCGTGTTGCCGCTCGAGTTCCTCGATTTGCCTCTCAATTGCTTTCAACTGACCCCTTAGGTTTTCTTCTTCGTTGTTTTCCTTGTAGCTCCTTGGCCGAACGTCATCCTCCTCGTAGTTCTTACCAACGTGG
>Ga0194129_10008008_pt1 | contig 12378 bp, 9 predicted proteins | sample TA2KigCa35mmetaG_FD_150862 | JGI IMG/M metagenome (GOLD analysis project Ga0194129, IMG submission 150862) | Freshwater microbial communities from Lake Tanganyika, Tanzania - TA2015038 Kigoma Deep Cast 35m | ecosystem: Environmental > Aquatic > Freshwater > Lake | place: Tanzania: Lake... | reverse complement strand
ACGCCCCAGAGCAGTCCCAGCCGCTCAGGCGTCATTCATCGAGGGCGTTGAACTTGGGCTCGACGCGAATGCCGATCACGCTGCTGGGCCTGAGCACCAGGTATTCCCCCTCCATCTCAGAGAGAGGGACATTGACGAAGGCATCGGGCGCCGATGCGGTCAGCACGCTGCCGTACCACTGCTGAAACGCCTCCAGCGTCGGGAACGAGACCGTTTCGCTCTGGCCGCCGCTCAGGTGCAGGTGAATGGCGTAGCGACGCGGGGTGCGGGCCATCAGGGGTTGACGCGATCCCCACAGGATGCCCCAGATTCCCCGGTTTGCGCCAGCACAAAGGGCTCAGGGCGCGTGGCTGCGGCCACATACAGCGGATGGCGTGGCTGCCCTGCTGCAGTCAACCCCACACAGAGCAACGTGGGCGCACAGCTGGCGCCACAACACTGCCGGCTTTGGCAGATCAGCCTGAGCACCTGCCGGTCGCGCCCTTGCCACGCCCCCTGGTTGCCCCAGCCCAGCCAGATTGCCGCAGGAGCCGAGGCGCTCACACCGTCAGCAACAGCAACACCAGCGGCACCACCCCGCAGCGCCCGCAGCAGCCAGCCGTCGTTGGCGGCCCCCACAGGATCGGCCGCCCGCTTCAGCAGCGCAGGGCTGGCGCTGATGCGCGCAAAGAGATTCACCACCTCGAGGGCCCCAAAGTCCCACTGGCGCGCAAAGCCAACCAGCCGGCGCAGGGTGGGGTCGTCGCGCTGGCCATCGGCCCGCGACGGATTCAGACCCACAAACAGCAGCACCGGCCCCTGCGGCAGCCACTGCCGCCGCAGCCACCACCGGTAGCGGCCGCAGGGGCTGAAGGCGGCGTAGGCGCCAGGCGTCACCACACCCTCAACCTGCTGATCGCCCTTAAAAAAAGCGCCATAATTGACGCCACTTTTCTAATGGCACACAAACAAGCTCCTTCTGGCCTATCGACACAGGAGTTAGCTCCTTCTGACCACGCTGACCAGCATCTGGCAGGCTGAGAAGCCCTTGTGCACGAGGCCGTGGCGGCGCAGCAGAGCACGACCAAGCCCCAGGCCGACGCCAACAGCAACACCGAGAAACCCCTGCTGCTGCTGATCGACGGCCACTCGCTGGCGTTCCGCAGCTTCTACGCCTTCAGCAAAGGCGGCGACGGCGGCCTGAGCACCAAGGACGGGGTGCCCACCAGCGTCACCTACGGGTTTCTCAAGGCCCTGCTCGACAACTGCAAGGGCCTGCGGCCCCAGGGGCTGGTGGTGGCCTTCGACACCGCCGAGCCCACCTTCAGGCACGAGGCCGACGCGGCCTACAAGGCCCACCGCGACGAAGCGCCCGAGCACTTCTTTGCCGACCTCGCCAACCTCCAGCAAATCCTCAAAGAGAGCCTCGACATCCCTCTGGCGATGGCTCCTGGCTACGAGGCCGACGACGTGCTGGGCACCCTGGCCAACCGGGCGGCCAACGCGGGCTGGCGGGTGCGCATTCTCTCGGGGGATCGCGACCTGTTTCAGCTGGTCGACGATCAGCGCGACATCGCTGTTCTGTACATGGGCGGCGGCCCCTATGCCAAAAACAGCGGCCCCACCGAGATGCGCCGCGAGGGGGTGATCGCCAAGCTCGGCGTCACCCCCGAAGAGGTCGTCGAGCTCAAGGCCCTCACCGGCGACAGCAGCGACAACATCCCGGGCGTGCGCGGCGTCGGTCCCAAAACGGCCATCACACTGCTGCAGGCCTACACCGACCTCGACGGCATCTACCAGGCCCTCGAGCAGCTGCAGGCTGCCGGCCCCAAGGCTAAAGACCCCAAAGGTGCCCTCAAAGGGGCACTGCTCGACAAGCTCGCCAATGGCAAGGACGACGCCTACCGCTCGCGCCATCTGGCCGAAATTCTGGTCGACATCCCGTTGCCCGACGATCCCCGGCTTGAGCTCGGCAGCGTCAACGCCGGCGCTCTGACGACATCGCTCGAAGAGCTGGAGCTCTACTCACTGGCCAAGCAGGTCGGCACCTTCGCCCAGCTGTTCTCGGCCACGGCGCCGGACCCCTCAGAGACAGATAGCCCATCGGGCGCAGCGGCCGTCACAGCCGCCATGGACCCCATCAAGACAACACCGACTGGCGAAGAGCCCAGTGCGCCATCTGCCGTACCCAAACTCGAGCCGCAGCTGATCACCACGGCAGCGGCTCTCGAGCAACTGGCGGCCCGGCTGCTGGCGGCTACCGACCCAGCCACGCCGGTGGCACTCGACACCGAAACCACCAGCCTCAACCCTTTCAAGGCTGAGTTGGTGGGCATCGGCGTCGCCTGGGGCGAGGGTCCGGCCGATCTGGCGTACATCCCGATCGGCCATCAACCCCCGGCCGCTGCTGACCTGCTCAGCGAACCGCCGCCCGCGCCTGAGCAATTGCCGCTCGAAACGGTGCTGGCTGCGCTGACGCCCTGGCTGAGCAGTGCCGCGCACCCCAAAACACTGCAGAACGCCAAGTACGACCGGCTGATTTTGCTGCGCCACGGCATTGCTTTAGCGGGTGTGGCGCTCGACACCCTGCTGGCCGACTACCTGCGCGACGCCAATGCCAAGCACGGCCTCGAGGTGCTGGCCGAGCGCAACTTTGGCTTCACGCCGACCAGCTACAGCGAGCTGGTGCCCAAGGGCGCCGATTTTTCGGCGGTGCCGATTGAGCAGGCCGCCCAGTACTGCGGCATGGATGTGCACCTCACCTGGCGCTTGGCCCAGCTGCTGCACAGCCAGCTGGCCGACCTGGGGCCGGCGCTGCTGCCTCTGCTCGAGCAGGTGGAGCAACCGCTCGAACCGGTGCTGGCGCAGATGGAAGCCACCGGCATCCGCATCGACATCGCCTACCTCAAGGAGCTGTCGGAAGAACTGTCGGCAACCCTGGTGCGCCTAGAGGCCGAGGCCAAAGCCGCCGCCGGGGTCGATTTCAACCTCGCCTCACCCAAGCAGCTGGGCGAACTGCTGTTCGAGACCCTGGGGCTCGACCGCAAGAAATCGCGCAAAACCAAGACTGGCTGGAGCACCGATGCGGCGGTGCTCGAGAAGCTCGAGGCCGATCACCCGGTGGTGCCGCTGGTGCTCGAGCACCGCACCCTGAGCAAGCTCAAGAGCACCTATGTGGACGCCCTGCCGCTGCTGGTCGAGCCCGAAACCGGGCGCGTGCACACCGATTTCAACCAGGCGGTCACCGCCACCGGGCGCCTGAGCAGCAGCAACCCCAATCTGCAGAACATACCGGTGCGCACCGAGTTTTCGCGGCGCATCCGCAAGGCCTTCCTGCCCCAGGAGGGCTGGCAGCTGCTCTCAGCCGACTACTCGCAGATTGAACTGCGCATCTTGGCGCACCTCTCGGGAGAAGAGGTGCTGGTCAACGCCTACCAAAGCGGAGACGATGTGCACCAGCTCACCGCGCGGCTGCTGCTCGACAAGGCCGAGGGCGACGCGGTCACAAGCGACGAGCGCCGCCTGGGCAAAACGATCAATTTCGGGGTGATCTACGGCATGGGCGCGCAGCGCTTTGCCCGCGAAACCGGCGTCGGCCAGGCCCAGGCCAAGGAATTCCTGCAGCGCTACAAGCAGCGCTACCCCAAGGTGTTTGCCTTTTTGGAGTTGCAGGAGCGGCTGGCCCTGAGCCGCGGCTACGTCGAAACGCTGATGGGCCGGCGCCGGCCTTTTGCCTTTGACCCGGCGGGCCTGGGCCGGCTCAAGGGTCAGGACCCGCTGGCGATCGATCTCGACAGTGCCCGCCGCGCTGGCATGGAGGCCCAGCAGCTGCGCGCCGCCGCCAATGCGCCGATCCAGGGCTCAAGCGCCGACATCATCAAACTGGCGATGGTGCAGCTGCACCACGCGCTGGCCGAATCAGCCCTGCCGGCCCGGCTGCTGCTTCAGGTGCACGACGAACTGGTGCTCGAAGCCGCTCCCGAGGCCATGGATCAAGTGCGCGAGCTGGTCAAACGCACCATGGAGCAGGCCGTGACGTTGAGCGTGCCGCTGCTGGTCGAGACGGGTGTAGGCGCCAACTGGATGGAGGCGAAATAAAGGGGCGGCAGCGTTAGGGCAGCACCTTGGCGGCAAGGGCCTGGAGCCGTTGATCAGCCGTGAGAATCTGGGCAGCTTCTCGCCTGGCCAAGGCCAAGTACAAGCAGTCGTAAACCGGGTGGTCGAGATGGCAGGCCAAAGCCAACGCCTCGACCTGCAGCTCACGGTCTGGCTCGAATTGATCCACCAAATCGCGTGCACTGGCGAGGAGGACTTGGGGATCGACTTCCACCAGGCTGCCGCTGCGGCTCAGTTTCCATAGGGCATTGGCCACTTCTGCGAGCATCAGCTCCGGGGCCAGCACCATTGAAGCCTGGGTGAGCTGCTCGGCCCAGCCTGCTACCGCTGCGTCATGGCAGATCAGCCGCACAGCGGCAGAGGCATCGAGCACCAGTGCACTGGAATCAGCGCTCACGGTCTGCCCGAATCAGATCCTCCGGTGTTTGCTCCCAGACCAGCGGCGCTCGCCCTTGCCACTGCTGAGCAATGCGCTCCAAAGCTTGCAAGCGGCGCCGCCGTGGGTCACCACCCACCAAAGCTTCCAAATCAATCAGCGTCTGCTGGCTGAGGCTGCGCTTGTTCAGGGTTGCTCGGCGCTGCAACAAACGATGCAGGGGTTCTGGCACGTCGCGGATCTGCAGAGACGGCATCGGCGTGGCCAGACAGCACCCACCGAGGCTAGCAGTGTGCATGCATTGTGCATGCATGTCGCTCAGACCTGAGCCCCCTACGGTGCGACTACAGCAACCACTGAATCTCGCTGCAGCGGCCCAGGGGCGAGTCGCGCAGCACGGCAACCAGCTGTTTGAAGGCTGCGGCAAAGGCGGGATCGCCCAATACATCGCGGTGGCCGATCACGGCCGCCACTTCAGTAATACCCAGGTCATAGGGCAGTCGCACCACATCGAAACGACGCTCAAGCTCGGCCAGGCGGTGCGGCGCTGCATAAGACAGTGAGCGGCCGTCGCGGGCCGCCCCTTCCCAGCGCTCCACGTCGTGATCACTGCCGCCATAGGGAGCATTGGCCAACCCATGGGCCTGTAGGCCATTGGTGAGCAGCGGTGCTGCACCCAGCGGCAGCGCGGGCGAGGGGTAGGCCGCCAGGTCGTCTGGGGTCAAGCGGCTCTGGGCTGCGAGCGGATGCTCGCGGTGCGCCACCAGCGCCAGGTTCCAGCAGAACAGCGGCAGGCACTGCAGGGTTTGACCCAGCATGTGCCGGCGTCCGGTAATCAGCTGCAGCGGAGCCTGCAGCAGCGGCTGGCACTCGAGCAGACCGCCGATCCATAGATCGAGCAAGCGGCCGTCCAGCAGTGACAGCATGTGGCTGGTGCTCATCGACAACACCGGCAGGCCGCGCCACCCCTGCGGCAGCGCGAGCGGCGCGTACGCCCAGGCAGCACAGCAGCGCAATTGCTGACTTCTGATCCGCAGCTTTTGCGCCGCCTCGCGCAGCGAGGCCAAAACGTCAAGGTTTTGGCGCGGCTGGTAAGCACCGTCGACACGGTCAAAAATCAATGTCGATCAGACTGCTCAGGGCCCGGTAGCGGCGGGAGCAGCTGCTCTGCGAGAGGCCCAAATAGTCGGAAGTCTTGACCGTGCTGTTGAGCAACTCCAAGTGATCAAGAATGTCGAGGTCGTCGAAGGTTGTTTCGTCGATCATCACGGGCACTTGATCCAAAGGCCAAGAATTAACGAGCAAATGTCGCTAAACCAGGAACATGCATAACCAAATCTTACAAACACCCCGGCCAAAGGCGGCGAATTCCACCACCAAGAATGCGAGATCCGCATAATCACGGCAAACTATTCATAGATGGCATAAAAATATCCATATCAAGCCAAACCATGAGCCCCAAAGCCCTGCCATCGCCCCAAAACACACCCAGCTCGCGGGCCGCCGCTGTGTTCGACCAGCATGCGTTCCGAGGTCATCGCTGATGTCCCAACCCACCTCTGGATCGTTTGAGCTCAGACTGAGCACTCCTGAGCTGATTGCTCTGCTGTGCGCCCTGCTGGAGCACCTCAACAGCCGACAAGAACAGCGCGACGCCTACCGCGAGCTACTCGAGCAGTTGATCCTGAAATTACAAGACGCCCTCGACGACGACGAACTCGCGGCCCTGGCCCGCCAGAGCGGGGGGGGGGGCTGAAAGTCTCGAACTGAGATTCGCGCAAGGCCGGAAGCCGACATGACCGAAATAAAGGGATCTGGGCGGAACGAACCAACCAAAACCTGCAGACAGCGACCAGCTTATGCATATAAAAGCATAAACTTCGTCAAAAATATTGGGTTTGGCTGTATCAATCCAGTACGCGTGAGGCGAGCGCAGGTTCTGCAGGGTTCTGATCATGAGACTGCAGGATGCCATCGACGACAACGCGCTAGCAGCCCTGAAGAGAGAGAACGAGTGAGCAAGTCCCAGGGCGAGTCTCACCCAGGAGAGAAAGGGTGCTATTGAGCTAGCCGCGTTGGACGCCAAAGGGCTGAGGCTGTTCAAAGTTACTTAATCTGTGACTGCAGCTGCTGCAACAAGCGCCACTGCTGCGGCAACGGGTTGGTGCCGGGGTGCACCTGCATCAAGTAGTCGAGGGCTCGCTGGGGGCTCTGGCCGTGCCGACGCACCAGCCAGGCCATGCACACCAGCGGCGAGCGCTCCACCCCCGCCACGCAGTGCACATACACCGCACCCGCTGATTGCAGTTCTGCCAGAAGCTCCAAAGCCCGCTCGAGCTGCTCGAACTGCATGGGCTGCTCCACGCGGTGGTCGGGCAGCACCAGCCGGCGGGTCGTCAGGCTGCCCAGCTCAGGTGGCGGTGGAGCTTCTACTTCGCTGCAAAGGCTAAGAACTGCGCGCAGACCGGCCTCCTGCATGCGGCTGATATGACGATCAGCACGCGGCGCTGGACCCACAGCGAGCTCTCCGCTCAGCACCCAATCAACGGCAAAACGTTGCATACGGTCAGCGGCTGACCAGCTGAACCAAGGACAGCACGCTGGCCAGGCCGGTCAGTGGCGTCGTCACCGAAGCGATGCCGTCACTGGCCACTGCCAAGCCGTTGCGGTTGACGAGCACCGTGTCACCGTCACGCAACGGCGGATTTTCGGCGTTGGAAGCACCTTGCGAGAAGTTGAGTTTGAAGGTGCGCCGCGTTGCTGTGCCGTTCCGATTGATGCGCACCAGCTCGACATGACTGGTATTGGCACGGCCTGGCACCACGCCGCCGGCCGCCAGCACCGCCTGCACCAGCGGCAACCCCGAGGGAACCTCGAGACGACCTGGCTTGACCACCTGACCGATCACATTGACGGCAATGGTTTGCGGCGACAGGTTCGCCGACGACAGCTCGACCACCTCTTGTACAGGCTGCTCTGCCTTGGCAATGCGCAACGTGTCGCCGTCAAACAAAAACGGGTTCTGAACCTGATCGCCCTCACGCACCAATGCCACTAGGTCGAGGATGGTGCGCTTGTAGACGGGCTGATCGCTGGGCAGACGACGCTGCAGCTGCACCCGGGTGAGGTCGGCATTGATGGTGATGCCGCCCGCCTTCTGAATGGCATCGACGACAGTGGGCAGGCCGCTCAAGGTCACCGAACTGCCTTCTGTCTGCGACGCTTCGCTGGTGGTGAGTGAGTAAATACCAGGGCGCACCACTTCTCCCACCAACGCCACCCTGATAGGGCGCGGCCGCACCACACGAAGCAACAGCTGTGGCCGCTGCAGTTGTTGTTTCAGCAAGCTCGTGAACCAGCCCTGGGCCTGGCTCAGGGTTAGCCCCGTGACCCGCACACTACCGATCAACGGCAACGCCACCGTGCCGTCATTCAGCACGTCGAGATTGCCAGAGAGCTCGGGCGCATCAAAAATCTTGAGCTCCAGCTGATCGCCTCCCCCCAAGATGTAGGCGTCCTCACGCAGAGCTGGAACCGACGGGGAGGCCGCGCGTGCGGGCGACTTGGCAGCCGCATGCAGAGGAGCAAACGACAACACTGCTATTGCCACAAGGGTTGCTGAAGCAGTGGCGTGCTGATGACGTTTCAGGCGCATAGGTCATCGAGCATCCCTGAGGAATGAACTACCGCAGCCACGCCAAAGAAATGCACCTGATCAGCAGCAGCGGCATAGCACTATGCAGCAGAAGGCTACAGTCCTGGCCTGGTCGAGGTTCTTTCCTAGGACAGTCAAAACACTCCTGCTTTGTCCAATCTGATACCCAGACCTGGCTTTAGCCCAACGGTTTCAGGCAAAGCGGAGCAGGCTACCCATTGGGTTCAGGTCGAGGATTTAGGTGCCGCCCGTCAAAGCACCCCAGACGCAGGTGGTGACGATGAGATTGACCTGCGCGAGTTGTGGCGAGCACTGCGGCGCCGGCGCAAGCTTGTCGCCTTGACAGCGGTAAGTGTTGTAGGGCTCACGGGCCTGATCACGGCCTATCAACGGGTGTTCACACCCCAGTACGAGGGTGACTTCACGCTGCTGATCAGCGACCCGATCAACAGCGAGAGGAATCAAACCGAGAGCGCCTTGTCGCGCGGTGGCCTGATTGAGCAGCTCGCCAAAAACACCACCACTGCCGACATCCCCACTCTGATTGAGGTCCTCAAGAGCCCTTCGCTGCTGACACCAGTGGCCCAACGCTTTGGCCTGGACCCTGATGCACTCGAGAAACGCATCACCATTAAGAGCGGTGGCGATAAGCAAAAAGCCGCCGAGGGCATTTTGAATGTCAGCATCACGGGAGCCGCCCCCAAGGTTGATCAACAACTGCTCGAGGCGCTCGCCAGTACCTACCTGCAGGCCGCGCTCACCCAGCGCCAGCTGCGCCTGAGCGACGGCATTCGTTTTCTGGACCGGCAGGCCCCAACCCTGCAGCAACGCACCGATGCCCTGCAGCAGGAGCTCGCCCGCTTCCGCGAGCGCCACAACCTCCTGCAACCCACTGAAGAAGGTGCCGCCCTGCGCCAAAAAGCTATAGGCCAGGGCGATGCCCTGCGCGAGCTTCAGGCCGAGCGCAGCCGGCTGGTGGCGGTGCGCAGCGCCATTGCCGGCGGCAGCATCACCGCCAGTGGCTTTGAAGAGGCGATCGGCACAGGAGCCAGCAGCGGCCAAGGCAACCAGGGGCTCAAGGTCACCGATGCAAACCAGAGCCTGCTGGGCCAGCTCACCAAGCTCGATGACCAGCTGGCCGATGCCCGCGCACGCTTCACCAGCAGCTCGTCGATGGTGCTCGGTCTTGAAGCCCGGCGGCGTCAGCTGCTGCCGCTGCTGCGGCGCAACCAGCTCGAAGCGGTCGATTCAGCCCTGAGCCTCAACGCGGCACGTCTGGCCACCGCCCGTCAGCAACAGAGCCAGCTCAACGACGCTTTTGCCCGCCAGCCGCAATTGATCAAGCAGTACGAAGACCTGCAGCAGCGCCTCACCATTGCCCAGGAGAATCTGGCAAGCCTTCTCAAAACCCGCGAAAACTTTCAACTTGAGATTGCCCAACGAACCGTGCCATGGCGGGTGATCGCCCCGCCGCTGATCAACCCCAAACCAGTGACGCCATCGGTCCCTCGCAACCTGGCACTGGGGGTGCTGATGGGCTTGGTGGCTGGTGCCGGGGTAGGTCTGCTGCGCGACCGCTTCGATCATGTGTTCCACAACCCTGCTGAAGTGCAAAACGATCTGCAGGTTCCCCTGCTGGGCCACATCCCCCATGTGAGCTTCTTCAAAGGGGTACGCGAAGACAAGCGCTTTTTGATCGAAGAACTCGATCAAGGCCTCGCCAGCAACGGTGTGGACAGCACAGACAACGACAGCAAGTTGAGCGGCTACCAACGCTTCTTTTACCAAGAGGCGTTCCGCAACCTGTTCACCAGCCTGCGCTTTCTGAGCACTGACAAACCGCTGCGCTCGATCGCGCTCACCAGCTCCATGCCCGCCGAAGGCAAAAGCCTGATCAACGTGCTGCTGGCCAAAACCCTCTCCGAAATGGGCCAGCGGGTGCTGTTGGTCGATGGCGACCTGCGCAAGCCGCAACTGCACCACCGCCTGGGGGTCAACAACCTGGTCGGCCTCAGCAATCTGCTCACCGAAGACGACCTGCACTGGCGCCAGGCCGTTCAAACGGTTGCCAACCACGACAGCTGGTTTGTGATCACCGCTGGACGGGTACCGCCCGACCCCGCCCGCCTGCTGAGCTCGGCCCGCATGCACCAGCTGGTGCGCGAGCTGGCAGACAGTGGAGACTTTGACCTAATCGTTTACGACACCCCGCCGGTGCTGGGACTGGCCGATGCGGCCCTGATTGCCGAGCACCTTGATGGGCTGATGCTGCTGGTGAGCCTCGATCGGGTCGATCGGCACATGCCCAAAGAGGCCGTGGCCCGCATCCGCAGCAGCGGCGCCCCGCTGCTGGGGGTTGTCACCAACGCCGTCAAAGAACAGAAACACGAAGCCCGGGCCTATGGCTATGGCTACGGCAAATACGGCTATGGCCAATACGGCTACGGGTATGGCTATGGCTACGGCGCCTACAACACAGGCAGCGCCTACGCCTACTACGCCAGTGGCGATGAGAATGGCGACGGCAATGCCGCCGATCCAACCCCGCCCAAGGCCCTCGAGCCGGCCGCCACAGCCCTGCAGCAACTGCGCAAGCGGCTCAACCAATTTGTGACCTGGGTCGACCGCTAAATGGCCCAGCAGCCGCTGTGGTGCCTGGGCGCGCTGTGGCTGGGGCTGGGCCCGGCTGCAGCCCTCGCTCAAGAAGGGCTGAGCTGGGAGCTCGTCCCTGCCAGCGAGTCCCCGACGCCGGCCCCCAGCGGCAGCCTGAGCTGGGAGCTGGTGCCCCCCGGTCAAGAGATCGATCCGGAGGCGGCAACCGCCGCGAGCGATGCCGATGACAATGCCGACCCCGATGCCGGCCTGGGCCCCGCCAGCACCCGTGCCGCCGACCTGGGCCAACCGCTGCACCTGGGCACGGCCCTGCCCACCGCAAGGCTGATCGGCGACGCGCAGAGCCAGCTGCGCTTTGCCCAGATCAGCGCCGACGGCCAGGGCCAATCGCGTGGCACAGGCAACCAGAACTACCTGGCTCGCTTTGACTTTGGCCTCACCGAGCGAATCATGGTCTCGGGCTTCTATGCCAGCGCCGATGACCCCCTCTACAACCCGATCGCCGGCCGCAATGGCCCCGTCTCCAACCTCTGGGAGGTGGGCGGCGCCGGGCTGCGTGTGCAAGTGGCACGCAGCGGCCCCTGGCAGTGGGCGATCGACGGCTCGCTCGAGCAGTTCACGGTGGGCAGCGGCTGCGGCGGCGCCGACAACTGCAGCACCGCCGGCGGGCCCAACATGTTCAACACCAGTGGCCGCAAGGTGTTCACCCGCAACCTGGTGGGCTCACTGGCCCTGCCGCTGAGCTGGCAGGCCAGCCGCCAGCTGGCGCTCACCCTCACGCCGGGCGTAAGCCTGCTGCCCGCGACCCAGGGCAGCGGCCAGGGCGGTGCCGGCACCTTTTATGGCACCAACGTCTCGATCGGCGGCGGCTTCAGCTGGCGGCCGATCCAGGAGCTCAACCTGATCAGCTCTGCCGTGCTGCCCCTGGGCCCGGGTGCCAACAGCTTCAACAGCAACCTGACCTTTGCGCGCGTTCCGGTGCTGACCGCCGGGCTCAACATCGCCGTGAACCGGCGCATCGCATTGGAAGGCGCACTGACCAACGGCTTTGGCGCCACCCCCGCCACCGCCCTACTCACCCTGCCCTCCACCAACCGCCTGCTGCTGAGCGCCGGCCTGCGCTGGACCCCCGACGAGCCCGACACCCCCCAGGGGCCGCTGAGCCGTCGCCAGCGCAGCTACGCCATCGGCGGGCTGAGCGTGAACACCGCCTGGGTGCCGCCGTCGGGCACCTGGCAGCTCAGCGCCAATGGCGACAGCCGCGGCAACGGCCTGGGCCTGGTGGGCTGGTCGGCGTCGAACATCTTTCAGTTCGACATCAGCGGCGGGGTGTTCAACAACGTGCAGCCCGCCTCGGCCCTGGTGACCACCTATGCCAGCAACGGCGGCTTCAACGTGCGCTTTGGCGGCAAGCTGGTGAGCTTCAGCCAGCTTCGCGGCGCCCCCTGGAGCGGCGGTGGCCGCATCAGCCTGGGCCGCGCCTGGGGCGGCACCAACCAGGGCTATCTGTACGCCGAGTTCATGCAGACCTGGGAAGCCAACAACTGGCTGGCGCTGAACCTCACCCCCAAGCTGGCGTTCAGCGGCATCGGCACCCCCTGGGGATTTGGTCTCAGCGCCAACATCCAATTGGGCCCTG
>Ga0194129_10008003_pt1 | contig 12382 bp, 9 predicted proteins | sample TA2KigCa35mmetaG_FD_150862 | JGI IMG/M metagenome (GOLD analysis project Ga0194129, IMG submission 150862) | Freshwater microbial communities from Lake Tanganyika, Tanzania - TA2015038 Kigoma Deep Cast 35m | ecosystem: Environmental > Aquatic > Freshwater > Lake | place: Tanzania: Lake... | reverse complement strand
TCTGAGGCGCCGACCCTGCCAGATCCTGCTGTTCGATCAAGGCCACCTGCTGCAGCAGATCACCGCTGCCGTGGGCTGCTTCGTTGAAGCTGCGCGCAAGCTGGCGCAGGCCGCTGCCACTGCGCTTGCCGCGCTCGAGCCGTGCAGCTACGTGAACACAGACCCCGCGGCACAAGGCCACCAGTGCCGCATCCTGGATCCCGTAGAAGACCTGGCTTCCTGCCTTGCGGCGGTACACCACCTCAGCCTGATGAAGCGCCGAGAGGTGCCGCGACACGTTCGTCTGGGTCCCGCCAACGTCGGCCACGATGTGGCCAACCGTGCGCTCGCCGTTGCAGATGGCGTGCAGGATGCGGATGCGCATCGGCTCGGCAAGGAGGCCGAAATAGCGCGCCACCTGTGCGAAGAGCGCCTCGAGTTCGATGCGCTCCTCGAACTCGAGGCTTCGTGGCGTTTTACTCAACATGCAGTTTACTGTATGCGTACTTGCTCAAGAAGTCAACTGAAGAGTTTACGATGGGCTGTGCAAGCGTTACCATCGCGGCGATGAGCAAGAAGAGGAACGGGCCGGATAGCCCGGAGGTGCCGATGCTCGACCGCCTCGAGCGCCAGTTGATTTCGAGCGGGCAACTTCGGCGGCCGCTTGTGCTGTTTGTGAGCATGAAGGGGTGTGGTTGGTGCGACCTGCTGCGCACCGATGTCCTTCAGCATCTGGCCCGCGACCGTGACAGGGAGGGCGTGCTGCTGTTCGAAACGCCGCAGGGTGGCGCGGAACTGCAGCGCTACCGGATTGCGATGGTGCCCACGGTGCTGTTCCTCGGGCCGCAGGGCAGCGAAGTGGCCGAGCGCCTGGTTGGCTACTCGCGGGACTTCTACGGAGCCTACCTCAGCGAGCGGATCGCGCAGGCTCGCAAGAGCTTCTCCTGAGCGATCAGTGAAAGTGTCCTGACCCTCCGTCGGCATCCTCGGGCATCTCGGCATGCACCACCTCGGCCTGCGGATTCGGGTAGAGCGGGGCGCCGCAGTCCTCGCAATACTCGGGTTCGCTGCTGCCGGGATGCACCAGCACATCGTTGACTCCGAGTTCCTTGAGGAGTTCGCGGATCTGATCGAGCGGTGAAGGCTCGTCCGTCTCGGCCTCCGCGCCGAGCAGGGGCCACACCACACCCTGCAACACCTCCTCGTCGGAGTTGTGACTCAGACCGATCCGGTATTCATCCACATGCTCGTTGCCGAAGGCTGCAAGACTTGCGCGCAGCTGCCGGGCTTCGATCCTCAGGGCATGGCTCAGGTAGTGCACCGCAGCGCGAAGCGCGTAGGGTCTCACCCGGCGGTCGGCCTCGCGAAGATTGATGTGAAAGGCATCCGGCAGCAGGCACTCGAAGCCGCACCCGGCCATTTGCGCCTCGAGATTGGGGCGGCCCTGCGCCACCCACTGCTCGAGGCACTGCACCCGACTGGCGTGGTCGTGACGATCCAGGTCCTGCCAGCGCAACAGGGGCTTGCCGAGCGGCGCCGCTACCGCAGCCAGAAGAAAACGCGAATCGGCAAGCATGTCGGCAGTCTCCGGGAATGCGGAGAAGTCGATGCGGGCCTCATGCCCCTTGAGTGCCGCCTGACCAAGCCGGCGGGTGAGCTTGCGCAGCTCCGCAAAATCCCGCGGAAACTGGTCGATCGAATAGAGCCAGGGAACCATGCAGAAGCGCACCCCGGTTGCAAGGCAGTGCGCCTGCCAGTGGGCCGCGAGCGCGGTTGCCTGCGCCGAGGCGATCCTTCCGGAACTGATGCTGAAGCGCGTCCAGGCAATTACCGGCGCCGACACGAGCAGGCACTGCCAGTGCTTTCCCTCGTACTCGATCGTGACCGATTCTGCGCTGTGCTCCACCATCTCGATCAGCGCACCGTAGGCATCCTGGTCGGTCTGATGGGTTCGATCGAGCGCGTCGTAGATCGCCTGCGGATGGTTGGTGTCGAGCAGGTGGTCGAGACGCTGGGCGAGCAAATGCTGCCAGTAGCTGTCTTCGAGATGACTGCCCGAATGGGTGAGCCCGAGCGAAGCAGCCACAAGCCGATCGGCATCGGGGGAAAGTTGCGCCTTGCGCTCCCGGCCGCTGCGTGAAGTTCTCGCTTCCTTCATCGTTGCATTCACTCCCTGAAAGTCGTTTCGCGTTTGAAGCTGGGGCAGACAAACTGCCCTGGGCGCATCCAGCCGCAGCCGGTCCGGTCAGTGCAATGCCTGAAGGCGGCTCCAGAGGCTCGGGCCCTTGGCATCCTTCACCATCCCCGCATGATACTTGGCGTGTGCCGCCAGGGTTTCGGGCGCACACGCAGCCCTTCGCAACCCCGCGGGCGGCCACGCCTGCTCCGGTGCGTGCGCCCCTTCTGCCGGGGGATCGATCGCGGCAAGCATGTCGAGCGACTCCTGACCCCTCGTCATCGCGAGATAGACCTCGGCAAGCAGGCGCGCATCCAGAAGCGCCCCGTGCAAGGTGCGATGGGCGCGCGATACGCCGTGGCGCTCGCAAAGCGCATCAAGCGAGTTGCGCTTGCCCGGATACAGGGAACGTGCCAGCACCAGCGTGTCGCTGACCTTCCATCCGGAGATTGCATCGGCCTGGCCGGCGCGTGCAAACTCGGCGCGCAGGAAGGCAAGATCGAAAGGCGCGTTGTGGATCAGGACTTCAGCGCGGTCGACGAATTCGAGAACTTCGCGCGCAACCTCGGCAAAGCGCGCCTCGCCCTGGAGCCGCTCGCGCGTGAGCCCGTGCACCGCAAGCGCGCCCTCGTCGATGTCGCGCTCAGGGTCGAGGTAGCGGTGCAGGATGCGACCGGTGAACTGCCGGGTGCACAACTCCACGCAGGCAATCTCCACGATCCGATGGTCCAGCGCCGCATCGAGGCCGGTGGTCTCGGTGTCAAGCACCACCTGCCGCATGCGCCCCCTCCATCGCCTGCGCCTTCCTGCGTGGCCGCGCGAGGATGCTGTAGACCACAGGCACCACAAACAGTGTGAGGACGGTGCCGAAGCTCATCCCGCCCACGATCACCAGACCGATCTGCGCGCGCGCTTCCGCCCCCGCGCCGGAGGACAGCGCAAGAGGCACCGCCCCGAGCACCATCGCGCCGGTGGTCATGAGAATCGGCCGAAGCCGCATGCGGGCCGACTCGAAGACCGCATCGCGCACGCTGGAGCCCTTGTCCTGCAGCTGGTTGGCAAACTCCACGATGAGTATCCCGTGCTTGGTGATCAGGCCCACCAGCGTGATCAGGCCGATCTGGCTATACACGTTGATCGAGCCGCCCCCGTACTTGAGAAGCGCAAGCGCACCCGTCATCGAGAGCGGCACCGAGAACATGATGATCAAGGGGTCGATGAAGCTCTCGAACTGTGCCGCCAGCACGAGGTAGATGAAGGCCAGCGCCAGCAGGAAAGTGAGGTAGAGCGCAGTGGACGAGAGCTTGAACTCACGGGTCTCGCCGTTGTAATCGATGGCATAGCCCGGCTTCAGGTACTTCTGTGCCGCACCCTCCATCATGCTCACCGCCTCGCCGAGCGAGTACCCGGGCGCAAGGTTGGCGGTGATCGTGACCGCCCTGCGTTGCGCAAAGTGGTTGAGTTCACGCGGAGAGACCGACTCCCTGAAACTCACCAGGCTGGCGAGCGGCACCATGGTGTCGCCCCGGCCGCGCACATAGATGTCGGCAATGTCGCGGGGCGAGGTGCGATCCCTGGCATCGAGCTGAACCATCACATCGTATTGCTCACCCTCCCGCTTGAACCGCGTGACCTGCCGCCCCCCCAGCATGGTTTCGAGAGCCCTTCCGATCGCCTCGATCTGCACGCCCGCATCGGCTGCACGCTGTCGATCGATCTCGATCCTGACCTCGGGCTTGTTGAGCCGCAGATCGGTATCCACGCCCTGCAGCCCCGGATGCCGCTGCATTTCGGCCAGAAAGGGCGCAATCGTGGCCTGCAGGTTCTCGTAGGGCTCCGAGGTGAGGATCACGAAGTTGATCGGCCGCACACGTGGGGACTGGCCAAGCGATGGCGGCGCGACCGCAAACGCAAGCACTCCGGGGATTCCGAGCAGCCGCGGCTGGAGTTCCTTGAGAATGTCGGCGGTACCACGCTTGCGTTCATCCCAGTCGACCATGCGCAGAAATCCTATTCCCTGGGTTACGAGCGGTGATCCCGAGACCACGAAGCGGCGGTCGAACTCGGGAATCGATTCGGCGATCTTGCCGATCATCTGGCCGTAGCGCGTGGTGTAGTCGATCGACGAGCCCTCCGGAGCGCTGAAGATGATGACCACCGTGCCGCGATCCTCGAGCGGCGTGAGTTCCTTTTTCGCATCCTGGAAAAGCCACACACTTGCCCCGCCCACCGAAAGCCCCAGCAACACGATCAGCCAGCGAGACCTGAGTGCACCGCCGAGAACGAAACCGTAGCCCGCAGTGAGCCGGTCGATTCCGCGGTCGATGAAGGCAATGATCCGGTCGGAGACGCGGCGCGCCTCGTCTGCGCGTGCGTGCGCCCGCAGCACCCTCGAACACATCATCGGCGTGAGCGTGAGCGCCACAAAACCCGAAATCAGCACTGCCCCGGCGAGCGAGAGAGCAAATTCCACGAAGAGGCGCCCGGTACGCCCGGTGGTGAAGGCGATCGGGGTGAAAACCGCAGCGAGGGTGAGCGTCATGGCAATGACCGCGAATTGCACCTCGCGGGTACCGCGAATGGCGGCCTCGAAGGGACGGACGCCACTTTCTATATATCGATAGATATTCTCCAGCACAACAATCGCGTCGTCGACCACCAGACCGATGGCGAGCACCAGCGCCAGCAGCGTGAGCGTGTTGATCGAGAAACCGGCCGCAAACATCAGGGTACATGCGCCCACGAGGCACACCGGGATGGTGACAAGTGGAATCATCGATGCCCGCAGCGTGCCCAGGAACACCAGGATCACCAGCGCAACCAGTGCGGTGGCCTCGGCGATGGTGCGCATCACCGCCTCGAGCGAGCGCTCGATGAAGACGGTATTGTCGTTGGCAATGCGCACCTGGATACCCTCGGGGAGCGACTGCTGCAGGCGCGGCAGTTCCTCCTTGAGTGCCTTGGCAAGCACGAGCGGATTGGCAGTGGCCTGCTTGATCATGCCCACCGAGACCGCCGGCTGGGCATTGAGCGTGACGTTGGTGCGTTCGTTGAGTGGGCCGATGCGAACCCGTGCCACGTCGTTGACGGTGACCGGGTAGCCGTTGACCACCTTCACCACGATTTCGCGAAACTGCTGCTCACGCTGCAGATCGGTCTGCGACGACACGGTGAACTCGCGCTGCACGCTCTCAATCCGACCGGCAGGAACTTCGAGATTCTGCCTGCGCAGCGCGTCCTCGACGTCGGCCGGTGTGAGACGGTACGCCGCAAGGCGCTCGGCATCGAGCCAGATCCGCATCGCATAGCGCCGTTCGCCGAAGATGCGGACGTCGGCAGCCCCGGGGAGTGTCTGCAGCCGGGGCTTGGCCACCCGGCTCACCACGTCGGAGACCTCGAGCGGCGACACCTTGTCGCTGAAGAAACTCAACCAGATGACCGGGTTGGCATCGGCGTCAACCTTGGCCACCACCGGTTCATCGACCCCCTGCGGGAGCCTCGCCCGCACCCGCGAGACCCGGTCGCGCACATCGGCGGCCGCACCGTCGGGGTCGCGATCGAGCCGGAAGCGTGCAGTGATCTGGCTGGTCTCGGAGCGGGAGATCGAGGTGAGGATGTCCACCCCTTCGATACCGGCAATCGAATCCTCGAGAATCTTCGTGACCGCCGATTCGATGATCTCGGCGGACGCCCCCAGGTACCGTGTCTCAACGGTGACCACCGGCTCCTCGATCTTCGGATACTCGCGCACCGAAAGCCGGTCGAGCGAAACCACGCCGAGGAGGAACACGAGGAGCGAGAGGACCGTGGCGAAGACCGGGCGACGGATGCACAGTTCGGGAAGGTTCATGAGCCCGCACCTCCTTCACGGGCTCCGCCCGCAGAGCCCTTGCCCGCAGGGGGAGCCCCCGGTGGCAACTGGGGTGCACCCTTGTTGCCGGAAGGGCCGCTGGCATCGCCTCTTGCCGCAGGCGGACCTCCTGCCCCCTGAACCTTCACCTCCTGCCCGTCGCGCATCAGCCGTTGCTGGCCTGCGGTCACCACCAGCTCCCCGGGCTTGAGGTTGCCACGCACCTCGGCAAGCCCCTCGGTACGCAATCCGGGTTCCACCTTGACGCGGCGGGCCTTGCCGTCTTCGGCAACCCACACGAACAGGTCTGCACCGATCGGCGTGACGGCTTCCTCCGGCACGAGCACTGCACCCTTGCGCTCCGACAGCACCAGCGAGGCACGGGCAAACATGCCACTGCGCAGGCTGAGTTGCGGATTGGCCATCAGCCCCCGAACCAGTACAAAGCGTCCGTTGCTTTCGACCTGCACATCGATGGCGTCGACCCTTGCAGGGAACTTCCGGCCCGGAAAGGCGTCGATCGCCACGGCGATCGGCTGCCCCTTGCGCAACTGTCCGATGAACCGTTCGGGCAATCGAAGGTCGACCTTGAGGCTCCCCACGTCTTCGAGAAGGACGAGATCCGACCCTTCCTTCACATAGTCGCCAACGCTCACGTTGCGCAGACCAAGGTAACCGGTGAAGGGCGCGCGAATCACGGTACGCTCTGCCCTGGCCCTGGCCAGTTGGTGCTTGGCCTCGAGCACGCGAAGGTTCGCATCGGCCTGGTCGAGCGCGCTCGCACTCACGAAGTTGCGCGAGGCGAGATCCTGGGTACGCTGGTAGTTGCTCTGTCCGAGCGCGAGTTCGGCCTTTGCCTGCGCAAGCTCGGCCTCCTGGAGCGATGCATCGAGCCGCAGGATCACCTGCCCGGCGTTCACACGGTCGCCGTCGCGGAACGCAAGCGCTGCAATCCTGCCCGGCACTTCCGAGCGCAACATCACCGTCTCATTGGCCCGCAGCGTGCCGACGGCGCTTGCCGTATCCACCAGATCACGCCCCTGGGCGGCAGAAGCTTCAACCAGCGCCGGCCCGCGAGGCCCGCCCTTGGCAGGCGCCCCGCCCTTGCCTTCGCCTTTGGCATCACCCTTGCCCTCGGCCCTGGCGTCGCCCTTGCCTTCGCCCTTCACGCTCCCGCCCTTGAGGCCAACGACGTCGACCGGCGAGGCCGACTGACGCTGAGCTTGCCAGCCGAACCAGGCCAATCCAGCCATTCCCGCCAAGGCAAGGATCACGACGTAAGGTTTTCCGAGCATAACCTCTGAGGCTAGCACACGGTAAAGATTCGTCGCGTAAGCAGGCGTTGCGCGGGCGGCGCTCAGTTGCGTCCGAGGCCCAGGAACTCGCGAACTCCGAGGTTGGCAAGCGCGTCAGCGCGCTCGTTTTCCGGAATGCCCGCATGGCCCTTCACCCACTGCCAATGCAAGTGGTGCTGCGCACTCAACTGATCGAGGCGTTCCCAGAGATCGCGATTCTTCACCGGTTCGCGCGCGGCCGTGAGCCACCCTCGCGCCTTCCAGCCCGGGAGCCACTCCCGCAAACCCCTGAGCAGGTACTGCGAGTCGCTGAAGACCCGTGCCTCCACAGGCTTGCGCAGGGCCTCGAGTGCGCGGATCACCGCCGTGAGTTCCATCCGGTTGTTGGTGGTGCTCGCCTCGCCTCCGTGGAGCTCTCGGCGATGGTTGCGGTAGAGCATCACCACGCCCCAACCGCCAGGACCAGGGTTGCCCTTGCACGCCCCGTCGGTGTAGATGCTGCACTCTTCACCCATGCAGATGGCCTCCTCAGCCCGACCCTGCGCCGGCGACCTGCGGGCGGGCGAAGGCGTTTCGCCCCGGGCGTGCCGCCAGGCCCACCAGGCGCATACCCTGGACGCGCTTCACCGCCCCGATGAGGTAGGCCGCCCCGCAGATCGGCCACCACCGGTCGCCCGCATCCTCGATCCACGACCAGCGGTCGAGCCAGGCCTGGGTGGTGCACAAGGGCTTGTAGCAGCCAAAGCGTCCGCGGTCGATGTCGAACTCGAGGAGGCGGAGCCAGTCGCGCAGACGACCGAGCGCGATCATCCTGGGCTCCGCCGGCAGGCTTGACCCCAGCACGGCACTCAGGCCGAATTCCTGCAGTCCCCAGAGGCTCCACGGGTTCAGGCCTGCGATCACCACACGACCCTCGTTGCGGAGTACCCGGTGAGCCTCGCGGAGAACTGCGTGTGGATCCGAACTGAATTCAAGGACGAAAGGGAGAAGCAGCAGATCGATGCTCGAAGAAGCCACCGGAAGGCTGTGGTAGGCGTCGGCAACCACCCACTGCTCCGCGGGCACCTGCTCCCCGTCGCCGGGAACTGGAAACCTCGAAGTATCCTCTGGCTGGTCGGAAGGGGGCGGCGGGGTTGCCCAGTCCTGCGCCGTAGACGGCTCGGGCTCCCCCGCAGGTACAGCCAGCGCACCACCGCTGCCGTTCGCTTGGGGATGGAAGGGGCCGATCGTGAGATGGATCCGGTGACTCATCCGGTTGTTCCGCAGACCCTTCAAGCCCGGCAGGCCGCACTGCAGTGCGAAATAGCCAAACTCATCCTCGAGCATCGTATCCAGCCTGGGAAGCAACCAGGACGCGAGATCGCTTCCGCCCGGGGTGAGCAACCAGTCGTCCCACGCGGCGTAGACCCGCGCACCCGACTCAGGCACCATGCGTACTTCGTCCGTCTTCTGACATCAGCGGCAAAGGTCCCAAAGATGACAATCCTCCTGCGCAAGGACGCTGCAACCCCGGCCCCGGTCGCCTGGGACTACATTGCCCAGTGCCCGCCCAACGTTCACCGCATCCCGGCCTTCAACGACAATTATCTCTGGATGATCGCCGATCCGATGGGGGCGCAGTGCTGGGTGGTCGACCCGGGAGACGCAGTCCCGCTGATCGAAGCCAGCGAGGCGTTGCGGCTGCGTATGCGGGGTGTGCTCCTCACCCACCATCACAACGATCATCAGGGTGGGGTGGATGACCTGATCGCTCATGCCTCGCAGGCCGGGGCGAAACTCGACATCTACGGGCCGGTGGATGAACGGATTCACCCGGGTGCCACGCGCGTTGGCGACGCGGACTGGGTTGACCTTGGATTTGCCGCATGCCAGGTGATCGCGGTGCCGGGCCACACACGATCCCACATCGCCTACCACTTCCCCGCGCATGCACTGCTCTTTTGCGGCGATACGCTCTTTGCCGCCGGTTGCGGACGGCTCTTCGAAGGCAGCCCGCAGCAGATGCTCGGTTCACTTGCGCGCCTTGCGCGACTGCCCCAGTGCACCCGCATCTTTTGCGCGCACGAATACACCCTGGCCAATCTGCGCTTCGCTGCGGCCGCCTACCCTGGTCATACCGCGATCGCGGATCGCCTCGCCGAGGCCGAGACTGCGCGCGCTGGCGAGCACCCCACGGTGCCCAGCACGCTGGCGGCTGAATTGCAGACCAACCCCTTCCTGATCGGACTGGTTGAGCAGTCAGTCGGCCTGCCAATGATCGAAGACTCCGCGCTGCGGGTGGCCCGCTTTGCCGAGCTTCGCGCATGGAAAAACACCTTTCGCGCCTGAGTACTGCGAAGTCTCTGGCTACTGCGCATGATCGTGGTTAAAATTCCGATCTTCATCATGCGATTACCCTTGCTTTCTCCGGTCATTTCCCTGCTGCTTGGCGCAGCGGGGCTACTGGTATTGCCCGCGGTAGGCATCGCCGGACCATTGGTTCAGGCTGAAGTCGAACCCGAGGGCGGTGCGGCACAGGTTGGCCAGGTGCGCCTTGCAGAACCTGAAAGTACGCAGCGCTTCGAACTGCCCCGCGAAGCATCCCGACCCCTGAGCCCCTTGCCCGCTGTGACGAGGCTGGAACGGGGTTCGCCGGGCGGAGCAGCGCCGCAGTCCGCGCCAGTTCCGCCTGGAGAACCAGCGCCCCCTCCCGAAGCCGCCCTCCGGACCGAAACAGCGCCGCAGGTTGAAGCCGCGCCACAAGGCGCCGGCGCTGCAGTTCTCACCTCCGAGGGACATCCGCTCGAGCTACCCACGCTCGATCCAGGGCCAGAGGCTGGCTCAGCGCCCGTTGCCGGGGCGCTCACCGCAGAAACGGTTTCCGTGCCTGCCGCCAACGCGCAGGCCTCCCAGCCGGATGCCGAGCCCGCCGCAGCAGCGGCAGCAGCTTCACAGGCCGAACGGCCCTCGGTTCCTGCGCTCCCTGCACATACCGACCTCTGGGCGCGCATGCGGTCGCGATTCTCGCTGCCGCCTCTCGGCAGCGCGCTCGTGCAGCAGCATGTGCGCTTCTACACCAGCCGCCCGGAGTATCTGGAGCGCATGTTCGAGCGCGGTGGAAGGTATCTGTTCTACATCGTGGAGGAAATTGAACGGCGCGACATGCCCGGCGAACTTGCCCTTCTGCCTTTCGTGGAAAGTGCGATGAATCCGGCGGCGCTCTCGCCCGCAAAGGCTGCGGGTTTGTGGCAATTCATTCCGTCAACCGGCAAGGCGTTCAACCTCTCGCAAAACTGGTGGGTCGACAACCGGCGCGACCCGGTGCACTCCACCCACGCGGCGCTCGACTATCTGCAGAGGATCTACGAGATGCACGGCAGCGACTGGTTTCTGGCGCTTGCGTCCTACAACTGGGGCGAAGGCGCGGTGGGGAGGGCGATTCGCCGAAACCAGGCTGCGGGCAGGCCCGGCGACTATCTCTCGCTCAACATGCCGCAGGAGACCCGCAACTACGTTCCCAAGCTCATGGCGCTGCGTGAAATCGTGGCCGATCCCGGGCGCTACGGCATCAGGCTGGGCCCTCTTCCCAACAAGCCCTACTTTGTTGCCGTGGAAGCCCCGATGCATCTCGATCTCAAGCTTGCCGCGCGCTTTGCAGGCATGAGCGAGGAGGAGTTCGTGCACCTCAACCCTGCGCACAACCGGCCAGTGATCGCTGCAAGCGCCAACGACCAGCTCAAGATTCCTGCCGACCGTGTGGATCGATTCCTTGCTTCGATGCGAGCCCATGAGGAGGCGCGAAAACCCTTCTCGCGCTGGCGACCGCACACCCTCGAGCCCGAGGAAACGCTCCAGAGCCTCGCGCAAAGCACGGGCACCACCGTGCAGGAACTGATGCGCGCCAACGGCCTGCGCTCGGCCAAGGTGCTTGCAGGCACCCGGATACTTGCACCCGCTGCCGAGGATCGTCAGGCGCAGCAGCTGAGCGCGATGACGAGCTTCGAGGGGCCACGCATCCTCGAGAAAATACAGCGTCCTGCGGTGTATCACCGCGTGGAAAAGCGCGAGACGACGGAATCGATTGCGCGCCGCTACGGCATCACGGTCGCGAGCCTGCACGCCTGGAACAATCTGAAAGCGGGAGTGCGCCAGGGAACCCGCCTGCTGGTCAAGCCGGCCAGCGCCCAGACCCTGCTCACCACGGAGAGCGGCGTGCCCAAGGTGATCGCCACCGAGGTTCAGCAACCGAAAGCGGCTTCGCCCTCTTCGCCGATGGCTGCAGCCAAGCCGGGCGCATCGCCAACGAGGCCGGCGAGCGCTGCCACGGGCGCTGCAACGCCCGCAGCGAAGTCGAACCCATCGGCTCCCCGGGCGTCCAATGTCCCGGTGAAAGCTGCGTCGCCGCCCAACCGGACCTCCACCTCGCAGGGTAAGGCTGTTGACACTGCAGCAAGGTCAGCCAGCCCGCCTCCGAAATCCCCCACCGGTTCAGCGAAGGCAGATCCTCCGGCGGCGGGAGCCCCGGGCGCTCCGCGAACACGACCCCTCGGCGCCACCATCTGACCTCCCGGCATGAGTTATCTTGAGCCTAGCGGCGGCTCGCGCCGCCGGTTTGTTGGCGTAAGCTTTGCCGTTGCCGTGCATGTGCTGATTGCCTACGCACTGGTCACGGGACTTGCCCGGAAGGTCGTGGAAGTGATCCGGGCGCCGCTCGAAACGCGGATCATCGAAGACAACAAGCCTCCACCGCCCAAACCCCCTCCTCCACTTCCGCCGCCGCCCAAGATGGTGGCGCCTCCGCCTCCCTTCGTCCCGCCCCCGGAGATCCGGATCGCCACGCCTCCGCCACCGCCTGTAATCGTGGCCATCGCGCCCAAACCGCCACCACCGGTACCCTTCGTTCCCGCCCCTCCACCCCCGCCGCTGCCGCCGCCACCGGCGCCGCCTCCTCCGCCAGCGCCACCGCCACCGCCTCCGGTGGTTGCTAAGGCCCCCCCTGCGCCACCCGCCCCGCCTCCACCGGCACCTCCGCCGCCTCCACCGCCTCCACCGCCTCCACCGCCTCCGCCTCCGCCGCCTCCGCCGCCTCCGCCGCCTCCGCCG
>Ga0194129_10008000_pt1 | contig 12384 bp, 10 predicted proteins | sample TA2KigCa35mmetaG_FD_150862 | JGI IMG/M metagenome (GOLD analysis project Ga0194129, IMG submission 150862) | Freshwater microbial communities from Lake Tanganyika, Tanzania - TA2015038 Kigoma Deep Cast 35m | ecosystem: Environmental > Aquatic > Freshwater > Lake | place: Tanzania: Lake... | reverse complement strand
GCGACCAGCACCCGGTCGCGACCGGTGAGGTCGGGTCGGACCTCGGCCGTGAACCCGGCCGCACGGGCGGCGGCGAGCGCGGCGTCGCGCTGATGGGGCGCGAGCTCCACCACCAGCACACCGGTGGGCTCGAGCCACTCGGGCGCGCCGGCCACGAGGTGCTCGACGCACTCGAGCCCGGTCGGCCCGCTCACCAGCGCACTGTGGGGCTCGTGGTCGCGCACCTCGGGCGCGAGGCCCGGGAGCTCGGCGTCGGTGACGTAGGGCGGGTTGCTCACGATCAGGCGCAGCTCACCCCGCAGCGCATCGGGCAACGCTGCGAACCAGTCGCCCTCGAGCATGCGCACCCGCGTCGCGGCGCTGCCGATCGCGGCGAGGTTGGCCCGGGCCACCACCAGCGCGTCGGCACTCACGTCGGTGGCCCACACGGCCGCGTCGGGGAGCTCGGCGGCCAGGGCGAGCGCGATCGCGCCCGAGCCGGTTCCCAGATCGGCGACGGCGTACTCGGTCAGCCCGGCCGCCCACGGGTCGGTCCGCCCGACCCGCGCGCCCCGGGCGACGAGGGCGTCGATCGCGACCTGCACGACGACCTCGGTCTCGGGCCGGGGGATCAGCACCCGGGGATCGACCATGAGGTCGAGGCCCCGGAACTGCCAGCTCCCGAGCACGTACTGCAGCGGCACGCCCTCGAGGCGACGCTCGAGCATGGCGATGACCCGGTGGTGGGCCAGGGCCCCGACCGGGCCGTCGGCGTCCGTCGCGAGCTCGGCCGCGCTCGCCCCCGACGCCTCGAGCACGATCCAGCGCGCCTCGGCGGCCGCTTCGTCGCCCGCGACGTCGGCGAGGCGGGTCCGGACCTCGGCCTCGAGCGCGCGCCAGGTGGGCGCGTCGTCGTTACGGGGCGCCATCGCCCAGCTGGCGCCGGCGCTCGTCGGCCGCGAGCGCGTCGACGATCTCGTCGAGGGCCTCACCGCCCGCCAGGACCTGGTCGAGCGCCTGCACCGTCACCTTGATCCGGTGGTCGGTGACCCGGTTCTCCTTGAAGTTGTAGGTGCGGATCTTCTCGGAGCGCCCACCGCTCTTGACCTGGGAGCGCCGGGCCGACGCGAGCTCGGCCTCCTGGCGCTCACGCTCCACCTGGAGCAGACGCGAGCGCAGGATCCGCAGCGCCTTCTCCTTGTTCTGGAGCTGGCTCTTCTCGTCCTGGCAGGTGACGACGAGGCCGGTCGGGGTGTGGGTGATCCGCACGGCGGAGTCGGTGGTGTTGACCGACTGCCCACCCGGCCCGCTGGACCGGTAGACGTCGATCTCGAGGTCGTTGGGGTCGACCTCGACGTCGATCTCCTCGGCTTCGGGGAGCACCGCGACGGTGGCCGCGCTGGTGTGGATCCGGCCCTGGCTCTCGGTGACGGGCACCCGCTGCACACGGTGCACACCGGCTTCGTACTTCAGCCGGGACCAGGCGTCGTCGCCATTGACGACCACCGTAACCTCCCGGAAGCCCCCCATGTCGGACGGCTGGCTCGACATCGTCTCGACCTTCCAGCCGTGGCGCTGCGCGAAGGCGTCGTACATCCGCAGGAGGTCGCCGGCCCAGAGGTTGGCCTCGTCGCCCCCCTCCGCGCCCCGGATCTCGACGATCACGTTCTTGCCGTCGTCGGGATCGCGCGGCACGAGCAGCTCCCGCAGCTCGGCTTCGAGCGCCCCCAGGGCGGCTTCCTTCTCGGCGATCTCGCTGCGGAGGTAGTCGCGCATCTCGGGGTCGGTCTCGCCGTCGAGCATCTCGCGGGCGTCGCGCAGGTCGTCGCTCGCGGCCTCGTAGGCGACGTAGGCGTCGACGATCGGCTTGAGCTCCCGGTGGCGACGGCCCGCGTCGCGTGACGCGGCGCGGTCACCCGACGCATAGATGTCGGGCAGTCGGGCCTCGAGCTCGTCGAGCTCCAGCACCAGCTCGGCGAGGTGTTCGAACATCGCGGCCCAGGGTACCGGCGCCCCTCCCCCGCCCCTGCTGGCGGCGGGCCCGGATCGCACCCGGGTCGTGGCGTCGGGATTATCGACTCACCGACTCGATGCACCCCGGAGGTCGCTCGTGCGTGTCGCCCGCTCGCTCCTGGCCCTGGCCGCCCCGATCGGCCTGACGGTCGCGCTCGTCGGCGCGACACCCGCAGGCGCCGACGGAGCCACCCAGCAGTTCGACTCCACGGGGCACGGCGTGGCGTGGGTCGTCCCCGACGGCGTGTGCACGGTCGACGCGTTCGTCGCCGGGGCCCAGGGCGGGAGCGCCACCTCGTCTGCCGGTTCGGACCCCACCGCCCCGGGCGGGCTCGGGGGCACCGCCCGGGCGACGCTCAGCGTGACGCCGGGTGACGTCCTCACGATCGTGGTCGGTGGTCGCGGGGCCAACGGGAAGTCCAACGGGACCGGCGGCGCCGGCGGGGGCACCCAGAGCGCGGGCGGCACGGCCGGGCCCGGGAACGTGAGCTTCACGCCGGTCGACGGGAACCCGGGCACGGTGGGATCCGGCGGCGCGGGGACCGGGGGCGCCGACGCCGGGTCCGGCACCGGACCGGCCGGCACCGTCTTCGGGTCGGGCACGCAGGCGAACGACGGTGTCGTGACCATCGCCTACGACACGAGCCAGGGCTGCCACGCCCCGGCCGCGCGGGCCGAGCCCGTCGTGGCCCCGATTCGCTTCACCGGCTGACACCCGGGACTCAGGTCACGAACGGCTGCGGGGCGAAGCCCTTCCCGACGATCGCCTCCGGGTCCGCGTCGAGCCAGGCCAGTGCCGTCGCATAGAGCGTGCGGAAGTCGACCCCGAAGGGGAGGTTGCCGCGCGCGTCGAGGTTCGCGAGCGACGTGGGCGGGCCATAGCGCCCGCCGTGCACGCGGCCGCCGATGACGAAGTGGGCGGCCGCGTTGCCGTGGTCGGTGCCACTGCCGTTCTCCTGCGCCCGCCGCCCGAACTCCGACGCCGTCATCACGAGCACGCGGTCGGCGACCCCCGCGGTGTCCACGGCCGAGAGGAGCCGGTCGAGGCCGGCGTCGAGGTCGCCGAGGAGCGCGGGACGTCGCTGCGCATGGCCCTGGTGCGTGTCGTAGTCGCCCAGGTTGGTGAGGTACACGAGCCTGGGGGGACGGGCCGCCGTGACGAGCCGCGCCGCGACGGCGAACGCCTGCTCGGCGGTCCCCCCGCCGCCGTACGCCGCGGCGCCGAGCGCGGCGCCGTCGGCGGGAGCCGGACCACCGAGGGCGCGGCCGAGCTTGACCCGGGCGTCGTCGGTGAGCGCAACGGCCTGGCGCACCCGGCCGGTGAGCGCGCGCCGGTCGGCCTGGCGGTCCCCGAAGTGCGCCCACGCGTCGAGCAGGTCGTGCGAATTGCCGAGCCATGCGGGTACGCGCGGCGCGAGGCCGCCCGCGTCGCTGATACTCGTCGCGAACGAGCGCGCACCGACCAGCGCGGGAGAGGGCCGCGGCCCGACCACGACGCCCGCGAGCGGGTCCTCGTACCCCACGGTCGCGTCCAGGTAGCGGCCGAGCCAGCCGGTGGTCCCCGGAGCGCCCGGCTGAGCCGTCCACCAGTTGGCGAGCGACGCGAAGTGCGACAGGTCGTTGTCGGGATAGCCCACGCCCTCGACCACGGCCACCGTCCCGGCGCGATACCGCTCACCCAGCTTCACCAGGCTCGGGTGCAGTCCGACGGACCCGTCGAGGTCGATCGGTGCTTCCACACCCAGGGTCGGGCGCAGCCGGTGGTACGCAGGGTCGGCGTAGGGGATGACGGTGTCGAGCGTGTCGTTGCCGCCCGCGAGCTCCACGATCACCAGCGTGCGGTGCCTGGTTCCCTTCGGGGACGCCACCGGCGCAGCTGCGCCCGCGGCGAGGGGACGGCCCCACACGTCGAGCGTGTAGCCCGCGACGACCGCGCTCGCGACCGTCCCGACGCCCGCCAGGAACCGGCGGCGACTCACGTCGGGCTCGGCGAACCGGATGCCGCTCACGTGACCGCGTACTCCGGTGCGGACACGACGAGCGCGAGCCGTCGGGTGGGGTCGGGCTCCCGCTTCACCACCGCTCGGGTGCGGTCGCCGACTTCGTGCAGCGCGAAGCGGGTGAACAGCCCGTCGACCGTGGCCGGGACCGCCGGCGCGCTCGGGTACACCGCGAGCAGGTCGAACGCGTGCACGAACTGGTGGGGTCCGAGGAGCGCGGTGCCCTTGGGGAACCCGGCCACGTTCGGGGCGAAAAACGGCACGTAGTCGAGGGTGCGCAGCACGTCGCCGAGCCCGAGCCGGCCGGCGGCGGAGCCGGAGCCGGCACGCGGGCCGACCTTCCCGACCGCGACGCTTGCGGGGGGGATCGCCTGGGTCAACCCCACGAGCTTCTCGACCGGCGACCGCACCTTGGCCCCGATGGCGTCGGCAGCCAGGAACGCCGGCTCGGCGGTGATGGCGGCGACGAGCGGCATGATCTCGTACCCGCCGTCCCGGAAGCCCCTGCCGAGCCGCCGGGCGGTCTTGTCCGGCGGCGGCGTCCCCACCAGCTCGGTGTAGAGCTTCGTTGCGATGCGGATCCCGGTGGCGTCCTGGGCGAGGAGCACGTCGAGCGCGCCGTCGAGGTCGAGGTTCGCCGTCGCGCCGAGGAGCGTCTTGGGTGCTGCGTCGAAACGCGCGGGCACGAACGTCGACGTCCAGGGCGCGTTGGTCAGCCCGCGGGACGCCGGCCGCCCGGGGACGTTCACCACCCAGCCGGTGAAGGAACGTGCGGCCGCAACGACGTCCTGCTCGGTGTAGTTGCCGCGCCCCAGCGTGAACAGCTCCATCGCTTCACGGCCGAAGTTCTCGTTGCGTTCGCGGGCGGTGTTGGTGACCCCGTCGAGGTACACGAGCATCGCGGGGTCCCGGCTGATCGCCTTGAGCAGCGTGGCGAAGTTGCCCGTCGCGTGCTGGCGGATGAGGAGGTGCTGCTGCCACATCAGGTATGGGATCTGCACCTTCTGGAGGCCGGTCGCGAAGTGGTCGTGCCAGAACCAGATCAGACGCTCCTCGATGAGTCTGGGGCTGGTGCGCATCTGCCCGATCCACCACGCGATCGGTTCGGCGATCGCCGAGACGACCCGGGCCGAGTCGTAGTTGGGTGGAGCCGTCATCGGCGGCGGCACGGCCGCCGGCGCGCCGAGGTCGAGCGCACGAGCGATCGCGGCATGGGGGTCGGCGGTGGCGAGGACGAGATCGGGCTGGGGTCCCATCGACAGCCGACGGAACACGTGGGCCACTGCCGCCCGCTGCCTCGCCGTTGCGCTCCGGGTCATGCGCCGAGCATCCCCCTGTGGTGTGAGGGCAATGTGATCGACCTCGGAAGAATCGGCCCGAGCCGTTGCTCAGGAGCCGTCACCCCGTCGCTGAGGGCACGATTGCCGGCGCCGGGGTGCATGCCCGGAGGGGGGCTCAGCTGACGGTGATGGTCCCGTTGGGGGCCACCGTCACGTACTTGGTGATCACGGCACCCGTACCGATCTGGTAGGTGAAGCGCACCTCGTTCGTGGTGCAGAGGTTCACGTGGATCCCGTCGTCCACCGACGGGTACGCGGTGTGCGTGCATCCGCCCTCGGTGCTGCCGACGAACGGAGTCGTCCAGGTCGTCGTCGGCAGGTTGGCCGCGAAGACATGGGTGATCTCCGCCTGGATGGCGCTGGTGGACCCGGTCCAGCACCACCGGCCCTTGTCCGTGAAGTCGGGGCCGTCCGTCGTGTCCATCGGCTTCACCTTCACCGTCACTGCGTCGGTGCACGTGGCGACCGTGAAGTTGAGCTGGAGGTCGCGGTGGTAGGAGTAGCTGCCGCATCCGGGGTAGGCGACGCCGTCGACCGACCACTCGCTCGAGCCGGAGCTGAAGCTGGGCACGCACGGCGGCAGGGTGAGCGCGCCGGCAGGGCTGACCAGGCGGTCGAGGATCGCGGGCGCGGTCCACGCGCCCACACCGACGACGGCCGAACGCTGGATCAGCCGGCATCGGGTCAGCCCGCCGTCCGTGCGTTCTCCAGCGTCCAACGGCCCACTCCCACCACTGGTCGCCGCGCTCGACGACACTCGGGTCGGGTTGGCCGGTCTCACCCACTGGCTCGCCTCGCGGCTCGGGTGACCGAAACTGCTGCCCCGGGGGTCGTCGCCGCCTCCCGCACTGCCCGTCGTGCCGTCATCCAGGGAGACCACGTACAGCGACGAAGGAGCCCGTTCGCGCCACGCTCCGTGGGATCACCAATCGGGTCGACGATCACCCGAACCGGACGTTCCCGTCCCCGTGCTGCCCAGGGGACGGGCTCAGGCGGCGCCGAAGGCAGGGCGGGTGCCCGGAGCGGGGGCCGGACGGTGGGCCCGGGCCTCGACCTCGGCGAGCTGCTCGGCGGTGAGCACCGCCCGCAGCGAGGTGATCGCGATCTCCACCTGATCGAGACTCGGCTCGCGCGTGGTGAGCTTCTGCAGCAGCAGACCCGGCTTCATGAGGATCCGGACCCAGGCCCACTGCATGTGCCCGGCGGCGAAGCGGATCACCTCGTAGGCGAGCCCGGCGACGATCGGGATCAACAGGATGCGCGACGCGATGAGCCACGGCAGCGACGGCCGACCGACGAACGAGTAGACGACGATCGTCACGGCCATGACCGTGAGCAGGAAGTTGGTGCCGCAGCGCACGTGGTCGGTCGAGAACCGCTGTGCCGATTCGGGCGTGACCTCGACCCCGTTCTCGTAGGCGGCGATCGCCTTGTGCTCCGCGCCGTGGTACTGGTACACGCGCTTGATGTCGGGGATCAGCCCGATCAGCAGCAGGTAGCCGAGGAAGATCGCCACGCGGATGCCGCCCTCCACCAGGTGGAAGGCGAAGCCCTCGACCCCGAAGTACGACGAGACCCCCCGGTTCACGAAGGCCGGGATCAGGATGAAGATCGTGGTGAACAGCGCGAAGGCGACGCCCATGGTCACGCCCATGGCCTTGGAGGAGATCCGCTCCTCCTCGGGGATCTGCCGGTCGGCCGACCATGCGAGCGCCTTGAACCCGAGTTGCATTGACTCGCCGAGGCCCATGATCCCCCGCAGGATCGGGATCCTCGCCCAGCGCTCCGCCCACGTGGGCGCCTCGTGGGTGACGACCTCGATCTCACCCTCGAGGTTCCGCACCGCAGCCGCCCAGGTCCGGGGGCCGCGCATCATGACCCCCTCCATGACGGCCTGGCCGCCGAGGTAGCGGGGCGGGGTACGGCTCGGCACGGCGCTACTGCTTGGTGCCCTGCGCCTTGGCGTACCGGCGCTGGAAGCGCTCGACCCGGCCACCGGTGTCGACCAGCTTCTGCTTGCCGGTGTAGAAGGGGTGGCACTCGGAGCACAGCTCCACCCGCAGCTCCGAGACCGTGGACCGGGTCTCGAACACGTTGCCGCACGAGCAGCGGACGATGCAGGTGTCGTAGTTGGGGTGGATGTCAGCCTTCATGATCGCTCCGTCGCGTTCTGGGTCCGCTCATAGTAGGGCTCCGGGCGCCGGTGTGCCCCGGCGGGGTGGGCCCGGGCTCAGCGGCCGCCGTCGGCCGCCTTGGCCATCTCGGTCAGGAACTCCTCGTTGCTCTTGGTGGACCGGAGCTTCTCGACCAGCAGCTCGATCCCGGCCCCGACCTCGAGGGCGTCGAGCACCCGGCGCAGCTTCCAGATCTGGTTGAGCTGGCCCCGGGTGAAGAGGAGCTCCTCGTGACGGGTCCCCGACTGACGGACGTCGACGGCCGGATAGATGCGGCGCTCGGCGAGGCGGCGGTCCAGCCGCAGCTCCATGTTTCCGGTGCCCTTGAACTCCTCGAAGATCACCTCGTCCATCTTCGATCCGGTGTCGACCAGCGCGGTGGCGAGGATGGTGAGCGAGCCGCCCTCCTCCAGGTTGCGGGCCGCCCCGAAGATCCGCTTGGGCGGGTACAGCGCGCCGGCGTCGACCCCACCCGACAGGACCCGGCCGGAGGGCGGGGTCGCGAGGTTGTAGGCCCGGGCCAAGCGGGTGATGCCGTCGAGCACGACCACGACGTCGCGGCCCATCTCGACCAGGCGCTTGGCCCGCTCGATCGCGAGCTCGGCCACCTGGGCGTGCTCCTCCGACGGCCGGTCGAACGTGCTCGCGATCACCTCGCCCCGCTGCACGTGGCGGCGCATGTCGGTGACCTCCTCGGGCCGCTCGTCGACGAGCAGCACGAGCAGGTGCACGTCCGGATGGTTGCGCTCGATCGCCGCCACGATGTGCTTAAGCACCGCGGTCTTGCCAGACTTCGGCGGTGACACCACGAGCCCGCGCTGCCCCTTGCCGATCGGCGCGAGCAGGTCGATCATCCGACCGGTGATCTCCCCCGGGTTGTCGGCCTGCTCCAGCCGCAGCCGCTCGTCGGGGAACAACGGGGTGAGCGACTCGAACCGGGGGCGCTGACGGGCCTCGTCGGTGGACAGCCCGTTGACCGTGTCGACCCGCAGGAGGGCGGGGTACTTCTCGTTGCTCGCCTGGGGCCGCGACGCGCCCTCGAGCCGATCACCCTTGCGCAGCGAGAACCGGCGCACCTGCGACGCCGACACGTACACGTCGGTCGCGCCGGCGAGGAAGCCGGTCGTGCGCAGGAAGCCGTAGCCCTCGTCGCGCAGCTCGAGCAGTCCGGCCACCTCGACCGGCTCCCCCGAGCCGTCGACCCCGGGCCGGACCTCACCCTCGCCGAACTGGCGGTTGCGACCGCGGCTGCGGCGTCGGCGCCGCGCACCCCCGTCGGCCCCACCCATGTCGTCGTCGTGCTCGAACGCCACGACCTCGCGGTCGTGGTCGTCGCGCACCACCGGTGGCGGCGGGGCGGCCGGGCCCGGGTCGTCGGCCGGTTCCGGGTCGGGGGCGGGCCCCGCCGGGGCCTCCGTGTCCTGCGCGGCCGCGCGCGCCGACGCCGGGCTCCGCCGGGGCCGGGGGGCGATCTCGGGCTCGGCGGCGTCGGCGGCGAGCGCGTTCTCCTCGGCGGCGATCGCCTCGACCGAGGCGGCCGCGACGGCCGAGGCCCGGGCCGACCGGACGGTGCGGGGCTTCGCCGCGGAGGTGGCCGGGGTGGCGGCGCCCGCGGCGTCGAGGATCGCGGTGATCAGGTCGGCCTTGCGCATGCGGGTCGGGGCCTTGACCCCGACCGCGCCGGCGATTGCGTGCAGCTCGTCGCGGTCCTTGCGCTCGAGCAGGGAACGGTCGAGCTCGGGGGTGCTCATGGCAGTGGTGCTCCCGGTCGGGGCCCGGCACGGCACGTGCTCGGGCGGGTCGGGCGGGACCCGGGGTTCGGGCCACTCTGGGTCTGCGGGGGACCACCCGCCCGGCGAGGGAGTCGTCGGGCGATGGGCGGCCGGTCCCGGCGGGTTCCCGGCGTCGCAGGGGCGACGGCGAGGAGACTACCGGATCAGACGACGAGCCGGGCCATCAGGTCGTGGGCGACGACCGCCGGACGACCGGCCACGCCCGACTCGGTGTACGCGCCGCCCGGGCCCGGCCGGGTGGAGTCGAACAGGAGGTAGGGCACCGGATCCGAGGTGTGGGTCATCCGCGCGCACGGCGTGGCGTGGTCGGGCAGCAGCAGCACGCGGTAGGGCTCCCCGTCGAGGGCCGCGACCAGCGGTCCGATGATCTCGGCGTCCCAGCGCTCGAGCTCGGTCACCTTCTGGGCCACCGCGTTCTGGTGGCTGGCCTCGTCGGTCGCCTCGACGTGCAGCAGGAAGAAGTCGCGATCGGCGAGCGAGTCGAGGCAGGCCCCGAGCTGACCGGCGTAGTCGTTATCGAACCCGGCGGTCGCGCCGGGCACGTCGACGACGTCGAGGCCGGTGAGCACGCCGAGGCCGCGCACGAGGTCGACCGCGGAGCTGAGTCGGCCCTCGACCCCGAACCGGTCGGCGAAGCGCGGCATCACGGGGGCCATCCCCTGTCCCCACAGCCAGATCTGGGTCGCCACCGAACCGACCTCGGCGGCCGCAGCGGCCACGACCGGTCGCGAGGCGTCCATCAGCGCGCGCAGCTTCGGTGCCGCTGCGCCCTCGGGCCACACGGCGGGCTGCCCGGTCAGATCGTGGGGCGGGACGCAGTCCGCGTCGGCCCAGTCGGCCGGGGCAACGCACAGGTGGCGGTACTCCACCCCGGGGTGGAAGCGCACGCCATCACGACCGGCGCCGAGCGTGCGGTCGAGCGCGGCCACGATCGGGTGGCTCTGGGCGCTCGAGATGTGGCCGGCCGCGAAGTCGACCATCGTGCCCGCGGCGTCGACGGTGACGAGGTTGCAGCGGAACGCGACCTCGTCGGGTCCGAGCGCCACCCCCATCGCCGCGGCCTCGATCGGGGCGCGGCCGGTGTGGTAGCGGGCGGGGTCGTACCCCAGGATCGCCATGTTGCCGACGTCGCTGCCCGGCGGGAGCCCCGGCGGGATGACCGCAGCCCGACCGACCTCGCCCCGCGCCGCGAGCGCGGCCAGATGGGGCATCGTCGCGACCTCGAGCGGGGTGCGTCCGCCGAGCTCGGCGTTGGGCTCGTCGGCGCAGCCGTCGGGCACCAGGACCACGTACTTCACGCCCCCAGCGTACGCGCCGCCACCGGGACACCCGCCGCTGGGGCCCCTCGTGCGGCGTCCAGCGCGTCCCGGGGTGCTACGGGGCCCCGTACCCTCGGACCGTGACGCTCGTCCCCGGCTCCTCCCGGGTCGTCGCCCGGCGCCGCACCCGGCGCCGCGCGGCCCTGGCGTGCGGCCTCGCCGTGGTCCTCGCCGCGGTCCTCGTCGTGGTCCTCGTCGGATCGGCGACCGCGGTCGGCGGCGCATCGGCGGGCGACCGACGCGCCGTCCGGGTCGTCCGGATCGCCGACGTGCCCGGCGGCACCGCGCTCGCGTCGCGCCCCGGTGATCCCGCGCTCTACCTCGCGCAGCAGTCGGGCCGGGTGCTGGCGCTGCGCCCGGGTCGCGCCCCGGTGGAGGTGCTCGACCTCACCGACCGCACCCGGGCCCGGGGCGAGCAGGGCCTGCTCGGTCTCGCGTTCGCACCCGACGGCGGCCGTCTCTACGTGCACTACTCGGACATCGACTCGGGCGACACCGTGGTGGAGGAGTTCACCGTCGACGGCGGGCGCCCCGAGCCCGGGTCCCGGCGGACCGTCCTCACCGTGCCCCAGCCCCAGAGCAACCACAACGGCGGCCAGCTCGCCTTCGGGCCCGACGGCCACCTCTACCTCGGGCTCGGGGACGGGGGCGGGCAGGACGACACCGGGCCCGGCCACGCGCCGGGCGGGAACGCCCAGAGCCTCCGCTCGCTCCTCGGCAAGGTCCTGCGCATCGACCCCGACCCGGCGGCAGGCGCGCCCTACTCGGTGCCCGCCGACAATCCCTTCGTCGCCGGGGGCGGACGCGCCGAGGTGTACGTGCTCGGCCTGCGCAACCCGTGGCGCTTCTCGTTCGACGACGCCACCGGCGACCTCTGGATCGCCGACGTGGGCGGCAGCCGGTTCGAGGAGGTGACCCGCCTCGCCCCGGAGGTCGCCGGCGGGGCGAACCTGGGTTGGAACCGGTTCGAGGGCCCCGAGCGCTTCCGGGACGACGAGGTGGCCGGCACCGTGCGACCCCAGCTCGCGCTCTCCCACGACGACGGGTACTGCTCGGTCGTCGGCGGCCACGTCGTCCGGACCCCGTCACTGCCCGCGCTGCGCGGGTGGTACGTGTTCTCCGACTACTGCGAGGGCCGGATCCGGGCCGCCCGCATCGGCGACGACGGCCGCACCCGGGTCCGCGACCTCGGCGTCACGGTGCCGTCGGCGACGTCGTTCGGCACGACCGGCGACGGCACGCTCCACGTGGTGTCGCAGACCCGGGGCGTGTTCCGGCTCCAACCCCGCTGACGCGCGCCGTCCGGCGGACCGCACCCTCAGTCGGACCACGCCGCCCGCTCGGCACCCGCCGGGTCGTCGACGACCTGCGTCGTCGCGTCGAAGCAGGCCGTCGGGCGGGTGCGGGGGTCGTGCACGGGCCACACGGGGAGATCGGGATGACCCGGCGTCCCGGTGGCGGCAAACCCGCACCACGCGCTGCGCAGGACCCGTCCGAGGTGCTCGGCCTCGTCCGGGCGCCGGTCGGCCCCGACGGCGGCGCCCCAGCCGTCGCGCCCGAAGGCGCCGAAGGTGAAGGGCAGGTCGACGGCGTGTGCGGCGCCGATGTCGGGTGCCTCCCAGTCGAACCGGTACACGAAGGCCCGGTCGCCGGCGGCGGCGTGGGCGTCGGCCACCCGCAGCGCCGGCACCCGCAGCACCGCGTCGGTGCGCGCCGCCGACCACACGTCGGCCGCCGGTCGGTCGGGACGCCCGGTCCGGTAGGCG
>Ga0194129_10007998_pt1 | contig 12386 bp, 14 predicted proteins | sample TA2KigCa35mmetaG_FD_150862 | JGI IMG/M metagenome (GOLD analysis project Ga0194129, IMG submission 150862) | Freshwater microbial communities from Lake Tanganyika, Tanzania - TA2015038 Kigoma Deep Cast 35m | ecosystem: Environmental > Aquatic > Freshwater > Lake | place: Tanzania: Lake... | reverse complement strand
ATAAGTACTCTACTTTATCTGATCGCCAAAAATTAATATTGAAAGAATTTATTAATAATATCACTAATACAACTAAATTACGTGAATTTGTTAATAATAACTTTAAAGTTATTACTGAAGAAATTACTACTTTAATTCCTACAGTAGTTGATAAAACAACTCAGATTAAATTAGCTGAGGTAGTTACATTATTACAACCATTAGATAAGACCCAAAATGTAAAAGATGAAAATATTATCTCTCTTTTACAATATTATCAATTAATTGATGAATTAAAATCTGTTAAATAATGGATTTAAAAGAATATATTAAGCAATTAGTGCGTGAGTTGTTAGATGAAATATCTGCAACTAGTGGGGGTGAAGCTTATGCTACACCTTATGCTTTTGCTCCTAAAGGACAAAAGAAAAATGCTGCTACAAAATATGCTGAAAAATTAGGATATAAAATAGCTAAAAAACCAAAAACATCTAAAGTTGTAGATTATAAAAAAATATTTGAAGTGAAAACATTAAATGATATTATTAAAGAAGAATTACTTAATGAAGTAACATATTCTAGATTTAAATCAGAAGTAAAATTTAGAACTAAATCTGAACAACTGCATAAAGCAATTCGTGAGGTAAAACGTAAATTACAAGAAATTGATCGTATTGTTGAATACACTTCTCGTATGAAACAAGAATTAAGTGAAGATGGAGGAATTAATTACTGGAAAGCAACACAAAAGAATGTTGCTACTATTTCAGAAATGGTAAACCAACTTAATAATAAAATTAAAAACTTAAACCAATAATGGCAAAGACAAGAGGTGGTGCTAAAGACGCCCGTAAAGTTATTTTTGGTAAAAGAAAAAAAGGTAAAGCTCAAAAATCTTATAACAAGCACGATCGTTCAGAAAAGAATTATCGTGGACAAGGCAGATAAAATATGAAAAGTATACAAAACCAATACCGCGATTTAAAAGAGGGTAAAATGTCACAAGCAAATTTTATGCGTAATTTACGTATGAATTTACCCCAATACATTACTAATGTAACTTCATTTAATGATGCTGTTAAAATTCTTAAAAATAAGGCTATTTTAACTGAAAGTGGAACAGGTGATGCTCCTATCTCTAAAATGTCTAGAAAAGATATGATTGATTTCTTAAATACTACTGAAGAAAAAGTAAAAGACATGTCTGATGAAGAATTAAGAGATGCAGTAATAGAAAAAAATGAAGATATAAAAGAAAATGATGATGATGATGCTGAAGTAGAAGATATGATTGCTAAAGCTGAAGAAGAAGAAAGTGGTAAATATACTAAATTCCAAGATGTACCTGGTACAATTAGTGAAGAATATGATTTTCCTCGTGATGCTGAAGATATGGCTGATTTAGTTGTTAACAAATATGGCAAAGAATTAGCACAATTATCAGGTGTACAAAGAGAAAAATGGGCTCTTAGCCATGCTTATAAAACAATTCTTAATTCAGGTCATCCTGACGCTAGAGCTATAGCAAGAAATTTAAATTCTGATGAAGATTGGTCTATGGATTTTGTAAGTGCTGTTAATGATAAATTAGGAAGAGATAAAATGAATGAAGGTAAAGGTAAAGAATTACATCCAAACCAAATCCACCCACAAGAATTAAGAATGGGTATTAAGGTTGAATTAGAACACACTGATGATTTAGATAAAGCTAAAAAAATTGCTTTAGGTCATTTAGCTGAAAACCCATACTATTACACAGCTTTAAAATTATCTGGTGTTGAATCTCCTTCTAAATTAAAGGAAAAACCAGTTAAGGAAAAGAAAGCTACTAAAAAAAGCAATAAAATTGAATTAGTTGACTTAGTTAATGGAATGAAAAAGGTTAAAATGCCTAAAGCAGACGAAAAAAAAAAGTTAAAGGAAAATCTTAACGAAGGTGGAGAGTGGACAATCACTGGTACTTTAACTAAAGACGAAATAGCTAAGTTAAAAGATATTATTGGTGATTTTGATATTGATGTTCAAGAAGCAGACGATACTTATGAAACAACTATCTCATCTGCTAAGTATAATGATAAATCATTAGAACACGCTATTAAACAAGCTAGAGGAACTTTACCTAAAGTAAATGCTCCTGAAAAATATCGTGCTTTTCAATCTAAATTAGAAGCATTAGTAAAAGAAGTAATAGCCGAATATTATTTTGATGGCCGTGATAATTTAATTGACGACATAGCATCAACTGAAAAATAACAACAATGAGTAAATCATTACTAATAGATCATACCCCATTCCAACAAGCTAAACTTACTATTATTGAAAATAAGCAATTAGGTGAAGGTAAATCTCTTATTACCCTTATTGGTAAATTACAAGAAGCCGAACAAAAGAATGGTAATGGTCGTGTATATCCTCGCGAAATTCTTGAAAGAGAAGTTAAAAAATATGCAGAAGGACCAATTAAAACACGTACAGCTTTAGGAGAGCTTGACCATCCCGAAGCCTCTGTTGTAAATTTAGCAAATACTTCACATGTTGTAACAGAAGTATGGTGGAAAGATAATGATTTAATGGGTAAACTTCAATTATTACCTACACCTGCTGGCAATATTGCAAAAGCATTAGTAATGTCTGGTATTCCACTTGGTATTTCATCACGTGGTATGGGTAGTGTTAAACAATTGGGGGAAACAGTTGAAGTACAAGATGATTTTGAATTATTATGTTGGGATTTAGTATCAGTTCCATCTACACCGCAAGCTTATATGCAGTTAGCTGAATCAAAGCAATTTGTATCTAGTAGAGAATATAATAGAGTAAATAGTTTGATAACCGAAATTATTTGTAACGCAACTGGTGTTTGTCCTCTCTGTTAATATTTATACATAAACATCTATTAAAAAAATAAAATGGCACAATTAATAAACGAAGTAAAAAGAATGCAGCAATTAGCTGGTGTTATTAATGAATCACAATCAAATGAAAGTATTATTGATACTCTTGACTCAATGGTTAAAGATAATTCAGTACTATCGGTAATAGATAATATAGTAGCAACTATAAGCAAAGTTAAAGGAATAGATGAAAGAGCTGCTATAAAACTTATTGACGACGCTCTTGATAGAATAGAAAGCGGCAATACAGGAGCAGATGTAAATCTAAATCCAAAAAGATCTAGTTTTTATAACAGATAAACGCAACTGGTGTTTGTCCACTCTGCTAAATAATTCGCGTCTTTTCATATCTACATATATTTATGGGTAGCCTAAATGAGCTACCCTATTTTATTCTCATCTTGTAGCTCGGCTTATTTTTAAACCCCCTATTAAGATTCCCTAATAATCTTATTTCCGTAAATTTAATTTAAGGACAATGTCAAACAAAGACTTATTTAAAGAGGCTATCGCCGACGCTAAAGCTGTCCGCGAAGCTGCGTTAGCAAACGCAAAAGTCGCTCTTGAAGAAGCTTTGGCTCCAAAAATTCAATCTATGTTTACTGCAAAATTGCAAGAAATGGATAATGATGAAATGGACGAAGTTAAACACAAGGACGAAGAAAAAATGAAAGAAGGCTTCTACCCTTCTGAAACCAGCGACAAGATTCAAGACAGGTACAGAGCTACCGGTGCTACTCTTGAAGAAGGTGAAGATGAATTAGAAGAAGACTTCGATTTATCTGAAATTTTAGCAGAATTAAGTGAAGAAAAAGAAAAAGAACTTGATGAAGCAAAAAAAGAAGATAAAGAAGACGTTAAAGAAGCTAAGGACAAAGAAGAAATGGACGAAGCTAAAAAAGACGACAAAAAAGACAAAATGGACGAAGCTGAAGAAGCTGAAGCCGAAGAAGAAGAATCTGAAAGCGAAGACAAAATCACTGACTTGACAGTTGACGAATTGAAAGACATCATCAAAGACATCATTTCTGCAGAAATGGGCGGTGGCGAAGAAATGGCTGCTGACATGGATATGGATATGGGTGGCGAAGAAGAGATGGCTGTAGACGTTGATGCTGAAGAAGGTGACATGGAAGTAGCTGAAGAATATTCTGAAGACAAAGAAGATTTAGAAGAATTCGACTTAGAAGAATTATTAGCTGAATTAGATTCTTTAGATGAAACTAAAGATGAAGATTTAGACGAAGCAAAGAAGAAAAAAGAAGATAAAAAAGACGACAAAGATGAAATGAAAGAAGCTCTTGATACTATCGAGACTTTACGTAATGAGTTAAATGAAGTTAACTTGCTTAACGCTAAATTGCTTTATGTTAATAAAATTTTTAAAGCTAAGAATTTAACTGAATCACAAAAACTGAAAGTAATTGCTCAATTTGATAAAGCAACTACTACTGCTGAAGCAAAAACTATTTTTGAATCTATGAACAATGCTATTGAAAAATCTAAGAAAAGTATTGTTAAAGAATCATTAGGATTTGCTTCTAAAGCTGCTGGTGTTGCTCCTAAAAAGCCTATCGTTGAGGTAGATGCTACAATGTCAAGATGGCAAATGCTTGCAGGTATTACTAAATTTTAATTATTAACAAACCCAAATTCGTTTAAAAATGAACGTACAACAATTATTAGAATCATCTAACCAATACAAAGTTGTAATGGAAGATGCTAAAAGATTGTCTGGCAAGTGGGAAAAATCAGGCCTTTTAGAAGGTATTAAAAATACAACTGATAAAAACACAATGGCAATCTTGCTTGAAAATCAAGCAAAACAATTAATCACCGAAGCTTCTGCTACAGGTGGTACTAACTCAATGACTGGTGGTGGTTATAACTCAGAAAACTGGGCTGGTGTAGCTTTACCATTAGTTCGCCGTGTATTCGGTGAAATCGCTGCTAAAGAATTTGTTTCTGTGCAGCCAATGAACTTACCTTCTGGACTTGTATTTTATTTGGATTTCAAATATGGTACTGGTATTCGTCCATTCACTAGTGGTGGTTCACTTTATGGTGCTAATGCAAGCACAAATGTAACTGATATTGCTTCTCAATCACTTTATGGTGCTGGCAAATTCGGTTATTCTATTAACCAATTTTCATCTTCTGTAACTAATGCTGGTACAGCTTCTGTTGCTTGGGCTGACTTTAATTTAGATTCTAGCTATTCTGCTTCTTTCTCTCAATATAAGAAGATTTTAGTTCCAATAGCTTCTGGATTAAATGCCGATGAAAATGCAGTTAGATCATTTGTAATATCCTCTGGTTCTTTAGCTGTTACTGATGTATTACAGGCTTACACTACTATATCTAATAGTACAGCTTCCTTTATTGTTACTGGATCTGTTGTTGCTGCTAATATGAGTCCAGCTGCTGCTACAGTAACATTATTCTACTCTGTAGCTCCAACACCAGCTAATCGTGGTGATTTTGAAGATGCAAGTGGTAAAGGTTTTCCTAATGCCCAAAGCAATACTGCAATTTCTATTCCAGAAATTAATGTTCAATTGAAATCTGAAGCTATCGTTGCTAAAACTCGTAAGTTAAAAGCACAATGGACTCCAGAATTCGCTCAAGATCTTAACGCTTATCATAGCGTAGATGCTGAAGCTGAATTAACTGGTATCTTATCTCAATATATTTCTATGGAAATTGACCTTGAGATCTTAGATATGTTGATCCAAAATGCCTTTACTGAAGAGTATTGGTCAGCAGTTAATAACCAAGCTGTAAACGCTTCTGGTGTATCTAATAGTAACTTAGGTTTCTATAATACACAAGGTGGTTGGTTCCAAACTTTAGGAACTAAATTACAAAAGGTTTCTAACACAATCCATCAGTTAACTTTAAGAGGTGGTGCTAATTTCTTAGTAACATCTCCATCTATTGCTACAATTTTGGAATCTATTCCAGGATTTGCTTCTGATGGTGACGGTGAAAAATCAGAATTCAACTACGGTATTCAGAAAGTTGGTTCTTTAAATAGCCGTTACAAAGTTTACAAAAACCCTTACATGACTGAGAACGTAATCCTATTAGGTTACAAAGGTGCTCAGTTCTTGGAATGCGGTGCTGTATTTGCTCCATATGTACCATTGATCATGACTCCATTATTGTACGATCCAAACACTTTCACTCCAAGAAAAGGTTTGATGACTCGTTACGCTAAGAAGATGATTCGTCCTGATTATTATGGAAAGATATATGTTGCTGGTTTAGATACTATCTAATCAATTTCATATAATCTAACCCTGTAAGGTTAGTTTGAGCCCAACCCCGTAAGGTTGGGCTCTTTTTTGTATATGTATACATGGTACCAACCAATGCGCGTTTTGCTATTGTTTAACCAAAACCCATTTGAAACATGGAGCAATTAGCATTCTTATGGCACTGGCATTTTTTGCTAGGTGTCGTAGTTGGTGTAGTGGCAGGACCACACATCAAAAATTTAGTTTCTAAGTTTACAAAATAAACTAAGGACCCTACAGAAATGTAGGGTTTTTTATTATATTTATAATAAACGTTGTTGCATGAAGGAACCAAATCGTGAGAGAAAGAACGATATTAAAATTATTAATGCCGTTCAATTAAACGAAGAGCAAAAAGAGGCAAAGAGGTTAATAGTAGAAAATCAAGTAGTAGTTGTAACAGGTAGAGCAGGATCAGGTAAGTCATTAGTGTGTGCTCAAGCCGCATTAGATTTTCTTAAAAAAAAACAAATTAGTTGTATTTACAACACAAGAGCAGCCATTGAAGTAGGTAAAAGCCTGGGCTATCTTCCAGGAGCACTAAATGAAAAGTTTGATCCCTACATGGAGGCTCTTATTGAAAATTTAAATAAATGTTGCACTAGTAAAAATGAAATACCGGAATTAATTACTGAAGGTAAAATTAAAGCATTGCCTGTTCAGTTTATCCGTGGTAAAACAATTGATGATATTTTAATTGTAGAAGAAGCACAAAATCTAACTAAAGGTGAAATGTTAGCCATATTAACTCGTTTAGGTAAAACGGGTAAAATTATTATTAATGGTGATAACGAACAAACTGATATAAAATCACATACAGGCGAAATAAATGGGCTTTCTTACGCTATCGAGATATCTAAAAAAGTTGAAGAAGTTAAGTGGATTAAATTAAAAGAAAACCATCGTTCCGATTTAGTAGGTAAAATACTTGAATATGAATATGGAAAATAACTATATTTATACGTGTTAAATACTACTTAAATAATGGCTATTAATCTTAAAGATCTTTACGATAAATATTACGGTGATACGTCATATCTAACCCCAGTTAAATGTAATACTCCCTTTGAATATTACGATAATGATCCAGAATTTGTTAAAGATGCTAAAGCTGTAACTAGATTTGTAGCACAGCGTTTAGGTACTGGTTTAGGGTTAACACAACTAAACATTAGTGATTTAACAGTTTATGCTTCTTTTGAAGAAGCTGTAACTACTTATGGCAATTTAGTTTATCAATATAAAATTAGAGATCAATATATTAATATTGAAGGATCTCCATCCGCTCCATTTAGTAATAATACTGTTACTTATGTTAATAGTATAGATGTTAATTCACCTATAACTTGGTCATCAGCTAGGTTGGCTAATTGGGCTGATACAAATAATAATTTAAATTTTTCTCAATCAATCGTTGATAATAACATTTATGTTATGTCTGCTTCGTTAGGTAAATTTATTTTACCTAATTTAGATTATATTAAATCATTTACCTTAGCAACTGAATTTGAAAGTGGGTCTGTAAATATAGATTTATCACAATATGTTTATAATCAATTAAACAAAGTAAGTGGTAGTCATTTTTATATGTTTTTAACTAGTCCACAAGTAGCAGGTGGTGCTGCTTTGTATGGTACAGGCTCTATTCCTACTGTTTATATTCAAGATACTTTAGAACCACAATTAAATGATAAAATATTAAGTAATAATTTAGCTACATTAACAACTACAATTGCTGAAGATTATGCTTCTGAAGCAGGAGTAGGAGGGTACTATAATATAATTAGTGGTGCTGTTCAAATGACTGCTGGAGTTCAGGATTATGATTTAAATGCATGGGCTGAAGCATCAGCATCATTAGATTCAGGTGATAGAATTGAGATTAGAAGAATTTACTATGAAGCACCACCAGCAATTGTAAGATATTTTGATCCATATGCTGGTACAGGTACCGGTATTCAATCATTACTTGAAACATTTGGATTTGGTCAATTTTCTCCAGGTATTAATTTTTTATTAACACCAATTCATTTTGATATTCAACGAATTCAAGCAATTGAGTTTAATGATCAAATTAGAAAAGCAGCTTATTCATTTAATTTAGTAAATAATAAATTAAGAATATTTCCTATACCTACTGAGGATAAAAAATTATGCATTGAATATGTAAAAATTAGTAATAAATTTGCCGTTATAAAGGATGATAGAAATGATGTTGTAACAAATATAATGAATGTTCCCTATAGAAATCCATTATATTCTAAAATTAATACTGTAGGTAGAACTTGGATATTTAAATATACTTTAGCATTATGTCGTGAAATTGAAGCACATATTCGTATTCAATTTGCAAATGTTAATATACAAGGAGTAGGTTCATTACAAGGTAGTGAATTAGTAGCAGATGCTAGAACAGAAAAAGAAAGTTTATTAACTGAATTAAAGGAAATGTTAAATGAAACCTCACGTAAAGGACAATTAGAAAGAAAACAACTTGAAATTGGATATACAAGAGATACATTACAACAAGTTCCTTTACCAATTTATATATTCTAATGACTAGGGGAGTAGTAAAATATGTTCCTATAGATAATTGCCCTGACCCTAATTATCCAACTACAGTACCTAATGCTCCTGTAACTAAAGCAGGTGTCCCAGCAGCTCCTGAGGCACCACCAACAGGATCAAATGTACCTAATTTGTATATTGAGCAAGCATCAGTAATATCAGCTCGGTTTTCAAATATGAAAGTTGGATATTTTAAATTAGATTTAACTAATACTACATCTAATTTATATGGTGAAGCAACAGAAAAATGGTTTTTCCCACCAGTGGAAATAAGATGTTTAATAGAAAGAGGAACTGTAACTAATACAGATACGGAATATGGAGTAGAGGTTAGTCAAACAATAACAGTAACTTTACCTATAACTAATCTACAAAATTTAGGATTTACTCCTGAAGTAGGCGATATAATAAGTGACCAAGAAAAATATTATGAAGTAAATAGTATAGATAAACAATTTATAACATTACCAGGTACAGGGGCATCAGAATCAACATTAGGAACACCTGGTCAAATTATATTATTTGTAGCATCTGCTTATTTAACAAGGACAAGTAAATTAAACTTAATAAAATATAGTGTGTAATGGGCTTATTAGGTAAAATTATATTAAACGAAGGTATTACAATTTTTAGATGTGATATACTTATTAAAACTGAGGCTGAGCAAAATAAGGTAGAAATCTATAATGAAATTAGAGGATTACAAGATGTTGTAGTTGTTACTATTGAACAAAGTGACTTTTTAGATGCTAAAGCAACCGATAAATATGAATACTCATTATTAAAATTAAAATATATTGGTAGAGGTGACGCTAAAGAATCAATTAAAAAAATTGGTATAGATGCTGTAACTAAAAACCGTGTTCCTGGTTTATTACAATTTATACCTAGATATAATACAATTATTAAAGTAGGATCTTATTAATTATGAAACTAATAGACATTTTAAAAGAATTAGAAAAACCAAAGCAAATCTATGCTGATAGAGAACCTGGTAAAGAAATCACTATGGCTGATTTAACACCTGAAGAACGTGATGAATTATTTAAAAAGGGATCTATTATGATTGATTTACCGTTTGATTCTTCTCGCCCTGAAGTTACTAGTGCTTCTCAAGTAATCAATTTACCTAAAATTGATCAGATTAAAAAAGACATCATTCAAAATAAAAAAGAATTTGATGTGTTTATGTTTTCACCTGATAACGATATTAAAACTATAGCTAAAGAAATTAATGCTTTATATAATAAATTATTTAGAGCAACTAATGCTTTAGATAAATTACTTGATCTTAAAAAAAGAGGTAGATTATAATGACGGAATATCGTAAACCTATACCAAAAAATAAATCACAAATTACACAAGAGGCTCTTTCTACACCTTATTTAAATCAAGGAAAGCCTATTGGTAACGATGTTTTTTCTCGCTCTAAAAATAGAGCATTACAAACCACTCGTAAAACAGATAAAATAAAAGATATATCTGTTGGTTTAAAGGATATTGATTACGCTATTAAATATTATTTTGAAAATATAATTAAACCTACTGTTGTACAAGATGGACAATTATACAGTGTTCCTATAATGTATAGTTCACCAGAACGTTGGAAATCAGTACAGCAAGATGGATATTATAGAGATAGTAATGGAAAGTTATCTGTTCCTCTTATAATGTATAAAAGAGATAATGTCGAAAAAAATAGAACACTAGGAAATAAATTAGATGGTAATTCAGTTTCGTTGCACCAAATATTTGAAACTAGATATAATCAAAGAAATCAATATGATAAATTCTCTATTTTAACTAATAGAATACCTAATAAACAGTATTATATTTCAGTTGTACCTGATTATGTTACTGTAACTTATAGTGTAAATATATTTACAAACTACGTAGAACAAAATAATAAAATAATAGAGGCAATTGAATTTGCTTCTGATTCATATTGGGGAGACGAAAATAGGTGGCATTTTAGAACAATGCTAGATAGTTTAGCTACAACAACTGTAATTAATACAGGTGAAGATAGAGCAGCTATTACTACTGTTACATTAAAGGTATATGGTTATCTAATCCCAGAAAGTATAAATGCTAAATTAGCAAGTCAAAATATTGCTTATTCAACCTCACAAGTAGTATTTGGTTTAGAAGTTGTAGGTGATGTTAATGAAAAATTCAATGTTGCTTCACAAATAGCTGCTTCACAAGTAGCAGGATCAACATCATTTATTGGTGGTGGTACTAATATTTCTAATACAACAAATACACTATCTCAATTAGCAATAGAGGAAGCAGAATTTTTAGCATACTCTGCTGCTGCTAAAGCTGATAGTACTACAGCAACAACAGCAACATTTAACAATAAAAATATTTATCAGCCACCAACAAGTTCAAATATTCCTGTTCCAACAGCAGGTGAATTTCAATTTTATGCAAACGGCATTCAAATACCAGCATTTACTGTTACATCATTTTCTAAAGTTGGTGCTAATTTAGTTTTAACTGTTGTTACAACAGGTGCTAGTGGATTAGGATATGAATTAACAGGTAAAGAAGTAATGGCAGTTGGTAAAATAGTAAATTAATAAAATGGCATTAATATCATTAGATCAAATATTTTTACCTTTACGATATGTTAGCGGAAGCGGAACAGTAGAATTCGCTACTGATAACTTTAAAAGTGCTAGTTTTTCACAAGTAATTGTGAGTGGTTCCGGTGTATTTAATCCTCAAACAGGTAGTGTTGCTATTGCTGCTTCTGCATCCGTTTTTATTGTAAATTCAGGTTCACTAGAAGGAAATCCAGTGGATGGGGGATCATTTTAGGGCATATTTATACGCGACTTATATAAGTTGTAGAATCCTGGTATATACCATTAAAAGGATCCATAAATATGGCAGTTAATATCAAATTAAAGCGTTCATCGCAAGCAGGGAAAATCCCTACTACTTCATCCTTAGAATTAGGAGAAATAGCTCTTAATACGACTGATGGTAAAGCATTCATGCTTAAACAATCAGGATCAACACAAAGTGTTATTGAGTTAGCTTCTACTAGTGGTTCAATTTTATCTGCCTCTTTTGCTACTTTTGCTAATACCGCAGCAACTGCTTCATATTCAACAACTTTAGGTGCTAGTTTATCCCAACCAGCAAATAATCAAGTTAGATTATTAGCTAGTGATGGTAGTACTTTATCTACAGTTACGGTAAATAATGTTACATCAGCATCATACGCTCTTAGTGCTTCATTTGCTACTACAGCATCTTTTGCTGAAAATGCTCCTAATGCTGTTAGTGCATCACATGCTGCAACAGCATCTTCTGCTGATAATTTTTTGATTAGGGGTAGTGCAACTGCTTCTAATTTACTTGTAAATAATACTATTACTGCTCAGACTTTAGTTGTACAGGTAATTACATCATCTATTGATTTTGTAACTGGATCAACTAGATTTGGCACTTTACTTACAGATACACATCAGTTTACAGGTAGTGTTTCAATTACTGGTTCATTAGGGATAAATGGTGTTGATTATGCATCTACATCTGCCTCCTTTGATACTAGAATTAACAATTTAACTGAAAGCGTATTTACTCATGTTGTAACTGATAGTGGTGGTGTATTTGTAATTGATAGTATAAG
>Ga0194129_10007997_pt1 | contig 12387 bp, 13 predicted proteins | sample TA2KigCa35mmetaG_FD_150862 | JGI IMG/M metagenome (GOLD analysis project Ga0194129, IMG submission 150862) | Freshwater microbial communities from Lake Tanganyika, Tanzania - TA2015038 Kigoma Deep Cast 35m | ecosystem: Environmental > Aquatic > Freshwater > Lake | place: Tanzania: Lake... | reverse complement strand
CCGCCCCGTCGATGGCCGGTGATGACCTGCCCGCCGATCAGTCGATCCCGCTGCTGTGGTGAGCGTGCCGCCGATCGATGCGGCCCAGGCGAATCGGTTCCTCTCCCTGCTGGGCAAGGAGCCGGCCACCGCCCGGCTGCGCGCCTTCCCCCATCGAGCCAACCCCAACAAGTGGCACCCGCAACACTGCCCCAACGGCATCAAGGCCCGCAAGGGCCCGTTTGACCTGGCCGCCGCCAGCCGCTGGCAGCAGGAGGGCCGCGGCGTCTACCTCGTTGTCAATGACGGCGGCGACAGCGACGCCCAGATCACCGCCTGCCGTGCCTTCTTCCTGGAATGGGACAACCGCCCGGTTGCCTGGCAACTCTCGGCCTGGCAGCGCTACGGGCTGGGTGAACCCACCATCGCGATCACCACCGGCGGCAAGTCGGCCCACCTCTACTGGGTGCTCAGCGAGCCGCTCCCACCGCAGCAGTGGATCCCGCTACAGGCTGCGCTGATCGCGCTCACCGGCGCCGATGCCACCAACCGCAACCCCTCGCGCGTGATGCGCCTGCCCGGCGGCATCTACATCGGCGCCGATGGCACCCCCCAGGGGATCACCACCATCGCCAGCGCCTCCGGCATCCGCTACGCCCTGGAGCAGGTGGCGGAATGGCTGCAGCCCGATCCGCTTATCGACGCACCGCCTGAGAGCACCCCATCAACGGAGCTGCAGCGCCTGGCCCAGGACGACGGGCTGCCAGCTGATCTGCCCCCGCGGCCGCCCGAGACCCTGCGCGAGGCGCTGCTCAAGATTCCGCCCTTTCGCCATGGCGCCGGCCAGTACCAGCAGCTGATGAAGCTGGCGATGCGCCTGCACGTCGACCTCGGCCCCGCCGAGGCCCAGCAGGTGCTGCAGGAAACCTGCTGCCGCCAGATCTGCGACCTGCCCGCCTACTTCCAGAGCACCCCCAAGCAGATCAGCCCCGGCTCCACCTGGGCCTTCCTGCGCGAGACCTGGGGCGTTGACATCAGCCGTCCCGACCTCAAAGCCAGGCGCCCGCCACCGCATCGCCCTCCAGCGGCAGAGACGCCCGCCGTCAAGCCAGGACCCCAGCCGGCCTGGGCTCCGCTCTCCCTCGATGCGGTGCGCGAGCGGCTGCAGCGGGCCGTCAGCGATGGCGCCTCACGCCAGGAGCTGGAGGCCCTGGTCCTGGCGCTCGCCGATCGCTCCGACCGCAGTGCTCATGACCTGCGCAACCTGCTGCGCACCATCCAGGCAGAAGAGGACGCGGCCCAGGCGATCGCCGCTGAGGTGGCGAGCATCAAGGCGGCCCAGGATCGCCATGACCTGTCGCAGGCCCTCACCCTCGACTGGATCTGCCCGCCATCCCTGGCCGCTGCCCTGCGCATCCGCTGCCGCTCCCTGCCGGCCGATGACGTCACCGCCTTGCTCTGCTTCCTCGTCGCGGTCTCCGGCGTCGTCAAGCTCGGCAGCCAGGTCGTCGCCTCAGAAGCCGCCAGCTACCGCGTGCCGCTCAACCTCTACGGCGCCCTCGTCGCCCGCTCCGGCGCCAAGAAAACGCCCGTCTCACGCCTGCTGGTGCTGGACCCCATCCAGGAGCTGCGCCTGGCTCTGGCCCGCCAGAACAAGCACGCCTACCGCGACTGGGAGGAGCAGAACCGCGGCGTCAAGGCCAACGAGCGCACACCCCAGCCCAGGGCGGTCCATCTGGTGGTGTCGGACTTCACCGCCGAGGCCCTGGCAGAGCAGCTGCTGGAGGCCTACGACGGCTCCGGCTTCTCCTCGCTGCGCATCTCCAAGGCCGCTGGCGGCCGTTTCTATGAGCGCTGCCAGCTCTCGATCTGCGGCACGATCCAGCCGGCGATCCTGGAAGCGTTGGTGGCCCATGGCGACGCCTCGGGCCTCTGGGCACGCTTCCTGTTCATCCCCCTCCCCGAGCGGGTGGTGCCGCTGCCTGCGTTCGAGACGGAGCAGGAGCAGCAGGAGGCCACCTGGGCCAGCCAGCTGCTGGAGTCGCTCTGCCGTTTCGTCTACACCCAGCCGCGGCTCACCCTGGCGCTCGCCCCCGATGCGCGCCGGTTCTTTGTGCAGTACGAGGCCCGCTGTCAGGCAGATGTGCACCGCACCACCATCCCCGCCCAGGGTGCCTTGATCGGCAAGGCGTCCGGCAAGGCGCTGCGCATCGCCGCCCTGCTGCACCTGCTCCATCAGGGCAGCGCCGATGGCTGGCACAGCCCCCAGGTCTCCGTCGCGGTGATGGAGAGGGCCTGCGTCCTGGTCGATCACATCAACACCTGGACGATGGGCCTGCACCAGAAGGTGGCCGAGGGCGCCAACGACCTGATGCGCTTAATTCACCGGATCGCCATCGCCCGCGGCGGCGCCAGCTGGCATGACATCTCCAAGCGCCTGACCAAAGCGCAGCGCCGTGAGATCGACTCGGCGGTCGCGGCGGCTGCGATGGATGCCCTGGCCGGGCTCGGCGTCGGCGAGGTGGAGCACAGCAAGCGGGGAACACCCAGCTACAAGGCGACCGGTGAGCTGCCGTGACTGCCGATCCGTTGCCGACCGTTTGCCGATCGCCAATCGGCAATGAGATCCGTTGCAGGAGAATGGAAGTAAGGGAAATGATGATCGTTGCCGATCCTTTCTCCTCCCTCACGCTGATCCGCGGGTTTTCAGGCCCACCTCCTGGCAGACACACCCCCGGGGTGTCGGCAAATCGGCAAATCGGCAACCAACGAGATCGCCCTTGCTGCAGTCGATCTCACTGCCGATCACCCGTCCGGCAAACGCCGAACGATCGGCAAACAGCGCAGCATCTGCCCCTTCTCTCCTGCTGCCCAGCCCTTTCCTGCCCAGCAGCCCACGCCCCATGACCACCTGGCTCACCCCCATCCCCGGCCTGCGGCGCCGCGACCCTGAGCACCGCTACTGGCTGGGTGACCACCTCTTCCCGGTCTCGATCACCGGCGTGCTGGCCCACGGCAAGGGGGAGTACGCCATGGGGCGGATCGCGGCGACACGGCCGGTGTGGGAACCGCGCGGCAATGCCTGCCACCGGGCGATGGAGCTGTTCCTCACGGTCCAACGGCCTGCCGAACTGGAAGCGGAATCGCCACCAGACACTGATCCCCTGGCGGAGCTGGGTGAGCTCACTGGCGGCGACTACGCCGACTGGATCCAGCCCCTGCTCACCCACCCGCGCTGGCAGCAGGTGGCGGTGATCGCCGCCGAACGTGCCACCTGCTGCCTGGTGCGCAATGTCGCCGGCACCTACGACACCGCCTTCCTCGATCCCCAGCTGCCCATCCCCCAGCCGCGTCCCCAAGGCGTGAGCGGCCCGGCGCGGGTGCTGGCCGACCTCAAGAGCCTCGGCGCCAACGGCAGCACCTACTGCACCCGCGCCCAGCTGGGGGGCTACATGGCGCTGGAGTGGAGCCATGGGCACTGGATCGATTACGGCCAGACGATCTGGTGCCGGCCCGGTGGCAGCACCTTCTCGCCGCTCTACAGCCGGCAGGAATGCCTGCTGGCCTGGGCAGCGGCCTACACCACCTACGCCGAGGCCCACTGGCCGTTCTGAGCAAAGCACCAACCAGAGGGCTTACTTGCTGAGCCGCTAAGCTCTGCTCAGAGTCCTGAGGTTGCGTGGTTGCTTCTGTTCCTAGGCCTGGCGCTTCGCTGGCTGGTGGTGGATCTGGGGAGAGCGTCGCCGCGGCATTGAACGCCTCTGCTTTTCCTTCCGTTGATCCAGTGTTCCCCTCCTCGCCACAAGGCGGCGATGCCATCGACCGTCTGCTGGCGGCCGTCGTCGCGATCAAGCGCCAGCAGCGCTCCCTCGACGAGCAGCTCAATGCCCTGCTCGATCAGCTGCAGCAGCTGCATGACCGCGGCGAGGTGGATGCCTCCTTCCACTTCAACGACACCGCCTTTTCCTGGAATCCGGGCCGGGTGCAGTTCACCTACCCCGAGGCGGTGCTGGCGCTGGAGCAGCAGCTCATGCTCGCCCGCAGGACCGCCGAGGGCAACGGCAGCGCCGTGCGCCGCCATGGCCGGCCGTTCTGGACCGTCAAGCTGCCCGCTCCCTGATGGTCCTCGCCGCTGCATTCACCCCAGCCTCGGCCCCGCCTGCCGTGCTCAAGGCGACAGCGGGCCACCGCGCCCTGCTGGCGCTGGATCTGGGCACCTGCACCGGCTGGGCCCTGCAGGAGCGCAGCGGCCGTATCTGCAGCGGCAGCCAGCCCTTTCGCCCCCAGCGCTACGAGGGCGGCGGCATGCGCCTCCTGCGCTTCCAACGTTGGCTCACGGAGCTGAGCCAGTCGTCTTCCGCAGCTGGGCAGCCGCTGATCGATCAGGTGGTCTTTGAGGAGGTGCGGCGCCATGCCGGCGTTGATGCCGCCCATGCCTATGGCGGCTTCCTCGGCCAGCTGAGCTGCTTCTGCGAGCACCACCGCATCCCCTACCAGGGCGTGCCGGTGGGAACGATCAAGCGCCACATCACCGGCAGGGGCAATGCCAGCAAGGCGGAGGTGATCGCCGCTGTCCGCGGCCTGGGCCACTGCCCGGTGGACGACAACGAGGCCGATGCCCTCGCCCTGCTCCACTGGGCGATCGCCGCCGCCGCTCCTGGGGCCGGTGGAGCCAATGGCTGAACGTCGCCACGGCCGTGGCCGCCGCACGCTGCTGCCAGCGCCTGCTGCCCCCGCACCCGAGGCAGCGGCCGATGCGATCGATCTGCTGCGCAGTGCCGCCAGCGCCGAGGACGACAACGGCCAGCCGATTTACGAGCCCACCGATCCGGCCCGGCCGATCGGCCATGCCAACCCACCGCGCCGCACCAAGGGCCAGGCGGCCCAACCGCCGCCCAGACCCTCGCGCCTGGAGGTGGAGCGTCGCGTAGCCGAGGGGCAGCTGTGGATCGCCCAGCGCATTCCGCTGGCGCTGATCTACGAAAACGCTCGTGAAAGCTGGGGGGTGAGCAACAGCCAGACGATCAACCGCTACCTCAACCTCGCCCGCGAGCGGATGGTGGAGGAACTGATCACCGACCGCCGCCGCCACCAGGCCGAGCAGATCTTTGCGCTGAACGACTGCGCCCGCCGGGCGATGGATGCCGAGCAGTTTTCTGCTGCGGTGGGCGCCTTCCGGGTGATTACGGAGATCGGCGGATTGCTGCGCGCACCGATCAAGCCACCGGAGCCACGGGCATGACGGTGATCCCCACCGCCACTGCAATGTCAGCACTGGTGCTCACCTCACCGGCCCCTGCTGAAGGCGGCCTGCTGCACCTGCCCACGGTCGCCACCGCCGAGCCAGCGGAACCCCAGAGCCTGCGCAGCTTCATCGCCGAGGCCTATCCCCGCTACGGCTTCCACCACTGGGCTGAGGTGCTGATCGAGCTGCTCCAGCAGGTGGCCGATGGCCAGCTGAGCCGGCTGATCGTCACCTGTCAGCCGCGGCTGGGGAAGAGCCTCCTGGTGTCCAAGCTGTTCCCGGCGTACTTCCTGCAGCGCTACCCGCAGCTCTTTGCGGCGATCGCGTCGTACTCGGCGGAGCTGGCCTATGCCCACTCCCGAGAAGCGCGTCACTTCTACCGGGTGACCGGCCACCTGATGGCCCGCGATTCGGCGGCGGTGGGCAACTGGCTGACCCGCCAGCGGGGTGGCTGCATCGCCGCCGGTGTGGATGGCCCGTTCACGGGGAAGGGCTACAGCCTGGGGATCATCGACGACCCCTACAAGGGCCCCGGCGATGCCGCCAGCCCGGCCCTGCGGCAGAAGCTGATCGACTGGCTGCGCTCGGTGTGGCTCACCCGGGCTGAGCCAGCCTCGGTACTCGGGCCGGACGGCAGCACCCAGCCGAACCTCTCGGCCCAGGTGGTGGTGCTCACCCGCTGGGACCACCAGGACGTGATCGGCTGGCTGTACGAGCAGGAACTGGGCGAGGCGCCGCAGCAGTGGACCGTGCTGGACCTGCCGGCCATTGCCGAGGCCCCGTCCGAGCGCCCCCAGCTGCCGCCTACGTGCACCCTGATCCCCGACTGGCGCCAACCAGGAGAAGCCCTGTGCCCGGAGCGGTTCCCCCTGCCGGAACTGATCAAGATTCGCGCCCGCCTCGGGGCCTACTGGTGGGCGGCGCTCTACCAGCAGCGGCCCAGCCCGGCGAGCGGCTCAATCTTCCTGCGGCAGTGGATCCGGCCGCCCTTCCCCCGTGACGGTGGCAACCAGCGCTCCTATGCCCTGCTGGCGCTCTCCTGTGACCTGAGCTTCAAGGGGGAGGCGGAGAGCGACTACTGCGGCTTCTGCCTGGCGGGCCTGCTGGCACCAGCGGCCCGGAATGCCATCCCCCGATCGGGTGAATCTCAGGTGCAGATGGCCACTGCGGCTCTGGAGATCGAGGTGCTCTGGGCCGCCCGGCACCGCTTTGGCCTGCCGGAGGTGATCCGCTTCCTGCTGGGCTGCCTGGAGGCGCTGGAGCAGCAGGGCCTGCGCCCCAATGCCGTGCTGATCGAGGACGCCGCTAACGGCCCGGCGGTGCTGCAGACGCTGCGGCGCCGCGTGCCGGGGATGCTGCCGATCACTGCCCGCGGCAGCAAGGAGACCCGCGCCCATGCCGTCGCCCCCCTGGTGGAGGCGGGTCAGATCCGCTTTCACCACCGTGCCCAGCCGCTGGTGGAGGAGGCCATCCGCTTTCCCAAGGGCAGCAAGGACCTGGTGGACGCCTTCTGCCACGGCGCCCTGTGGCTGGAGGGCCGCTACTGGAAGGCTCAGGGCATCCAGCCGGTGGTGACGCCGCTGCTGGTGAGCCGGTGAGGGGGCCGATGGTGTCCGCGGTGCGGAAGTGTCCCCGACCCTCCCCGCTGACGAACGCAGGGGCTCCTGAGCCGACAGTAGTTGTGGTGCAGCTGGTCCTGCCGATCACGGTGGTGCTGGTGGGCGATGCCGCTGGGGCAGCCCGAATGCTGCGGCAACGGCGCTACCGCCGGCCGGCATGCCATGCCCGAGCGCAGCAGCTAGAGATCAACCTCGATGCTCCTGTGCGTCACCCGCCCAGATCTCAGAGTCAGCGGCCACCGCGCTGCAGACCCCGTCGCCAGCGCCCGATGCGGCCCTATGCCGCGGCCGATGCTCTGGCGCTGGAGCACACGGACCTGGCGGAGAAGATCGCCGGCAACTTTGCTCGGCGCACGGTCCATCCCAAGGAGGACTTGCTGCAGCTGGCGATGATCGGGCTGATCAAGGCAGCGCGGCGGTATGACCCCTCACGTGGTCCATTCCGTCCCTTCGGGCGCACCTACGCCGATGGAGAGATCACCCACTTCCTGCGGGACAACGGCTTCCTGCTCAAGGTGCCGCCGACGTGGCGTGAGATTCATGGGCGGGGGCAGCGATTGCTGACTTCAGGAGTAGGTGTGGAGGAGATGCTGGAGCGAATAGGGATTAGGCGCGAGCAGTGGATTCAGATCGTCGATGCTTGCTCTGTGCGGGTGGTTGCCTTCCCTTTTGATTGAGCGCTGCCCTTGAGTGGCAGGCAGGGAGCTTGGGGTGGCGCAGCTGAGAGATGATGGCGGCCTGTCCACTCGAAGGGCCTGTTCGGAGGTTTCGCGATAAATCGGCATTGCACGATCAACTTTCACAAATGAAACGTATTATTAAACCATTCTCTTCAGTCCTTGCTCCGTTTGTGTGTTTGACAGAGTTGGGAAGCTGAGGCAGGGCCACAGAAAAGCCCGCCATAGCTGACGGGCCATGCACGGACTGCGATGCTTAGAGCACCGCCTCATAGAGCCTCTCTGCGGGCTCGCGCTCCCACGCGCCATCCTCCACCAGCTTCTCGGTGGCCTCAATCAGCCCCTTGAAAGGGGCATTGCTGGTAGTACTTTGACTAAAGCTGAACTTCCGAGATGGTAAATGGGGCCGGAGGGAAGCTTGTAGGCATGGGGTCTGGCTCACCATTGGCAAGGGCTTTGGCGCGAACGTACATCTGACTCTCAGTAGCACCTTGTGCTTCCATGGCTTGCGCAATGATGGCCCAGTTGCGGATCTCAGTCGTCATTTGGAGGGTTGTAGATATGACTTCCAAATGATCGCAGTCCCGCCGAAGAGCCCGTGAAGGGGATAACCGCACTCCTACCGAACCAGGATGGCCGGTTGGAGAGATCAAATGGATGTACGAGCGTATTGAACGCCATTGGAAGAGCAGACAACCCCAGAACATGGGTGGAGACTCCACCCTCTCAGCGTGCGGAGTTGAAGCGTTATGCGGATCGGTGCGGCCTCAGGTTTCAACACTGACGCCTTACCGGCTCGGGATGGTGGTTTCTGTCCGCCCGTGGGAACCATGAAGAGGCCTCCACCGTTGCGCCGATGTCTGAAGAGGATTTCCTGGTCCGCCTCCGGACCATGATCTCCGATCCGGCCCTCTGCCGCCAGGTGATCGGACCTCACTGGAGGCTGAGACTGGCCCGCAACCCTCGCCGCCTCAGGCTCCCCCGCCGGAGAGGGGAGGGAGTCCTGGTTCTGGTGAGGAGGCCGCCAGAGGTCAGCCCCTGAGGCGCTTTGTCGTGCGATAAAGTGACTCGTCACAATCAGAAGCGGCGGTGCTCATCCAAGGCAGCATGTCTGGTCCAGGCAGAATCCTGAACAAAAGCTGAAATCCGGGCCAATCTATCTACCGTAAGCTCTTGGTCAATCGCGACAAAGGGCTAGTCCAACAACTGGATAAGATCGCGGCTTACGCGCGATCTATCCTTGTTCGTTATACCTCTTCTGACAGGACTCCTAAATCTTTTTCAAGACTGAATATTAGAGCAGACCTGTACTCAGGGTTCCAATTACTGCCCATGTAAACTCTGTCCTTTCTGCAGCTAGCAGTGTAAAGTAGTTCGTTGCAACGTTGACATTGGGATTCATTCAGGTAATCCGAGAATCGGCTGCTGGTGTCAGCATATTGTATTTTAATTGCTGTTCTTAGGAGTTCCTTGACAACTTTATCTTGCGTGAACATGATTTCCTCCCTCCCTATATCTGGATTACTCCAATTCCTGAGATAGCGATCCACAAGATACAAATCCCAAGTCATATTTGCAAGAGCGCGCTTTCTTTCAGGAAGGGTTTGTGACAATCTAAACTTCATCATTCCTCCGAGTCTGCTCTTGCCAAATAATCTAATTGCATATACAACAATCGGGAGAGATAGCCGAAAATTAGTGATCATCCAATCTAGAAAGTGCTCTAATTTGCTTCTCGCTGACACCTTGTCGTTAATATGCACTGATACTGCCCCTAAGACCAGCACATAGATCGAGTCCCAGTCAACAAGTCTTTTGTAGCGTGTTAATCCACTCCTTACTATTTCACGGTCGCTATTTACAGGAACCTCAACGCAACCTAGCGAGAGTTGATTGCCGAGCATATATTCTGCCAGGAGATTTGGATCGGCATTGTCAAGAGCTCGAAAGATGGCCAACTCATCAAGAGCTTCTTCTATGTCCCCAACCCCATGGTTTATACGCTCGTACATTGAAAGGCTTGGCTCAATCTCGATATTTGCAAACCTGCAGAAGAGAAGCATGGCACACGCATCTCGTCGATGATCATTAGAACCGAGTTTCTTCACACAATTCACTGCATACTGCATAACATTGAGATCTATACAAGCAATGTACTTTGCTCCCTCAAATTCTTGTCGATATATATAGGGTGCTGGTCGATAAATGGCATCCGGATCGCAATTATGAAAATTATGAATCAACCAATCGCATCTTCTTAGGCGACTTTCCACTTCGAGGAAGTAGCTTGGTAGTGTCAGAAGGATCTCTGGCATGCCTTAGAGAGGCGTCGCTTCCAGTGTAGGTATAACGCTTGCCATCACCTGGCCGCAGGGAGCCATACAAGCAAAATGCAAATGCATTGGAGGCGGCTCAGGTGTATGGCATTGTTAGACTTTTGATGCGCCCGCGATGAAAAAGGCATTTGCCATTCTTAAGCAGACTTGGAATTCAGGATTGTGTCCTGATTTGCCGAGGAGTCCGCATCTACGAATACATACTCAAGATTAATTGTTGTCATCTCTTGGTATCGAATAACAAAAAACTCTCCTTCAATATCGTAATACCGGTCATCACCCTGATAAGCCGGACTTTCAATGTTCCGAGCTTGGCCTGGCGCCCGATCATCCTCAAGCTTGCGGCGATGGGCTCTTCGCAGCAATATGCGGTCCAAGTCACCCTTTGCATCTAATAGCCAATCAGCTACTATACCCCTATACAGGATATCGTTCTTGCCATGTTTTACGATTGCCGAAAGATACACGCCATCGACAATCCCTTCGCGTTCGAATGGCTGGAATTCCGAGAATTCAAGAACTTCACCACTTAAGAGATAGTGCCATTCGTTTTTAAATCTGAAAGCTTTCGTTTTCCTATCAAGACGCCACGCCCGAACTGCGATATGAGCGAGCAGGCCCATAAATCCCGAAAAAAGCAGGATCGATAGAAAATAGCCAGTGACTCTTAGTGGTGACTCAACTGTTGCGGTAATCGCTAATCGCAAATCCTCCGACCTACCTGCTCCGCCTCCCACAAGGAGGACCAGAATAGATCTCAAGTCTGGTTTCCGAAAACGTTAACTAGAAAACACCAAATGAGATGGAGGACAGCGGCCCAAACGAGACTAAATGCAACCTCATCGGATATTGACTGAAACGAAACCGGGCTATTCCATCTCCAAAAGCCTTTAAGATATGTATATCGAAGCGTGATTCCGGGTAGAACAAGTAAAAACAATAGTAGCGCAGGAAACGCTATATTCATAGAATCACTTCATCTCGGCTCTCTATGGCTTCTTGTTTGTGCTTGGCAGCGCACTGGCGACCTGGCCAATCTTCCGAACAATAAATTTAACCTCGCCAACCTGAACTGGTTCGTCGGCCTGATTGGTCAACACACGTCGAAGCTGGAAGCTGCCTTGCGGAGACCTCAAGATTTTTTCGAGATTTGCCGATATTCTTCCTTTCATAGGAGCAAAATGCGCACTGTCAAGGATAATTAGTAAATATAGCCTAGGCTTGCTGGCTTGTCAAGTGGTCTTCAGCTCTATGAATTGTCAAGTGAAGTCTAACTATGTATTGGGAAGTTCCGAGAACCACGCCGAGAGGTCCCTTCTTTTCCGCAAACCACACTGCAGCATCGGGCTGGATACTCGAAAACCACTGCAGTGCAAGGCTCCTTGACTGCATTCTGCCAAGTATAGGAGTGGATTGCGGGTCCGATAACCACATGTTCGATACGATACACAGCCTGGGATCGGATGACCAGATCAGCCACAAGCACGAATGTAGGTCAAGGTGCGCAGTCTGACTAATCTAATCCTTCGAACGCTCCAGATCAGAAGCGGGCAGGGATTTCAGCTTAGAACCCACCTCCAGCTCCCGTCTTCTGAATCTGGATGTTAGGTGGCTTTAGTCGGAAAGTCATCGAGACTAGGTATGCACTCCAAATGGCTACTCCTCTAAGGCTTCTATGTTCCTATCTGGCAGGGCCTTGATGGCTTCACATAGCCTAGGAATGTCAAGTATGGCGATCCAATTGTGCCCACTCTTCTCTCCTGTCAGCACTATTTCATGGCGTAGGTGATCGGCAGCAAATGAGGACTTGCCTGGCCGAGGATCCATGTGTGCAATTTTGTTTAGTGCCTCTCTGAGTCCTAGCGGCTTGGCCCCAGGAACGATAACAGGTGGAGTCGTAGAGCCAGTGAGTGCCGAATGAGTTTCATTAGAGTTTGCATTGCTTACCAACGTTCCAACTTCCGTATTGGAATTTGGTAAGAGCCCGAAGTCCTGTTCTGGTCGGACTGACAAAGCGAGGATCTTCAGCAGATCGGCACCGTCTTTTGACGAGCTCACCAACTCGAGAGTGTTTTCTTGTGAATCGACCGTCTGCCGACGAACGATTGCCTCGCGAAATCGATCACTCGCCTGCTCAAGCTCAGACGCACAATCATGATAAGTTCTTCGCTGCCACATTGGTTTGGATGCTAAATGGTCTGATGAGTTCTGGCATTGGCTAGTCTATAGCCTGGCGTAACACGCGCCCACCTAACGAATAAGGATAGATCGTGCGAAGCCACGATCTATCCGCAGTTGGACCAGCCCTCAGCTCTAGGGTTTTGAGGATACTGCAGAAAGGTCGGGCCGTTTTACAGGTTTGCTTCCATTCAGCGGTAAGTATTTATGCTCATCATGGCTGGCATATGCTTGGGTCGGTATTGCTGCCATCAGCATAGGGGCGCAGCAAAGCGGCAGGCCATTTTTCGGCGTTTGCGTTTGCGGATGGCCTGACATCCAAGTAGGGGTTATCGATAGGAATATGTCGCTGC
>Ga0194129_10007996_pt1 | contig 12388 bp, 15 predicted proteins | sample TA2KigCa35mmetaG_FD_150862 | JGI IMG/M metagenome (GOLD analysis project Ga0194129, IMG submission 150862) | Freshwater microbial communities from Lake Tanganyika, Tanzania - TA2015038 Kigoma Deep Cast 35m | ecosystem: Environmental > Aquatic > Freshwater > Lake | place: Tanzania: Lake... | reverse complement strand
TATCAATGCCAATCGCTGGCGCTGCGCGCACTATGTGGCGAATACTGTATGGGCTGCGTACTATCGCGCCAGATCAAGGTATACGCCTCTCTCCCGGGAGGTGGGTCGTGAGGGGTGCAACCGTTTTAAGATCACGCTGTGCACTGCCTCCAATTATCCTACTGGTCCCCGACTCCAATAACTCTGCTCTCCATCGCAGCTGATATTTCGCACTGGTAAATGCTCTCGTGGCTACTGCGCCATCGGTAGGTAGTGCAGCCCCGCGAGCTCAGCGAGGTTCATGATCAGGTGTGATGGCTGTTGCCCGAGCGGGTGCCATGCGAGCGATAAGCACTGCGTAGCTACGACCGACTCGGCTAAAGCGGTAGACCGTCATGCTTAATCGTGTCCGTTGGGCCGGGTCACGAGCGGAAATGACCGTATATGACTCGATCAAAAATCATCAGTGGGCGCACGAGTGCGGGAATCCGTTACCAGTGATTTTGGGGGCGGTCAGACACGGTAAGATGTCATTGCAGATCGTGATCAAGCTCAGCGTTATAATTGTCGTCCTCAATAGCGTAAGGCCAGTGGTCTGATCTCGGCTACGTTCGTAACACCTTTATTTTATTTCGTGGATGCAGTGAGTTGTCGTAATAGGCGCCGTGAGGCGCTCTCGAGCAAATCGAGAACGAGTTCGAAGTCGGCGGTCTCGCCGTAATAGGGGTCCGGCACCTCTTTGCGCGGGCTTTCACCGACGAATTCAAGAAAAAGTCTTTCTCGGCCGGCCGTCGACGCGGGTGCGAGTTGTTGCAGTCGCTCCAAGTTAGCTGCATCCATCGCCAGTAACCAATCGAAGCGTTCGAAGTCTGAGCGCTCGACCTGTCGCGCCCGTAAGGTCGTCAGGTCATAGCCGCGTTTACGTCCCGCTGCGATCGAGCGTGGGTCAGGTGGGTCGCCGATGTGATAGCCGTGAGTGCCGGCCGAGTCCACCTCGAGCTGCAAGAGCGGGAACTCTCGCCGCGCCAGTTCGCGAAGCACGGCCTCGGCCGAGGGCGAACGACAGATGTTGCCCATGCATACGAATAAAATACGCGAAGGGTTCGAGTGATATCGCAAGCGTTATCGTCTCTTTGAGCGCTAAGCCGCCATTAGTTTTTGTACTTCAGTCATCTGCACGGGGGTCACACTCCCTGCGATGGCGGCTTTGCTGAACCACCCAAACATCTGAATCTTATACTTAGAGAGGCCAGTGCCACTGCTTTATTTTATCCCTAGCGCTTACTCGTATGGTCGGCTCGCGACGAGTTCCCTAGTCGTGGTGTTCTTCGACCGTTCATCGGCAGAAAGGTTGGGGGGTAGGGTCGGGTCGCCCGTTTAACTGTGATCTGCGGCGACGCGCCTGCGAAAGACGCGGTTACACGCGAAAAAGCGAACGACCAGAGGCCGCTGTACCTTGCTTCCACCCGGCGTGAGCTCGTAAGGTCAAGATTGGGTACCACGGAGGTAATAGTCCATGACGCGCACCGTTGCTTTTCGGCAGATGGCTGATGGCACCCGCGACGACTACGAGCTGCTAAGTGAGTACGCTCGCGAGTTCGCTGCGGGTTTACCCGATCGCATTTTAGCTGCGTTACAGCGGCTCGATGCCTCACTCGAGGGCTACCCCGTTAGTCGCCTCGTTCATTCGTTGCAGACAGCAACTCGGGCCGAGGTCGCGGGTGCGGACGACGAAATGATACTCGGTGCGCTTGTGCATGATATTGGTGACGATCTTTCACCGTATAACCATGCAGCACTTGCCGCCGAAATTCTCCGGCCTTACGTACGTGCCGAGGTCACGTGGATTGTCGAAAAGCACGCCCTTTTCCAAACCTATTACTATGCGCATCATCTGGGCGGCGATCGTCACTTGCGTGAGCAGCTGAAAAATCACTTGTGGTATGCCGCCTGCGTGCGTTTTTGTGAGTGGGATCAAGCCTCATTCGATCCAGACTATGCGACACGGTCACTCGATTATTTCCGGCCGCTATTGCAACGGATTTTCTCGCGATCCGTGCGGGATTACTCGGTGGACCCGGGAATTACGGGGAGAGGTTGCTGACATCATGGAGGCACATCGCGGAACACACGCGGTTCGTGGTTGGCGAGGATTCGCAGCGGAGTTTCTGATGATTGCTATTGCAGTATTCGTCGGTTCGATGGGCGAATATTTTCTCGAGCATAAGATCATCGAGGAGCGAAGGGATGACGGTCTCGCTCTGATGTTGCGAATACTCGAGGCGGATCGAAAAAACATCGACGAGATAGTGGGGCATTGCGATCGCGGGATTGCACATTTAGATCGTTCTAAGATGAGCGCGTTCAGATACAAGAAAAATAAAATCTCACGAGATGAATACTTTCGGCTTCTCGCCGATGATATTGATAATCGCTATAGCTATCGGACGCTCTTTCTCGATCGAACTGCTTTCAATTCCATGTCGTCCGTCGGCCTCGTGAGTCTCATTGAATCGCCGGAATTGAAGATCGCAATATCGAACTATTACGAGGTGCTAGGGCGCCGGCTGGACGATAACAACAAGCTCGTCGATACGGAGGCGCGGCAGTACTACTACGAGTCTTTTCTGCTGAAGAACGCGACTGATGACCCAATGGTCGAGATCCCGGGCGAACTGGCGATTCGATTCGATGCGTCGTTTTATCTGTCGCTGCCGATTGTAATCGAGAAAACAACGTCCGACCGTTTCATAACTGACACTGACAACTTGCTGATTCGCGTGGTTGACTATCGCAGTCTGCTGCGAACGATCCGCGCTCAGAACGAAAAGGTTGAGCGACTGATCCGCCAGCACCTCGAGTCTTGATAGGCTAGTGCAATGTAACTTGCGTCTCGGTTTGCGTAATGATCAAGCGATCAAGCGTGCCGAGCGCAGTCGTCCGATAGCCGTGCCTTGTACTCTCGGCGCAGGCAACCGGGGCGCCAAGGCGCTTTACATCCAGCCCACTAGCCTTTGGTACGACTACTACGAAAGCGTTATCAAGATGCTGAGAAACCAGGGTGTGAACGGCGAGATCTTCGACACCCGTACGTAAAGCGCCGGCGCTGATCAAACAACGGCGATACCACTACGCCCGGATTCGATCACATCGCACTCTTGGCTATTGAGCCGCAGGACCCGAGGCCTCGTGACTCATTTTCCCTAGACCTCAGATTTTCCCGATTAAACCCCAGAGGGTTACTGGACTCACTGCAACGCTGGACTAAGCAAAGCGGGCTGACCGCTCAGTGCATGATTCCAGCGCAACGAGCGAATGCTGCTGTCGTGTTGCCAGACGATTTGCAGCGAGCCGTCTTGGTGCGCGGTAATCGCCGGCAGCCGAGCACTGCCGCCAGCCGGAATGGGGAGCGCCTCCGGCGAGGAAAACTGCGTGCTGCTACTGGTGGCACGACTTGTAAAGAGACGGAATCCGCCATCACCTGCACGAGCCTGCCACACGGCATGAACGATGTCGCCTGCAAAAGCTAGGGCGGGCGCGTCGGAGCGAGTTGCGCTTGCATGAAGCGCGGTGGGAATCGACCAAGTCACGCCACTATCGGTTGAGTGGGTGACGTAGGCGCCATCGGGTGTCTCGGCACCCGAGTAGTAAGCAGCGAATAAATTTTTACCGCGAACCGCAACGGCCGTCGGCTTTCGCGGACAGCCATTGATTTCCCAACGCGTATCGGTGACGCGGCGCCGCCATTCCACGCGTTGATCCTTAAGGTTCAAGGCGACGATCTCACTGTCACGATAGCCGTGCTCGATGAGACGTAAACCGAGGAGTAAGCGCCGCTCGGCATCGATAGCAGACGTGAGCTGACAACACGGACAGACGATATCAGGAAGGACGATCGTATCGGGAGTAAAAACTACACCCCCGTCACGCGAGACGGCGATGGCGAGTCGTCCCGCATCACCATCCGACATGGTTCGGGTATCGACCCAAGCGGCGTACACCGTATTGGATACATCGACGGCAACCGTTGCGAACGCACCGCCATCATTTTTGGCGATGTTGTCGGTGAGCGAGTCGACGTTAAGCCGGCGCGGTTCCTCAAATTTGAGGGCAGTGGGATCCGACCGTGTGTAGAGCGCAAGGGTCTCGGTGTTGCCGGTCGCCGGGTTATAAATATTGCCCGGAAACAAGATATGGATTCGGCCGTCGGGGCCCACCGCGATTCGTGGCTTACTGATTGCGAAACCCCAGACGTCGCCGTCCGTTCGATTAATGCGCAGTGGCATTGAGTAGGTTTTTCCGCCGTCGACTGATCGTGCGAAGTACAGATTGGTTTTGGAATCATGCGAGTGGCCGCGCGCTGCGATTTGCGCGGCGTTTGGAGCAGCGGTGTTGTCACTGAGCCATACGACGTTGATCGAGCCGTCCGGTGCGATTGCGACGTCAGGGCTTTGTGATGAGCTGTCAGGTAGACTGACGAGGACGCTTTGGTCGTGTGCAGTCGTCAACTCGGCGGTTATGCTTACAGATGCCCCGCAGAGCCCGAACAGCACGACGGAGATTCGAAGCACCACATAAATAACTTTTTGAAGCATTCCGATAACCATCGCCGATTCTCAAAAGACCACGCAAAACGGACACAGCGTACAACATGTCTCTGTTACAACGATATCTGATCTTTGTACTCGGCTCCGCCGTGCTGTGGTGTGTGTTTGTCCCACTTTATAGTTGGGTTTTCGTCTGGGCGGAGTTTGCACCGGGTATTAATATGGTCTATCTGCCTCATGGCATTCGGATGGTGCTGGTATTACTGTTTGGAGTTGCGGGGGCACTGGGCTTTTCGCTTGGAGCGCGTCTGCTTACTTTGACATCGTTGCCAAGCGGCCTGCCGAACGAGTCCCCGACGCTGGAGCTTGCTCTTGCCGTGGTGCCAGGACTTGCCGCGTGGCTCGCGGCGCGCTTGACGCTCAAGGATTGGCCTGGGCGATACCTCTGGCAAGCCGCTCCTGCCGACGTGACGGTAATCGGGGGGTCACGCCTGTTGTTGCTGGCGTTCGTCTCGGCGGTGCTCAATTCCGCAGGTCATGGGGTAGCGCGGCTTACCCTCGGCAACAGTGTTGTCCATCTCGACGAACATTTTCTCGCCATGTTCCTCGGTGATCTGCTTGGTGCGCTAACGCTGCTGTATGGTCTATCATTGGGGGTGCAAGCATTCGAGCGAGCGAGGGTGCGAAATCGTGGTACCTAAAAAGCCCCGAAACGATCTGGTTGATCTTTATCTGCGCTTTCGTTGGTTACTGAAAGGTCTTCACGATCTGCCGTCTGCCGATATTTTGCTTTTGCCGCATACCGAGACCTTGCTTGCCGAAATCGTACAGGCATGGCGAGAGGAGAAACCTCTGCCGCTGCACAAACTGCTCGATTGCGAGGGGCTCGGTCACTTCAACACCATCCGTCGGCGTATTCAGCATCTTGAAGAATCGGGATATGTCGAGTTCCAGGGCCTCGAGAGCGACTCGCGGGTCAAGCTCGTGGTACCCACCGATCGCGCACTGCAGTTTTTCACTGAGTATGCGCGGGTGATTGTGCGGTCAGGTAAGTGATTGCAGGTACTCGCGTAGTGAGCGTCCCGGCTGGCCCATGATTTTTTGAAAGGTGTCGGTCTTGCGACCTGGTGTTCGGCCGTCGGCAATTTCGGCGAACAGGTGGGCGACTGCATCGGAGTGCCACTGGTTGCGGTGAAAGGGCCGAATCGTCTCTTGAAAAGCTTTGGCATCGCAGTCGTCGTAGGTTATCGGTTGCCCAACAACTTCGCCGATGACTTTGGCGATGTCATGGAAATTCATGACCGGATCGGGACCTGTAATGTCATAACACCGGTCATGATGCTGCGCGGCATGTGGGTCGGTCAGCAGGTGCGCGATAAAGGCGCCGGCGTCCTGATTATCGGTGAGCGCGACGGTACCTAGCCCCATCGGCATCGAAAGTTTGCCGGTCGTGCGTGCAGTTTTGAGCGAGCTGCGAAAATTTTGCATATAGAAACTTGGGCGTACGAGGGTCCACTTCATGCCCGAAGCCATGATGGCGTCTTCAGCAGCGATATGAGCAAGCGGAATGGGGCTCTCGGTGCCACGGATCGCCTCTGGTGAGGAGAGCTTAATGATCCACGACAAGCCGCTTTCTTTGGCTGTGCGCACAAAGCTGGTTTCGAGTCTTTCCTGAGACTCACTGTTTGGTAATACGAGCAACGCGCAGTTGACACTCACGAGAGCCCGCTTTACGGAGGTCGCATCTTCGAGGTCAGCTTGAACGAGCTCGACACCGTGCTCAACCCAAGCCGCAGCTTTAACGGTGTCGCGGACGAGTGCCCGGAATTTTACTCCTCGGGCGACTAGGGCGCGTGCTGTGGCGCCGCCGATGTTACCTGTGATACCAGTGAGAAGAATCATTGTAGCCCTCCCAAGTCCAATTCATTGCAAGTCGGGTAGTAGACCTACCTCGACACGAAGTCCAACAGCGAGGGCGTCTTGGGTATCCTGATCGCTGCCGGGATTGATGACATATTGTAGGTCGGGCTGCAGAAAAATTCGTCTCGATAATGGTAAACGCCACGTGAGCTCGATAACACTTTCACGGGTAGGCCGCTTTTCGCCAGCGAGGAACGAAAGACGCCGTACCGGCCCACCAAAGCGGGCCTGAGCGAAACCCAAAGCGAGATACTCGCCATCGCGGTTAAGAAAGGGCCGCTCGAAGACGAGGGCAGCTTGTGCTGTTGAACCAATCGCATTCAGCTGTGGGTTGGCTGCACCGAGCCGAACCATGACAAGTAGCCGCCGATCGCCCGACTGCTTCACCGGTCCTTCGATGAACATGTAGGTACCGACATTTCGTCGCGAGTTCCCCTCCCCGCCGGCTAAGACGTCAAGCTTGTCGAACCTCGCTGAGTAGCGCCAATGACCGATCACTGTGCGGATTTTGTCCACTCTGTGCTCAAGCTCTGCAATGGCAAGTGCACCTTCTTTCGAACTCAGTTTGAGAGAGGTTACACGTCGCGGGTGATCTTCATCGATCGGAATGCCATCGATGACGGCACCCTGTAGTAGCCAACTGTCGTTGATGCGCCAACACCCACGCAGCGCCAGTCCGGTGTAAGGAAATATCGAGGGACCCACCACGCCGGATTGCGCGATGTCTATACCGCTCCCGAAGGTAGAATTAATAAGCGCAGAACTGACCTCGCTAGCATCGAATTCGGAGTTGAGATCATAGATTCCTGCTTTGATGCTACGGTCCCGATTGGTTACCGAGCCGTACTCAATCCACCCCTCGAGAAAGCGTGTCCCGCGATCAGCCTCGATATTGCTGACGATATGAGTGTCACCGACTTTTTCGCTCAAGCTCTTACCGTTGTTGTGGATGACGTGCAGGTGTGAGTGCAGTCCGTTGCTCGGGCTTTGCCAGTCGAGAGTGAGACTGAGACTATCGAGATACGCGCTGTCTCGCTCGATCCCGCCTTTGGTATTACGCCACAGATCGCTGGTGTAGGTGACAGCGACATCCCACGACTTACCGGCTCTGTTATCGATCAACTCCGCGCGAAGCTGGGGTCCGCTGAGGATCAAAAATCCGACCAGAACCGCTAAGAGGGGATAACTCGTAGGAGTTTTGAAGTTGGAGCGCATTGGGCCGTGATCGTGCTACCTTAAGTTTTCCATCAGATTTTACTTAAACCACTCGAATCACGATACGTTCGTAATGCTGCCGATAAAAACTGGCGCTATCGCGTTGAAAGGAATCGCAGCGCAGAAGAACAGGACGTTCATTTTGGGCGCGGCTAGTGCTAAGGCAGGCATTACGGTCCCCGCGAGCGCCATTATCGGCAATGGCAGGCTCTGCTTGCGCGACGGGCGATCATCTTCGACGATGAGCCGATACGAATGGTCGTTCCCCCGACAGGACCGTAGCGCCAAGCATTACCGAAAGTACGACAAACACCGGCGACAACCCCCTCCCAGGGGATCAGGGAGCACCCGGAAGCCTGAAGCCACTCGGGAATCGAAAAGTCGCAGATTTACGGCCAGTCCGGTTCCCCTTGTTTCTTTCTTAGGAAACACGAAAAATCTTCCGGGGGTTTTGGATCGATAATTTAAAAAAAGTCTCGCCCCGGACGGGGGGTTACTGGGTTTAGGGTGTGGTTTTGAACAAGTAGTGTATTCTGAGGAGCTATGAAAGACACGCCTGCAGATCAGGTTCGATTGCCCCGCGAGAGTAAGGGCAAACGCCCGCGATTTTTTGATGATCCGGCCATCGATCAGATGATGACCTTTATGCTCGAGCTCACGACCGAGGTCGCTGTGCTACGTGAGCGTATGGATACGGTGGAGCGTTTACTTGATGAGCGGGGCAGCGTCACCCGCGCGGCGATTGAAGCTTATTATCCCTCGGCGCTTGTGGAGGCAGAGCGAAATTCCTGGCGCGAGGCCTACCTCAAGCGTGTCTACCGAATGCACCCACCGATTTGATGCCTTCGAGGCTTACTCGTATGGTCACACAGCCGTCTGAAATTCCGGTTCCCAATATCGAAGAACTCTTTCGGCCGACGCACGACGAGCGCGCCCGTCAGGCGATGGTTAGCTTTATCCGCAAACTGGCGATTGTCGATATGCGGCGCAGTCTTAAAGACGACTTCGAAAATCGTATCGAGCCGAAGCTCGATCGCGAGGGCCGCAAACCCGCAGATTGGCAGGCTATCGAAAAGGCGATGGCTCATGAGCACATCTACCGCTTCTACAGCACGGTACGTTATAACGCGCAAGAGATGTGCTATAGCTCGGTGCAACCCGCTGTCGAACGGGCTCTGCCCGCGATGGTTGAACTCGCAAGTGATCTCGCTGATCGTAATCCGGCGGGCGGGTCGCTGCGCCTCAATCCCAAGCTTAAATTACCGAAGTATATCACCGCGCTTGATGTACATCTGACACCGGGATCGGTGCACTCCGAGCACACGGCCGATGACGTCGCGCAGGGTGCTGTTGTGTCTTTCGGTAATAAGGTTTTTTCAGGCCAGCATCCTTATCGCAAGCGGGCCGGGGTAGTCGGCGAATCGATCGCTTACTGGATTCGCAAAAAATATCCGAGTTTTCGGCCACGCCGTATTCTCGATTTAGGGACAACCAGTGGTAAGAACCTACTGCCCTACTGCACGGCGTTTCCGCAGGCCGATATCTATGGTATCGATGTTGCTGCGCCGGTGCTTCGTTATGGACACGCGCTTGCCGAGTACGAGGGACTTGCAGTCCATTTCAGTCAACAACATGCTGAGCACACCGACTTCCCAGACGGATACTTTGATCTGGTCGTCTCAAGCTTCTTTTTCCACGAGGTTGCACTTAAGGCAACGCGCAAGATACTGAGTGAATGTAAGCGACTGCTGGCGTCGCGTGGTTTGATGGTACATATGGAGCTACCGGATGAGGCTTCGGTGCCGCCCTACGAAAACTTCTTCTGGAACTGGGACACGCGTAACAACAACGAACCTTGGTATACGGCATTTCGTGCCGAGGATCCGGTGGCTTTGTGCATCACAGCGGGTTTCGACGCCTCGCGCAGCTTCAAGCTGCTTATTCCGGATATCGCGAGCTTTGGCGAAGCGCGTCATGAGCAATTCATGAGGGGTGAGTTGCCATCGCCTGCGCATGGCGTAGGTGGTTGGTTCGTCTTCGGTGCCGAGCGCGACTAAGCAGAGCTACGCATCGTTCCGGTTCAATCGAATAGCGCGAGAATCTTGTATCCCGAGAATAGCAGTACTGCAGTGATGCCGGTTAGCAGGAATACCAGCACTTCTTTGGTTGATTCCTTCATACAAAGCCCCGCCGACGATCAGCGCATTGAGCGTAGCGTAGTGCGCGCCATCTCGAGATGGGCATCGTCGAGCTTCCTGTTCTTGGCGACCTCGACCACGGACTCGAGCACCAGAGCTGCCATCTCGGAGTTGTTGCGCGAGTGCGCAAGCTCGGTGCGTAAATCTTTAATGAGCTTATCGCGTGCGTCGAGTTCGCGAATGAGCGGATCCCAATGCGGTTCGCGGTGACGCTCGAGCAATTTCTCGATAACATCGTCGTGGCTACGAAGATATTCCGCATTAAAATTACGCAAGCCGAAATTGCGTAGGCTGGGGATCTCGGCGAGCGTTTTCTCGGTGACCCGCTCGAAGCCCATGCTCCATTCGGAGTACTGCCGCTCGGTGATCTCCTCTTGCTTAAATACATTAATGCTGTTGTGGCGCGGGTCGGTGGCGATTTTGGCCATTAGTGCCTCGACCACCGCCCGCTCACCTTCCAGGGTTTGCAGGAACGTGCCGTTGCCGTAGAGCAACATCCCGGTAATGCCCTTACCGGTGTTGTTCTGGTGGCACTGCGTTAGCAGTGCAAGAAGCTCGTCCGCGGAGAGGGAGTGCGCTTCCTGACTGAGGTAGGTGAGGCGAATCATGCGTCAGCATCCTTTTCTTATCACCATTGACGGTACTTCATCAACGCACGCGGGGGAAGTGTCTGACTCGTCCTTGTGTATGTTGGCGAGCATGCGGGTGTCGAACGGGGTACCCTCTCCGCGGAGCGGGCTCATAAACGCAATTATACCGCGGATCATCGTCAATTGCCGCCGGTACGCAGGTTTCTAGATATTTTAGTCTGTCGACCTAAAGTATCTGTCGCAGCGGCAGCCTGAGTCGACGGACGCCGGTTACGACGGTCGCTGACGGTATGACTCCCGTCGTCGAACTGGAGAGGTCGCAGGACATGATGTCTTGCCTAATCAGCTAAAGCCTGGATATCCAGGTCCGTAAATTCAGCTAGTCCTGAGTCACGTGGACCGGGTCGTGATCGGGGCCATTCTCCCTGCCGCGGGGGTTACGGCAGAAACACCATGTCGAAAGCGAGGTCGACACTGATCCTAATCATCCTCGCCAAAGTGGTGTTTACGACCTTGCTACCAATGGTGGTGGCGAGCACCATGCGTTCCAATTCACGGGCAACACCGTTACTCGCAATGACCAAAAAGGACTCTGACTCCATATGGCTTTTAAACCTGCATCGGACGCGCCGTTGCTGGTGGGCGATATCGGCGGTACCAATGCCCGATTCGCGCTGTATGACCACGCTGGGGTTGCTGCAGGCGGCGGCAAGCTCTTGATTCGCGATACGCTTGCGGCCAGCGATCACGGCTACTTTGCCGATGTGGTGCAGGCCTTTTTGTCCGCTAATGCGGTACTCCCCGATACTTTGAGTGGTGCAAGCCTCGCCGTCGTCTGTCCGCTCGGGGCGGGAGAGGTACGCTTCACCAACTCGCCTTGGCGCTTCCTACGTAATTAGCTGCAGCAGTCTCTGCGGCTGCCGTGGCTGGTGCTGGTCAATGATTTCGAAGCACTGGCGCTTAGTGTGCCGCGCATGACTCTCGGGCAGTTGAATATCCTGCGAGTCGGTGGGGTATCATCCGACGCGCCCAAGGTTGTGATCGGACCAGGAACCGGGCTGGGAGTGGCCGGAATCGTTCCGCTGCAGCTCGACGGCGAAACGCGCTGGCGTGCGGTGCCAAGCGAGGCCGGCCATATTACATTCGCGCCGCTTGATGATTTTGAATTCGATTTGCTGCGGCATTTGCGCGGTAAACATTCACGGATTTCGGTCGAACGCGTGGTCTGTGGCGAGGGCCTCGAGGCCTTACATACTTTCCTGCTGTCGTGCTCCGGAGCGACGGCCCTACGGCCAGCGAACGCAGCGGAAATTACGCGGGAGGCGTTGGCGGGCGTATCGGTAGCACGCGAGACCGTGATGCGCTTCCTCGCCATCCTTGGCAGTTTTGCCGGCGATTGTGCTTTGCTCTATGCCGCGAGGGGTGTTTATTTTGGTGGCAGGATCCTGCCGCGGATCTGGCCGCTGGTCTCCGACAGCCTATTGATCGAGCGTTTTGACGCCAAGGGACGCATGGCCTCTTGGGTCTCGCGTATTCCACTGCGCCTGATTACCGATGACACCGCAGCGCTCTGCGGTGCAGCCATCGCGGCTCACGAAAGTCACCTCAAAGGTTGAATCTGCGCCGGCGATAGGCTCAAATTCAGTAATGACAAGGAAGTCCCGCTTAGAGAAATTTTTGGATGTGGTCGAACGGGGGGGTAATGCCTTGCCCCACCCGGCGACGCTGTTCGCCCTGCTCGCGCTGCTGGTCATGCTGGCGTCTTGGGTCGCGTCTTTGGCCGAGCTTGCGGTGCAGCACCCGACCACTGGCGCGACCGTCAACGTGGTCAACCTGCTGAGTCTTGAGGGTCTGCATCGTATCCTCGGTAGCCTCGTCACTAATTTTACGAGTTTCGCACCGCTCGGCACCGTGCTCGTGGCTTTGATCGGCATCGGCG
>Ga0194129_10007995_pt1 | contig 12391 bp, 9 predicted proteins | sample TA2KigCa35mmetaG_FD_150862 | JGI IMG/M metagenome (GOLD analysis project Ga0194129, IMG submission 150862) | Freshwater microbial communities from Lake Tanganyika, Tanzania - TA2015038 Kigoma Deep Cast 35m | ecosystem: Environmental > Aquatic > Freshwater > Lake | place: Tanzania: Lake... | reverse complement strand
ACAAATATTATCTTATTTCAAGGACGGAGAGCAAAATGTCCCACTCGAACATATTGTAGAAGTTGTAGGTGTGTCAGTCGGCGTATTGAATGCTTTCTTATTCTACAATAACATTATCCCAAGAGCTGCTGGCTCATTCCGTAAACGAGAACTAGATGAAGGTGAGAAAGATTTGATAATCAGTTCGTTCAGAGAGGGCAAAACTGCTCGGGAGATCAGTTTAGATATTAATATCTCTGAACCTGTTGTTAATAGATTTATTAATGAATATCGCGCATCTGAGGGGCTGACTACCTCTCGAAAAACTGAAGTCGGGAATATGTTGCGTTCTCGTTCAGTGCCTCGGGATACTGAAGTTGTTAGATTGATTATGAGTAATCGCGAAATGAATCCTCCAACTTCTTATGAAAAAATTGCTAAGATGTTACGAGACGAAAAAGGATTATCTATTACTGCGCCTACTGTTCGAGCCATTCATCTTGAGGAAATCAGCAAACATAAATAATTTGCCCCCTCTATTTGGATAGTGTAGATTGTCTTCTTAAAAGGAGACAATCATGTCATCGAACAAATACTTGAGTGCGTTTTTTACGAGTGCCGCCGCGTTAGGCGGGCTCTACCTGCTGGATCGGTTTCTCGGAGGGCAGACGAGGGAGAATCCTCGTCGATACATCCATTTAAAAACTTTTGATGAGTTCACTGAAAAGGAAAAAGTAGGCATCGCAAAGCGATATGTTGTCAATAAAGAGTCGGCAGGGTCTATTGCTAGACAGGAGTCGGCTGGTCAAGAGACTATTCGGAGAATATTAGAGGATCAAGGCTGTGAGATTAGAGACAATACAGAATCAACTATTCTTGCACATAAGAAAGTGTTAACAGAAGATCAAGAGGCGGAGATCACTCGTCTGTTTAACATTTCTCCAAATATAAAGGTGATATCTGAAAGAGTGCAGTTATCTCCTCATGTTATTAAAAAATTTCTGGTTGAAGCTGGGTTAGCTCATGTGCAGAGACACCAAGAGCTATCAGATGACGATAAAGAGAAATTGATAGCGGCTAAAAAAGCGGCAAATGCGAAAGATGAGCGTTTACCACTTAAGAATATAGGAATTAAACTTCGGTTAACGCACAAGGATGTTGCCCCCTTCGGGGTTCTTCGTCTTTTCGCAGAGAACGGTTTAAATCGCCCACAGGATATGACTAAAACGAGTCTTACTGAAGATCAAAAACGACAAATACTATCTTATTTTAAGGACGGAGATCAAAAAGTAACACTCGATCATATTATGGAAAATGTAGGTGTAACAATTGCTGTATTAAGAAATTTCTTATTACATAATAACATTGTTTCAAGAGATGCTGGTTCATTCGGTAAACGAGAACTAGATCAGGGTGAGAAAGATTTCATAATCAGTTCGTACAGAGAGGGCAAAACTGCTCTGGAGATCAGTTTAGATATCAATATCTCTGAAGCTGTTATTAATAGATTTATTAATGAATATCGCGCTTCTCAGGGGCTGACTACCGCTCGAAGTATTGAAAGTAAGCGAGGGCTACACGATCGTTTGGTCACTCGTGATCCTGACATGGTGCGTTTCATTATGGAAAATCGTGACAAGACTCCGCCGACGACATATAACGAAATCGCTAGCATGTTACGCGACGAAAAAGGTTTACCTATTTCCTCGGGCACTGTTAGAAACATTCATCTTGAGGAACTCAGCAAACATAAATAATTTGACTCCTCTATTTGGATAGCATAGGTTGTCTTCTTGAAAGGAGAAGATCATGTCATCGAACAAATACTTGAGTGCGTTTTTCACGAGTGCCGCCGCGTTAGGCGGACTCTACCTGCTGGATCGGTTTCTCGGAGGACAGACGAGGGGAAATCCTCGTCTATACATCCATTCAAAAACTTTTGATGAGTTCACTGAAGATGAAAAAGTAGACATCGCAAAGCGATATGTTGTCAATAAAGAGTCGGCAGCGTCTATTGCTAGACAGGAGTCGACAACCAACGCGATTATCCAGAGAATATTAGAGGATCAAGGCTGTGAGATTAGAGACACTACAGACGCAGTTATTCTTGCACATAAGAAAGTGCTAACAGAAGATCAAGAGGCGGAGATTATTCGTCTGTTTAACATTTCTCCAAATATAACGAAGATATCTGAAAAAGTGCAGTTATCTCATCATGTTATTAAAAAATTTCTGGTTGAAGCTGGGTTACATCACATGCAGAGACAGCAAGAGCTATCAGATGACGATAAAGAGAAATTGATAGCGGCTAAAAAAGCGGCAAATGCTCAAAATGAGCGTTTACCACTTAAGAATATAGGAACTAAACTTCGGTTAACGCACAAGGAAGTTGCTCCCTTCGGGGTTCTTCGTCTTTTCGCAGAGAATGGTTTAAATCGCCCACAGGATATGACGAGAACGAGTCTTACTGAAGATCAAAAACGACAAATACTATCTTATTTTAAGGACGGAGATCAAAAAGTAACACTCGATCAGATTATAGAAGATGTAGGGACTGAAAAAATTGTATTGCGCAGTTTCTTATTCTATAATAACATTGTTCCAAAATCGCCTACTTCATTCCTTAAACGAGAACTAGATGAGTATGAGAGAGATTTAATGATATCCTTACTCGAAGAAGGCAAAACAAATACAGAGATCGCTTTAGAGCTTGGTATGTCTACAACTCTTACTACTAAGTTCATTGACGAATATCGTGAACAGCAAGGACGCACAACATCTCGATTGAGTGAAAGCCAGCGAGGGCTACGCGATCGTTTGGTCACTCGTGGTCCTGACGTAGTGCGCATTATTATGGATGAGCGTGGCAAGTCTCCGCCGACTTCTTATAAGAAAATTGCTAGTAAGTTACGCGAAGAAAAAGGTTTATCTATTAAATTTGAGACTGTTAGAGCCATTCATCGTGAGGAACTCAGCAAGAATAAATAATTTGAATAATCTATTTGGGTAGTCTCGCTTTAGCTATTCTCTAAATGAATATTTCTAACAGTAGACCATGCGATTGTGAAGTCTTCCATGCCAGGTTGCTGTCTCATTAAGATGATTAATTGTTCTGTAATTTCGGAAAAGGTCAATGGTGGATCTTGATTTCGTGCTTGTTTAATATAGTTAATAATAAAAGGAGTTCTTGTTACGAGGTAAGGTCTGAGAGATTTCCGAGACTCCGTCCGCCTGTCTAACTTCTCAGCATTAGTCTCTCTATATTCTTTTATAATAGCATCAACCTGCCTTTTTGATTCACCAACAATAAGAGATATATCTTTATTGGTTTTACCTTGACGTAATAAAGAAATAATCTCTTGTTTTTTATCTTCTGGTAATTGCTTTTTAGTATGAGCCTTTGCGTCTAAAGGCACAATGTTGTTATAATATAAAAAGAGGGATATAACATTCAGACCCGCACCGACAGCTTTTGAGATTTCGGAGATAGTGCTCCGTTGCTCGTAAGAACCAGACTCTTGACGAGGAAAATAACTTAATATCTGTCTTTGTTGGGCGTAAGTCAGCGCGCCCGAGTACTCTGAGGGATTATTCAGACCGTTTTCAGCAAAAAGTTTTAAAATAGAAGAATGTGTAACATTCTGATGTTCTAAATTTAGACGCTCGCCTATGTCCCTAATTTTCAATGTTACTCTTCTTTTGTTAGCATCTCTTTTGGCGGCTAACAGTTTTTCTTGATCTCTCTCACTTATATCTTTGTACTCTGTGGCGTTATATAGACCTTCCCGTAGAAGAAACATCCTAATAGTCGCTTCAAGGATTTTGTATTTCTTTGCTAAACTGGTGATCGTAGGGGGAGGGGATTTTTTGAAATCAGCTTTTATTTGGGCTGCGACATCTTCGGTGATTACCGTAGTGTTGGCTAATACAGCCGCCTCTTTGGGATCTCTAAGCGAAACTCCTCTCTCTGTCAGAATTTGCTCAATTGTGGTGTGAACTGCATTACTATCAAGAGATATCGCCAAAACGGACTCGCCGTTTAAATATCGTCTAACGATATCGTCTTTTTCATCCTCTGTAAAAGAATTGTAACTCTTGACATGTGAGTACAAAGGATTAACTCGTTGGTCATCACCGCCATGCACAACACCAGTGGAGTATGGCGAGGAAGATACACGAATGTTTAAATCATTTTGAGAAGTCTTCGTTCTGAATGGGCGCAACATAAGAAATCCTTTTAACCAAGATTATTGCCTATACTATACTAGCACATATCAATTTACAGATGCAAATTCTTATATGAGCCGATCCTCAGATGGTATAGATTTAAAGTCAAATTTTGCCAGATTTCTGAAATCTCCCGTTTCGGTTCTCCAATAGTTAAATCTAGTAGTGGTGCCCCTATATTGTCTCAGAGAACGATATCTGCGATCTTCCTCTGTTGCTCGTATAATTCCTTCACTCTTATCTATAGGTAGCACAAGGTGTATTGCGGCGTCTGGCGATATGAATAGCTCCCACAAATGTTTTTTATGCAATTTTAAAGAACATTCAAAGAAATTTTCTGAAGGAAAAAGAAACACTTGCCCTCGGGAAAGAGTCGTTGTGTCCTTTATATTGTAATCACACTTAAGGTGCCGAAACTTTGAAAGCAATGTATCGGCGTCATACAAAATGTCATTTACGCGAACATGTTTACCTTCAGAATCAATTTTCTCTAGTTCGTCAGAAGAAGATGTTTCGTCCTTGAGAAACACATTCAGATATCCCAGAACTATACTATGCTTGTTTTTCATTAATGCTTCTCGCATTCTTGCGTATGTTGTTGTTGACTGATACCACTTCATTATAGAGTAAAAATCGTTATATTTTCCTAAGAGTTCGCCTGGCATATAAAACTCAAGTGAAGAGGAAAACAAACGGGAAAAATCTTTCTTTTCCTCACTTCTAAGAAAGTTAAAAAAAATGGTACGACTTATAAAGCTTATATCTAAACTTCCCATAAGACTTTCAGTTATTCCATAGATATAATCGTAAAAATCTAGTATAAGAAAATTGAATGCACGTTGCACCGCGATCTCTCCAATGCCTGGTCTTTGCATAAAGACCTGCGTTATTTTCAATGGATTATTCTTTGATAAGAAAAAATCAACATCTTTGAAAAAGAAATTAGTTTTTTCATTATGATTTTTCATGTAAGACTTAAGAGCCCAATAATAGAAAGTATTAAAAATCTCTAGGTTATTATAATAGCGCGCAATGTCATTTGGTTCAATGCCAAGTTCAAGTCCAACATCGCCACTATTGACTAAGTCGTATCCCACATTAAATATTGTCTCAAACAGATGCTGATCAGCAATGCCTATCTTACCTTCGAAAGTGTAATCCACCATTTGGTTGTGGTTGGCGATTAGGGGCATTTTGAAATCCTTTTTGAAAAAACAAGTTTTACCGCAATAGATTAATCACATTAACATCATTAAAAAAAGAGTCAATAAAGCAATTTATTTTATTTACACCGCAAAAAACGCAAGAATTTCATTTTTAGAACCTATTATTCGAAACCGTTTCTTATAAAAACCCTTATACCCTGTGCCCCAATGCACCCTCTAGCACCCTCTCTTATAAATGGCTGTTTTTTGAGCAAAAAAGCCCCCTTTTTTTATAAGAGATGCCCATCTCTTATAAAAACCCTTACTTATAAATCGCGCAGCATGGTGAAATAGACAATGTTCTATGGTTTTTCTCTGTTTTATCTAACTCGAAAAGTCTGCACTTTTGTGTCGGTGTAGAAATTTTTGAAATATGAAAATAATAAAAAACAACAACATTTATAAGAAAGGGGGGGCTATATAAGAAAGGGGTGGTATTTATAAGAAAAGGGTGGCGTTTATAAGAAACGGTGCGTTAAGCGAGGTCAGATAAAATCAAATGGAATGTGTTTACAAAGCCGCGCCACAATGTATGATGCCTTCTCCTCGCTCACATCGATTGTTTTAAAAACCATTGAATTCGTGTACATCGCGTAAACAAACATGTTCCCCCCAGCGCTCATTTCGTTTTTCGCGCACAGCCCATAAATACCAAAACCATTTGGATCATTATCATTAATATCTCTTATGTATTCAAAAGAAGATTGTTGAAATGAATGCGATTTGCCAAAAGCAGCCGCTGCAAACTGCCATTCCGATAGCGTTGGAGCTTTAACACTAGAAGTATTATTTAGTGTGTTGATTAAAATTATTAGACCCATGAAATATTGCACACCGCTCAACAAGAAGTCATCTAATCCAAGATCGAGGAGCTTATTATTCGTAATAGATATAATTGGATATGAACTATCCTGACCTCTGATAAGGTGATCAAGTATTGAGGTGACAGGAGTTTGCATCAACAGAAAAGGAGTTGGGTTGCACACCGCTAAATACTTAGACTCCCACCCGAACAATTCATCAGATACATTAATATTAATGTATGCAGACAATTCATCTTGTCTCAGTTTTACTGCCACCATGTCGGCAGCGTTAGAAAACTTTACTACTCCGTGCTCCAAACGGGGCATTGCGCTAGATTCAGCATCGTTCTCCGAACCTGGGATTATCACGCCGCCGCTAGGCACTAATACAAAAGAGTCTGGGTATAGTTCTTGTTTAAAGTAACGCCCACGCACGCTCAGAGTCTTTGCATACGCCCCGTATATGTCCCTAGTGTTTTCACCTATGGATATTGAGTCACAACCGATAATCTCTTTTAGAGACTCTATAACACTAGGAATTCGATCTATGCCTTTTTTATTGAGTATGCATAACATGAAATCTTTATGTTTATTTGCTGGTTGGGTGTACATCAAAAAAGACACCTGATTGCTCTTTTCCAACCAATTCAAGTAATCATCAATATCCTTAAAACATAAAATGACAAGCTGAGCCTCCATATAGCCGACTAAGCCCCTCGCTAAAGCCATTTCAAATGTGCTTTCAAATTCTTTTTCATAAATCTTAAAGACCTCATAGGAGGCTTCTGTGCTGCCTGCAAAGCACATTCTGATGCTCCGTGTTTTGCTCGCGGTTGGCGGGCGCACTCGGAACATATCACAGTCAGGATCTTTATCTAAACACCTCTGTAATTGCATATGGTAAATAGATAACTGCTCAGGTGTTGGGCGGTGCATGCAAGTGTCCTTTCTTTAATTTGACAGACGATTAAAGCGATGTTAATCAGTTGTCAACAAAAAAACCTTCTAAAAACGAGTGTTCCAATGATGAATTCCATTGAAACGTTTATATTATCTTGCATTGAAGTTCAAGTGAGAAAAGAGTATTCTTCTGTCTATGATACCAAAGTGCGAGCCGAGTATACATTCGAAATCATTAAAAGATTTTTAGAAACAGAGAACTATAAACACCCACTATTTGCAGCGGATGTGAGTGTTATTTTAGAGAAAGACTTGTTTATAGATACCGCGTATGTATATCTTTGTAGAGGAAATAATCGTATTTTAGTTGAAGGACTTAATGGTATGCATCTAATAGACAAATCTCAACATGGATTACACAAAAATGATGGGCTGCGATTGTTACGCCCTTTTATAACTTCGCGAGAATTCGATCAACATTATAAAAAAATTGAAAGTTTTTTAATTGCTTCTTTTTCACAAGAAATGGGGAGTGGAGCACACGCTGATTTAGAAAAATCTCTATCAATAGAAGACCTACAAAAGAGGCGAGAAGCATTCGGACCAGAGTTCGAGTCGTGGGTCGAAGAGAAACTAAAGGAAATTAAATGCGAGGGCACTTTTGATTTGCGTCTTAAACCTTCTTTGCATGGGGACCACATCTTTTCATACCCCACTGAGAATGAGAAAGACATATGTTTTAGAGAGCACTGGAAATTTAATACAAATAAACCTTTTAAACCCGAGGAATTTTACAATCCTTTATTAGACTTGACTTTACATGCTAAAATAGAAATAAGTCTTGAGTATGATAAAAATAATATCTCCTCTAGTATTGACTGTTCATTCCCACTCGTAGTTAGAGACTACAACCTTTTACTTGAATTTCTAGAGAAGACTCCCAAGAGGAATCCCAAGTTTAAACTAGATGTCTTGATTGCTTATTATAAAAAAGATAAGGGACTACCTACTTTTGCACCTTATTGGACGCAGAATGAACTCGTCTTAACCTCCATGATAGACAATGTTATTGAGAGAACAGACAACCGTAAGAAAAAATTCCTTGATGCTCTCGGTGTGAGCAGCTCGTTAAATTTATCATCTATGAATATAACATTACTAGAAGAAACAAACGAGACTGGACCGCCTTTAGATCCATTTCCAAATATATGGGAGCTATAGTATTACTCAGTCAATGTGTGATCATCAGTGCAGCTTGCAAGAAAATTGCGTTCCAAAGGAGTGACTCGATATGCCGAAAACAACAAAAGACTTTCTTATTTCTCAGATTGAAGAAAACTTTAGATGCTATTTTCTTAATGTTGACGACTCCTGCACGCGGGCTGAGTATGTATTCAAAATCATTAAAAGCTTTTTAGATACCGAGAATAAACGCGTTCGACTGCTAGCGGAAGATGTCACTGTCGTTTTAGAGAAAGATTTATTTATCGACACAGCGTATGTATATCTCGATAGACAAGGTGAGCGTATTTTAGTTGAGGGATTGTCAATATATTACCCAATTAATGAATATCGCGAAAATAAAAAATTCTTTAAAGAAGGAGGGGAGATCCAATTGTCGCGACCCTTTATGGATCAGGAAGCCTTCGATGAACTTGAAAGTAAGTTCGATGAGACTTTTAGTCAAGGCGTCGCAGACAGTTGGTTATACTATAGTCCTGACTCTTACTCTGCTCTTGAAGATTTTCTATCTGCAGAGGAGATAAAGGAGATGCGCTCCGAATTTGGATTTGACGCTCCTGCCGCTCAAGATGAAGGTGATGAAGACGAGGATGATAAAAATGAAAGAATCTTCTCTGAAAAATATGATAAGATAAATGAATGGCTGTATGACACGGACTCATATAATGAGTGGTGGGATTACGCATTCAAAGACCAAATAGCTAACGCGGAAATCGAGCGTCTCTTCCTCTCGGATGTTAAAGAATGTATGGAAGATCCACTTGGAGAGATAGAACCATATCCCACTCATGACTCCTATTTTAACGAGCACTGGCAGGCTAAAGGCGGTAAGTTGGTTTCTAGGAGCGGGAAGATACCCAAAAGGATAGAGAACCCTCTATTAGACCTGATGTTGTATGCCCAAATAGAAATAGATGGTCGCATTAATCACGCAAGTATTACATGTACTTTTCCGTTCATTGTTGAAGACTATAACCTTTTGCTTGATTTTCTTGGAGACGATCCGCGATTAGATTTTAACCTAAAGGTTGAGTGCTCGCATCTCAGAAAATACAATCAAGACTCCCCTGATTGGACCCCGAGTAGGCTCGCATTAGGACCCATGATAGACTATCTTATTCAGAAATCAGAAAACAGACGTTTCTTTGAAGCAGTCGGATTGAACAGATCGTCAAGTTTCTCCTTGATAAATGTAAATTTTAGCTAACACTAAGCGAGGATAGAAACGGTTTTTTATTGACTTACCTACTCACATCAAGCACATTAATATATTTCCGCAAAAGGAGACAGTAAATGACGCTCAGAACAGATATTACCGATGCCATTTCAAGTCAGATTGAGTGGGATGATCGACTTGAAAAGATCAATGGCGCAAGACGCTTTGCTTACGAGGTGATCAAGGCATACTTAGACGGACCTAACAAAAAAGTTAAGCTGTTCTATGATGATGTTCGAGTCGTCATTGAGACAGACCCAACTACGGGTTTGGACTCTGTTTTTCTGGAGAGAAAAACTCTGCCGTCACAAGAGGCTACACGCGAAATGTGTGTAAAATTATCTCTTTATGAAGAAGATTTTACTATAAATTTAGACGGGAATAATTCAATGAAAGACTATATCGAGTCTTTAGAAAAGAGACTACAGAACGAAATAGATGACATTGTTGAGAGGATAGAGGTAAATCGAGATCTTCCTACCACATATTCAGAGATGTATTACTTCCTCTCTAGAGCGGAAGTGAACGAGATGCGCTCCAAATTTGGTTTTGATAAGCCTGCAGCGCAAAGTGAAGAAGATGAGGACGAGGACGAGGACGAGCACGAGGACGATAGAAATAAAAGAATCTTCTCAGAAAAAGAGGACGAGATATGTGGCTGGCTCTATGGAACAAAGTCCTATGAATCATGGTGTGATGACAATTACTCAGACGCTCGTAATTCTATCGATATCGAAGAACGGGTGAGTGAACATGTAGGCAATTGGGTAGACGATATAGTCGAGAACAATTATCTGACAATAGGGTCTCCTTATCCTGTTATAGAGTGGGATGGAACCGTTGCTGAGGTATGGGACCATATTGAAGAGGACTTCGATGTGGATCGTCCAGACGAACCTCCGACAAATACATACATCGCATCTTCTGTTCTTGACTTTTATGACACATTTATAATTAAAGCGCGTATAGGTGGTTCAAATTTTGTATATTCAGTTCAATTTACCAATTTCTTCTTGGAGCTAGACGGGTCTATTGAGCCATTTTTGAATCCCCAAGCAAATGTTTTTTTCGATATTAAAATAACATTCGAAAAGCATTACAGTAAAGTTTCGGAAGAGGAACTTAGGCACGAAGTGAAGAGCATCTTGCAGCAAATTTACAACTTTAATCCTATTAAAAATAAATTCAACTTTTCGCGTCATCTTGGTTTTTTCGACAAAATAAAAAACATATCGGTTCAACACTATTAGAAATTAAAAATATTGATACTCATTATTAAGTATGACACATCTTTCGATGTTGCATTCAAAAGGAGACAGTAAATGACGCTCAGAACAGATATTACCGATGCCATTTCAAGTCAGATTGAGTGGGATGATCGACTTGAAGAGATCAATGGCGCAAGACGCTTTGCTTACGAGGTGATCAAGGCATACTTAGACGGACCTAACAAAAAAGTTAAGCTGTTCTATGATGATGTTCGAGTCGTCATTGAGACAGACCCAACTACGGGTTTGGACTCAGTTTTTCTGGAGAGAAAAACTCTACCGTCACAAGAGGCTACACGCGAAATGTGTGTAAAATTATATCTTTCTGAACAAATTCCTGATCTAGAGTTAGATAGGAATAATTTAATGAATGACTATATCGAGTCTTTAGAGTATACACTACAAAATATGATAGAGGTAAATCAATATCTTCCTACCACATATTCAGAGATGTATAACTTCCTCTCTAGAGAGGAAGTGAACGAGAGGCGCTCCAAATTTGGTTTTGATAAGCCTGCAGCGCAAAGTGAAGAAGATGAGGACGAGGACGAGGACGAATACGAGGACGAGGACGATAGAAATGAAAGAATCTTCTCAGAGAAATATGACGAGATACGTGACTGGTTCTATGACTCATTGAGAGATGACAATTACTCAGACGCTCGTGCTTCTATCGATATCGAAGCTCGGGTAACGGAATATGCGCGCGAGTGGGTAATAAATACAATCAATAACTATTTTAGGAATATGATGAATTATCCTGTTATAGAGTGGGCTGGAACCGTTGCTAAGGTATGGGACGATGTAGATATCTGGGAGGCTCGTCCAGACGCTCCTCCGACAAATACATACTTCGCATCTTCTGTTCTTGACTTTTATGATACATTTATAATTAAATCGTATATAGAGTATATAGATAGTCCAGATATTTTTCAATCTTCAGTTGAATTTACCAATTTCTTCTTGGCGCTAGACGGGTCTATTGAGCCATTTTTGAATCCCCAAGCAAATGTTTTTTTCGATATTAAAATAATATTCGAAAAGCAATACGTGAAAGTTTTGGAAGATGAATTTAGGCACAATGTGGAGAGCCTCTTACAGCAAATTTATAACTTTAATCTTAATCTCGATCAATTCAACTTTCCTCGTCATTTTGGTTTTTTCGACAAAATAAAAAACATATCGGTTCAACACTATTAGAAATTAAAAAGATTGATATTTATTGTTGAGTATGACACTATCTCGATATGGGGCTCAAAAGGGAGAGAGTAAATGTCCGCTGAGATCAGAAAAATGATTACCGATGCAATTTCAGAGACTCCGATATGGTCGGGACGAGAACTTGAACTTATCAACGGTTCAAGGCTCTTTGCATATAATGCGATCAAGGCATACTTAGACGGACACAACAAAAAAATTAATCTTTTCTACGATGATGTTCGAGTTGTTCTTGAGAATGACCCAATCACTGGATTGAACTCGGTCTATCTTGAGAGAGCAACACAGCCTTCACAAGATGCTGAACGCGTATTGTGTACGGCGATCTATAAC